>Ga0181346_1000004_pt1 | contig 110276 bp, 151 predicted proteins | sample Su13VDMM15DN_FD_130100 | JGI IMG/M metagenome (GOLD analysis project Ga0181346, IMG submission 130100) | Freshwater viral communities from Lake Michigan, USA - Su13.VD.MM15.D.N | ecosystem: Environmental > Aquatic > Freshwater > Lake | place: USA: Michigan | collected 2013-07-15 | reverse complement strand
TTCATTTGGTGGCGAAGGTGGAACTGCAAGTGGAACTTTTATAAATTGTATTGGAGGTAATTATTCGTTTGGCGGTTTACTTGGAACTGCAAGTGGAACTTTTACAGATTGTGCTGGAGGGGAAGGCTCATTTGGTGGAAGTGGCGGAACTGCAAGTGGAAACTTTAAAAATTGTACTGGAGCAGGAGGCTCATTTAACTTATAAAAAAAATATGAATTACTATATAAAAAAATCAAAAACATCTGAGTTTAAAAAAGTTCAAATAACCAAAGACTCTGAAAACAAGCCTCAGAAAACTGAAACAGAAGTTTCCGAACAAGAAAAACTTTCTCTAGATACTAAATACGATCTAATCACTTCCTCGCTTAGTGATTTTGATTCTATTATCAGCTTTGATGTTTATGATATAGACACTCTCAGCGGCATTCTTAATTACAGAGACGCTAGTGGAAATCACAAGCAAGTAAGATACTAAAAAATGGCAAACCAAGTCTTCCACTATTCTAATACAGGCATATCAAGCGGCCAAAGATTTTATCTAAAAGATGAAGTTTCGGGACTATACTTGAATAATTTGAATATCATATCTGATTCTTCAATAGACGTGGGAATTCAAGGATTAAATGGATCTTCTTTGACCCGTAGGGATTTTGTATCAAATATGCTATTATTCAATGGCTTAACTATTCCTGATCAAGATGCAGCGGCTTATATTGCATCCGTAATAAATACGGGGGCCACCGTAACAAGTGGGCAAAAAAGTGCAATCGATACTTTTGTCAAAGCAGAAAAAGCTGCTTCTCGATGGAATGGCATCAAGCGTCTATATTTCCCCGTATGGGGTCTTGCTGCCGCAAATGCGATCTGCATGAAGTCGCTGACGAGTTGCACATTTAACGGTGCATTTACTCATGCATCTGGTTACATTCAAGGCGGTATTAACAAATACATTAGTCTTGGAACAACCCTTGCAGGATTGGGGCTTTCAGATAATTCTCACTATTTTGCTGGTCTATTTAAGACTGCCCCATCAGACAACTTTAAATCTATTTTGAATTCTGATCTCTTTATCGGCTATGGAGAGGAATCACTAAGAGTTGTTATTGGGGGTTCATCTTGTGTTGATGATAATTCTTTTGCTCCATCTGATGTATTTGGCGTTATATCTTATGGTGGTCAAACCACATTGGCATCAAGATACGGTAAAGTAAGAAAGGCTTCTGGTACTACAAGTGTTGCTGTTCAAGGTGGGACGATTACTCAAAGTTTCGGATCTTCTTCCATCACACTACTTGGTACTGTCTCTTCGTCCTATTGGGATGGGCAATGTGGTGCGTTAGTTCTAGGAGCTTACATGTCGGCTGCTGATGACTTACTCTTTACGGCAGCACTTGAGACTCTTTGGGAAACTACAACATCACTAACATTGCCATGATCGGATATATAACAACAAAAGAACAGGCAGACTTTATCAATTCCGCTATCGCAAAAGCCCAAACAGATCGAGGATTTCCAGTTTTCTGGCTTGCTGGCTCTCCACCTATCAATAGTGGCGAATACGTTGGCAATTACTTTATTCCAGCTGATGATCACATTTTTGATACTCCTCTTTGTGGTAATCCAATTCAAACACCGCGAGATTTTCCAGAGTTTCTAATGCTTATTGAACTTTTGGGGGGACTGGATGCGCGAATAGATTTAGATCCCGAAGCTATAAAACCACTTCAAGAAGTATCGAACTAATGTTTCCTAGTATCTACTTTAAAAGTTTAGAATAAATCACAATCAATAGTTCAAAGTGTATATAAATATATGGATTTAGGATTAACTAATGTTGCTGATACTTATAAGTATGTTTTAAACCAAAGTGGTAGTGCTATTACATTAGGTAATAATTCGACAGTTAATTGGAATGCTGGAGGAGTTGTTTCTATTACTGGCGATCAAACTATTGCTGGGACAAAAACTTTTAACTCTTTAATTAATGGCAGTATTAATGGAAATGCCGCAACTGTTACGTCGGTAACTAATGGAGTTTATACAACTGGAGATCAAACGATAAATGGAAATAAAATTTTCACAAGCCCAATTAGTGGAGTATCATTTAGTGGGGATTCTTTCACATTAAAAAATACAGGTATAAAATTATCTTCAAATACTGGATTGGCTTTAGCTCAAACATATTATAATATAATATCTGGAGATCTAACAAGTGGGGTGTGGCTTGCTAGTGCGATGGCTTTGCATACTGGATTAGCGCCAAGCACAGTGGCATTTAGAATAAAAAACACTGCTGGCTCTGTTTATGCAGAAACAATGGCTTTCCATGTTAGTGGTGTCTCTGATTTTTCTAGTATTAATATGTCAACAATAATAAATTTAACAAGCAATACTAATATTCAATTACAGGCACTATCAAGTGTAGCTTCAAGTTCTGTCTTGGCATCTGGAACTGGACTGGCTAATTCTGGATCTACTACCCAGTTATCTTTTGTTAAGATAAATTAATCAGATTTATAATCTACTTTAAAATTCTTACCTTCAAAAGTTTGTTTTTCAAGTTGATGCCTTGATCCCCTGCGTTCTTTAGCATAATTATCAAAATACTTTTGTTTTACTGGATCAACTCCACCCGCTTGAGATGCTCTTTTATCACTCATTTCTGCACTATAATCAAGCATATGCCCAACTGTGCCTTTCTTGTCTCTTGTGCGGTCATTGAATTGTTTTGAGCTAAAAGGATCTATTTGTGTGTCCATTGCCATCTGAGGAGAGTAATAGACCCTCTTCCAGTCGTCCTCATTGCCATCTACTCCGTTATATTCGTGAACATCATTCATTCCTTGAAATACATCAATAAACTCTTCTGTAGATTCTCTGAAGTAGGTGTAGATAGGCATATTTTAATATTTGAAAATGTTCGCTAAGATAGAATCGACTGTTTTGGAATAAGTCATACTATCAGCAAGTTTCAATCCTTCTGTATTGATCTTTCCAAAATTTTTCTCCGCTTTCTCCATCGCAGCAAACATTGCCTCATCAGAATAAATTGGCCAAGTTCCTTGGTTAAATTCAGAACCTTTTTGGAAGAACACTTGATCATAGCACTCTATTTCAGAACTAGATTCAACCATAATACTGTTTTCAGCATTTGCCCAATCCGTGTGTGCTGTTGCATTGTGGACAATAGACCATTTGCCCAAACAAGTAGCATTAAAACTAGGAAGATTCCATCCCTCTGCAAAACTTAATCCTGTGAGGTCAATATCAATAGCATTAAGCAATTCATTGATTTCTGAATTCTTTTGAAGATATGGAAGGAAATTAATATTTGTATATCTCTTTCCTTCAAGAACTGTTTGAATAATATTTTGCATATCTTCTGGCTTAAAGAATGGGTTTGTAACACAACAAGTTAATTGATACTTATTGTTATTACCATACTTTTTGGCCCAGTTTTGGATGATTTTTCCAGTGTTCTTTCTCTTTTCAAATTTGCCCATTATTCCAAAATGGATAACATCATTTAGATATTTCTTTTTTGTTTCAAAAAATGTGCTATCAAATCCAAGCGGAATAAAAGATGCATTTTCGCATCCATTTTCTATAAATTTATTTGCAGAATATGTCGAACTAAAAAACACGTTGTCTTGAGCTTTAGCAATAGATACTTCTGTGCTAGTTGGCTCATTGCATTCGTAAAATGTGTATAAATATTGTTTTGCATTTTTTCTATTCTCGCTCCCGTTTAGATGCCAAAGCTTAAGCTGCGGAGTATCCTTGTTAAGAAATTTAAATTTATTATTTGTTGCTTCTTGGAGCCATGATGTAAAATCAGAGCTTAAATCATAAGCTTGAACATCAATATTTCCTACTGGAAAGAGTCCAACTTCAACGTTTTTATTTTTTAATTCTTTGAGAAAGTTTATTGAAACATTTCCAAGTGAAAGCGAATTAATAGGGGCTTCTACAAGTAACTTCATAATTAAAACGGAATTTCGTCTTCAAAAGGAGATAAAGAGGCTGTTTGTTGTGTTGTGGCAGTTGTGACATTAGAGTTTGCATCCTTTTTGCCATCGCCATTGCCTCCCAAGAATTGGATTGACCCAACTCTGATGAAATGCTTGCTAGCCTTCTTTCCATCCTTCTCCCAAGAATCCATGCAAAGCTCACCTTGAATAAGTACTTCTCGACCCTTCTTTAGATATTGAGAGCAAATCTCAGCTTGCCTGTCCCATGCTTCTGCGTCAATAAAATTTTTGGTCTTTGCGTTTGAGCTTGATACGCAAACGCGCATCTTGCAAACCTTCTTTCCTCCGCTAATTTCCTTAAGTTCTGGATCTGAAACCAGATGACATACTGTTACTATTGTGTTATACATAATTCTTTTTTGTGTTTGTTTATAAATTTGTTATGAATATTTATACATCCCTGAATACTCATTTGTAAATCAGAAGCTATAATTTTCCATGAAGTTAGTTTATTATTAACGCTATTATACCTCATGTCAATAATTTTTTTCACTCTTTTATCATTTTCTTTATCTAATAGATTTTGAAAATTCCTTAATGTTTCTTTTTCATTTATGGAAGATATAAAATCATCGCACGATGGTTCTATATAATTGGATTCATCCTCTATGCTGAATTCTTTGCGCTTTTTAATTTTATTAATAGCGTTTAAACACTTCCATTTAACTTCATTAGCTAAATGAGTTGAAAATTTAGTTTCCCTGCTAGAGTCAAACTTTAAAGCAGATGCATAAATGGTGAAATCTTTATCATCCATGATTAAATCCTTATCTAAAATAGTTTTTCCAGAAGCAAATCTATCAACCATAGATGTATAGATTCCAGAATGTCTATTGATTAATTCCAATAAACTATGCTCATCATTTTTTGACTGAATTTTTGTTATTAAAGAGATATCGCTTTCCATTCTTCGAACCTTTCTTCAGTTAGGATAGTTTCTAAAGCTTCATTAGACAATGATTTAAGCAATGATGAATCATCAGATGATAGCCATGTGAAATTAGAATCAGCGTTTTGTGATAAAAATTCGTTATTTAATTTTTCATAATCATTGGCTGGTTGTATTTGGTTTCCGTTCACATCTATTCTAGATAGATATATTAAAGATCCATTATTTGATCTAACAAAATTAAATTCATTTTCAAATCTTAAATCAGTAATGATTGCAACTTCGTTAGGTTTAATTCTTTCAAAGACTTTATCTACCCATATAGACGGATTAATTTTTCTCCTAATCTCAGTTCCCCAGAAAACCAAAAATGGCCTAATTATTAATTTTTCTTCATCATTATTTGTATAAGCTGATATACCAAGAGTTTCAAGCAGAAACTTATCTGTTTCTTTTTTTAATTCATCAGCAAACGAATAAGTAGATGAATTTATTCCGTATTCATTCAATAAATCTGAAATATTTTTACCTAAAGTATCTTTGCCACATCTAGCGTTACCAGCTATAGCTATAATATGTTTGTTAGTTGTCATTTTGATCCTAACTATTAGTTTATACTATATTTTTAATAAGTCAACACATAAAATAGATATCTTTATTATTTATATACTATTTGTATACGATTTATAAATAATATTAATTCGTATACGATTTCGTTTTCTTTATTCGTAAACGTTTATCTTATTTGATTATAAATCGTTTATTAAACAAATAAGATATCGTTTAATTTTATTTATTAAACGTCGGCTTAAGCACATACGTTACTGTAAGATTCTTCAATTATACACAGAAATATTTTTAGTGTCAAGACAAAAAACTTTTATTTTTTTACTTGCGAGACTCTCGATTTTGCCTTATAGTGTAATCATATTACTATGATCTTTGAAGAACAAATATCTCGCAAGCCGAACAAATACCAGTGGACAGACCAATTTATACAAGCAATGCATGATGGCTTTTGGACCGACAAAGAGTTCAATTTTAAAAGCGATGTTCAGCAATTCAAAGTAAATTTAACAGATCAAGAAAGAGAAATAATCGTTAGAACTCTTTCTGCTATTGGTCAAATTGAGGTTGCAGTAAAATCATTTTGGGCGAAACTTGGAGATAATCTTCCTCATCCATCCTTACAAGATCTTGGTTATGTTATGGCGAATGTGGAAGTTATCCACAATAATGCTTATGAAAGACTTTTGAATGTATTGGATATCGAAGACGTATTTGAAGAAAATTTGAAACTTGAATGGATTCAAGGAAGAGTGAAATATCTTCGTAAATATACTCATAAATTTTATAAAGATTCCAAGAAACAATATTTATACGCTTTAATTCTTTTCACACTTTTCGTTGAAAATGTTTCTTTGTTTTCTCAATTTTATATTATCAATCATTTCGCACGTTTTAAAAACGTGATGAAAGATACTGATCAACAAGTCAAATATACTCGTAACGAAGAGAACATTCATGCTCTTGTTGGTATCAAAATCATCAACACTATTCGCGAAGAATATCCAGAATTGTTTGATGAAGAATTAGAAAATAGAATCGCTCATGAAGCAGAACAAGCTTTTGAATCAGAAAGCAAAATTGTTGATTGGATGATTAATGGAATTGAAGAGAAGTCGCTTTCTGCTCCAATATTAAAAGAATTTATTAAAAATAGAATCAATGAATCTTTAATTCAAATTGGATTCAAAAAAGTCTTTAAAATAAACGAAGATCTGCTATCATCTACTATGTGGTTTACAGAAGAATTACTTGGAAATAATATGACCGATTTTTTCAGTTCTAGGCCCGTGGAATACTCTAAGAAAAATCAATGTTTTGATGAATCTGAACTCTTTTAATTATGACTACTGAATATTATTGGTTAAACAAAGATTCCAGAAAGTTTCTGGAAAGAGGGTATCTTATTGAAGGAGAAGAACCAGAACAAAGAATTTTAGACATTGCAAATACTGCTGAAAAATATTTAGGTATTGATGGTTTTGCTAAAAAGTTTGAAGGATATATGGCAAAGGGTTTTTATTCATTGTCAAGCCCAATCTGGTCTAACTTTGGCCGTAAAAGAGGTCTTCCTATTTCTTGTTTTGGATCTTATATTCCAGATACAATGTCAGGTATTCTTGGAAAGCTTTCTGAAGTTGGCATTATGACTAAAATGGGTGGAGGAACTTCAGCTTATTTTGGAGAGCTTCGCGGAAGAGGAACTCCTATTAATTCTGGTGGAGAGTCTACAGGTTCTGTCCATTTTATGGAGCTTTATGATAAGCTCATGAATGTCGTTTCTCAAGGCAATGTTCGTCGCGGATCTTTTGCAGCATATCTTCCTATTGATCATCCAGATATTGAAGAATTCTTGAAGATTCGTGGAGATGGTCATGAGATCCAAGAAATGTCTATTGGTGTTTGTGTTTCTAACGAATGGATGCATAAAATGATTGATGGAGATAAAGATCTTAGAAAGATTTGGGGGCTAGTAATTAAAAAGAGATTTGAAACTGGCTATCCATATATTTTCTTTTCTGACAACGCTAATGACCAAGCCCCGCAAGTCTATAAAGATAAAGGATTAAAAATTAATAATTCTAATCTTTGCTCAGAAATCTTTCTATCTAACCAAGAAGATGAATCATTTGTTTGTAATCTTTCGTCGCTTAATCTTGAGCGATGGGACGCTATGATCGGAACCGACGCTATTGAAACTCTTGTCTACTTTTTAGATGCAGTCATGTCTGAATTCATTGATAAAACAGAAGGAGTAGCGTTTATGGAGGCTCCGAGAAAGTTTGCTATGACGCAGAGAGCATTAGGGGTCGGAGTCCTTGGATGGCATTCTCTGTTGCAAGCGAAGCTAATCTCATTTGAATCACTAGATGCAAAATTTTTAAATATTGAAATTTGGAAAACTATTCGTGAAAAATGCGATAAAGCAACTCAAGAACTGGCTGAAATTTTTGGAGAGCCAGAACTTTTAAAAGGTTATAGCCGAAGAAACTCCACAACTATTGCTGTAGCCCCAACTACTTCAAGTTCATTTATTCTTGGTCAAATTTCTCCGTCAATCGAACCATTGAATAGTAATTATTTTACGAAAGACCTCGCCAAAGGAAAATTTACATATAGAAATCCATATCTTTTGAATCTTCTCAAAGAGAAAAGCATGAATACTCCAGAAATTTGGAAAGATATACTTTCTCACGGAGGATCTGTTCAGCATCTTTCATTTTTTACTCAAGAAGAAAAAGATGTATTTAAAACTTTTGGAGAAATTTCTCAAAAAGAAATCATCATTCAGGCAGCGCAAAGGCAGCACTATATTGATCAAGGACAAAGCCTTAATATTATGGTCCCAGCCTCTACTAAACCAAAAGATATTAATGAATTAATGATTTTTGCTTGGGAACAAGGAATCAAAAGCTTATACTATCAAAGATCAAGTAACCCAAGCCAACAACTTGCTAGATCAATTTTAAATTGTTCGACTTGTGAGGGATGATTTATTAAAAAATGTGTAACCATAATATAATGGAATTCGATTTTTCTGATAAAATAAAAGAGTTTTTTTCTAATTCTTCTGCTGCTGCACGTTCTGGGCCAAAAAGTGACGCTCAGACTCCAGCCAAACCAGAGGAGAGAAAGAGCGGATCGTCAAAAAATAAAAAAGATTCAGCATCATCTGGAAAATCTTCTTCTATTACTTTTTCAGAACAAATCACTTCTGCTTTGAAGAGCAAAGTAAAAGAGCATAATGCAAAATACGAAAAAAAGACAACTCTTGGGCAATTAAAAAAGATTTATCGTCGCGGCGCTGGAGCATTCTCATCTAGTCATAGAGTTGGAATGACAAGAGGCGGATGGGCAATGGCCAGAGTTAATATGTTTCTAAAGATGCTTCGTGGGGGATCTGTTAAAGATTCTTATAGAAAAGCAGACCAAGATGTTGCGGAAGGCCATGATCTTTATTATTTAGAAAGAGAAGGAGAAGCATTTTGGGATTTTCAAGATATTGAATTTGATTTGGCTAAATTAGATTTAATTTATGCAGGAATAGAGGTTTGGGATCAAGATCAAGAGGCTGAAGATTTAGAATTTTCTGATGCTGAAAAAAAGACCCTTAACAAACCATTTAGATTACCTTCTGGATCTAATAAAAAGTTTGGCGTTTATGTCAAAAACGACAAAGGCAATACTGTAGTTGTTAAGTTTGGTGATCCTAATATGGAAATCAAACGTGATGATCCAGCAAGACGCAAAAATTTTAGAGCTAGACATCAGTGCGATACCAATGTCGGCCCAAAGTATAAAGCTCGTTATTGGTCTTGTAGGTTCTGGAGTTCTAAGCCTGTTTCCTCTTTGGCTTCCGCTGAAGAGTTCTTGTTGAGTGATGATGATGGTTTAGATTGGGACTGGGATGAATCCACATTTGTTTCTCAAGAAGATCTTTTTGCTGAAAATCCAGATCTACAAGAAGTCAAAGTATTTATTGAAGAAGAAGACTTGTGATCATATAATCATGCATTAGCATGAAGTATAGAGTTTCAGTATTAGTTTCAATATTTAAAGCTGGGAAATTCATTGATCATTTCCTACAAGACATTAGAAGACAATCTATCTTTCACGAATGTGAATTTTTATTATTAGATGCTGGATCTCCAGATCAAGAGTATTTATCAATAGAGCCTTATTTATCTTTGCCCAATATTAAATATATTAATATTGGTAATTGCCCTGTATATGAGGCTTGGAACAAGGGCGTAGAATTATCAACTTCTGATTTATTAACGAATTGGAACACTGATGACAGGAGATCTTATAATTCCTTAAAGAAACAAGTTGAATTTTTAGAATCAAATTTAGATTCTGATGTTTGTTATGGTCAAACTATAATAAGTTATAAAGAAAATGAATCTTTTGAATTTTGTCAATCAAAAGAAATTTATCAAGCTTTAGATGGCACTCTTGAAAATCAATTGATTCATAACTCTCCTCATTGTCTTCCTGTATGGAGAAAATCTATTCATGATAGATTTGGATTATTTGATTTATCTTATTTTTCTGGAGCAGATTATGATATGTGGTTTAGAGTATTAAAAGGTGGTGGTAAATTAAGTAAAATGGACATTACATCTGGGCTATATTATAGAAATCCTCATGGAATATCTAGTAATGAAAAAACTTTACAAAAAGCTATAGATGAGGTACTCTTAATTATAGCTAAATATCAATGACAATATCTACTATCATAACAAAAAGCTGCTTAAAAGATTTTCTTTTAATGAAAAAGACTTTTGATCTATACCATACTAACCATATGTATGATTTAGCGTGTGATAGTTATTGTTTTGATTATTTAAATGATAATTTTAATAACTTAAAATGCTCTAAATATGACGAATTAGAAGATGGCAGTCACATAGAAAATGACAAGCAATCATTAAAAAATTTTAAAAATATAATCAAAATTAAATTTGAACATACTTTAAAAATTTTACAATCATCTAATGATATGCTTTTATGGTGCGATACTGATCACATGTTTATTAATAGTATTGATGAGTTTATATATCAAGATAATAATGACGCATTATTAACTCCACATTATTCAAATAATTTCGCTAATGAAAATGAAGTTGGATTTTTTAATTGTGGTTTTGTAGTTATCAAAAATATTGATTTCTTAATTGAATGGAAAAGATTGTACGATCAGCATGAAAAACTTAATATATATTTTGAACAAAAAGCTTTAGAGTTGGCTTGTAAAAAATTCATAACTACAAATTTGCCAATTAATTATAATGTTGGTTGGTGGAAATTTATGAATGAAAAATTTGAAGGCAATTTCTCATATTTAAAATTAGAAAATAATAATATTACATTATATGGAAAAAAACTAATTAACTTCCATTTTCATTTTTTTAAAGACGATAAGCATAGTTTTGACAAAAATCAATTTAAAAATTTACTTATTAGTATTTTACATCAAAGATCTAATCAAGAAGATTTAATAACTCTTTATGAAATAGAAAGATTAAGCAATGAAAATATTTAAAGCAAATGTTGAATGGTCAGATAGCTTTCAAGAATTGATTGATTGTTGGCAAGAAATTGGATATTGCGAAGTAGAAAAATCTATAGATCGCTATTCATGGATAGATAATCAGAAAAAAATATTGCTACATGAGCATGACAGGGCATCTGATTTACCTTGTTTTGATTTTGGATTATTTGCTAATGAAGTAGTTAAACAAAATAATACTAAATCTTGGATTTATTGGCCCAGATTTCCTAAAAAATTAAATTTATTTATACAGACTAATCATATTAAATCTTATGAATCAAGACATATAAATTCCATATTTATTGGATGTGCCGAAAATTATATTCAATATGTAAACAGAACAAAATATGATTGGAATTTATCAGTTGATAAATATGATTTCAATTTTAATTTTTCTTCAAATCCTCATAAATATGCAAATGAAGAATATTTAAATATTTTATCATCATGTAAATTTGGACTCTCATTAGAGGGATTTGGAAATAAATGCCAGAGAGACATAGAATATATGGCACTTGGAGTTGTTCCTATTTTTACATGGAATACTTTTAATGATTATTATGATCCATTAATTGAAAATGAACATTATTTTTATGCAAAAAATCCAAGAGAAGCTAAAGAAAAAATAAACTCCTGCTCAAAAGAGCAATGGGAAAAAATGTCTAAACAATGCATAGATTGGTATAATAAAAACTGCTCTATAGAAGGATCTTTTTTAACTACTTTAAAAATATTAAATGAACAAACACTTATTAGTAATTGCTAGATATAAATGTGATAAGCAAAATCTTTTTGAAGATTTTATTTCTCCTAAAAATAAAAAGTATGCGTTAAAGCATGGCTTCAATTATATTGAAATTAAAAATGATTATGCTCTAGAAGTTATAAGAGGCAATCCAACATGGTGGAAATTTTCTATTATTAAAGATTTTATTAATAATGGAACCTTCAAAATTGGAGATATTATAACTCATTTTGATGCTGATATGGCAATAGTTAAAGATGATTATCCATATTTAACAAGTAAAAGTTTTTCTTATTCTATAGACAATGGTAACACTCATTGTATGGGTAATTTTAGTATTAAAATAAATGAATGGAGTATTGATTTAATTAATAGAATACTGGATAACTCTTTTTATGAGTCATGTAAATATTTTGATCATTGGCAAAATTTTAGAGAACAAGCAGCATGGTATACCTTATGTGGAATACAAGCTCATAGTGATAAATCTTTTTTTGAAATAGAAAATTATGGATGGCATTCATATGTTACTCCATATACATATTACGATGTAGAAACACTTCATAAACATGTAGATATCAAAGGACCAGAATGGAATACTACTCTTTTAGATGAAGAACAAAATGATGAAATAAGTAGATCTTTGCAAAAATATAATATTGTAAAAAGTTTTAAAAACAATACAATAATTAGACACTTTGCTGGTGGCCAACCTTGGAGCATGGAATATTTAAATAAATAATAAATATGACATATAAAAATAAACTAGGAATTTTTGTAACCTGTTACGATGAAACAAAAGCTATTGAACAAGCTTTATTATCTTTAAAATCAATATATCCAGATATACCTATATATTTAACATGTGAAAGTAATGAAGATTTTTCTTTTTTAAACGATAAAATATCTAATATTATTATTAATAAAGGTGAAGATAGCATGGGTACAGTACTTGGTCTATCTGAAAATAATTATCAATCAGAAAAACAACAAGAATCTATAAAAAATGCATCATTAACTTTAATTAATAGATTAATTGATTCAATAAAACATCTTGACTCCGAATATATTTTACTTCACTGCCCAGATACTTTTATTAGAGGAGAATTAAATATTCCAGAAAACTCAGGATTATTAGGATCTCAAGTAAATAGATATTTCCCAGATTCAACAAATCAAATTTTAATAAAAAATGGAGGAATTCCAATTCATTTTTTTGGGGCTGTCCCAGCTATATTTAATACTGATGATTTTTTAAGAGCAAAAGATATTTTATTATCAGATAGTAAAATAATAGATGATCTTTGCAAATCTTTTTATGCAATTTTTTCTCATGATATATTAATGCCAATTTTATTTTCATTAATCGGTAAATCTGAAGAATTTAATCCAGATATTATAGAATGTGAAAGAAATTACAATTGGCCTAATACTTATCACCCATTAGTACATCAGTATAGATTTTTTTACCCAAACAGAACTTCAAAATATAAAATAAACGAAATATGATAAACGAATATATCAAAACAGCACTAACTGGATCAAACGATTCTGACCGACACTTAATGGTTCTATTCAGCATAGCACTAGCTACAAAAGGTAAAAATTTTATAGAGTTAGGAGTGAGATCTGGTAATACTACTGGTCCATTAAAAATGGCAGCACAACTAAATCATGGAAAATTACATTCTGTAGATATTGATAAAAATCCATTTAAGTTATCAAAAGATGATAATTGGGAATACTATGAAAATGATGCTGTAGAATTTTTAGAAAATTGGGAAAAAAATAAAAACCCATCTCCAGATTTTGTTTATGTAGATGATTGGCATAGCTATGATCATGTAAAAAAAGAATTAGATATTTTGGATAGAATAGTGACCCCATCAACTATTATCATTCTTCATGATGCCATGTATGGAAATACATGCCCTTACTATCATTCAGATATTACTTTAAAAGATGGACAATGGGCTAATGGTGGTCCATATAGAGCTATTGCAGAATTAAATCCTCAATTTTGGGAATTTTCAACTTTACCTTGGAGTCATGGGTTGACTATTTTGAGAAAAAAATATTCTAATAGGAAAACAGAATAATTAATGAAAATTTTAGTATTAGGATCGGAAGGTCAAATAGGTAAATCAGTATGCAATTTTTTAAAACAAAAAAAAATTGATATTATAGAATGGGATATTGAAAAAGATCCAAGTCATGATTTAAGAATTAATAAAAATGGATTAGTAAACGTTTTGAATAAATGTGATTTTGTGTATTATTTTGCATCAGATGTCGGTGGAGCTAAATATTTAGAAAAAAATCAAAATAATTTTAACTTCATTAAAAATAATATTGATATAATGTCATTGACTTTTTCTTGTTTAAAAGATTCAAATAAACCATTCATTTTTACATCATCTCAAATGGCAGAATTATCTCATTCTACATATGGTCTATTAAAAATGATTGGCGAAAAAATGTGCCAAGATATTGGTGGGTTAGTCGTAAGGCTATGGAATGTTTATGGACATGAAAAGAATGAAGAAAAAGCTCATGTAATAACAGATTTTATTAAGATGGCAAAATTTGAAAATGTTATTAAAATGAGAACAGATGGTGAAGAATATAGACAATTTTTGTTTGCAGAAGATTGCGCCGAATGTTTATTGAATTTAACAAATCAATACCATCAATTAGATAAAAATCAAAATTACCATATAACAAGTTTTGAATGGATTAGTATAAAAGAAATAGCTTCAATCATTTCTAAAATTACTGATTGTAAAATAATTTCTGGAGACAAGAAAGATCAGACTCAAATGAATGCTATGAACCCTCCAGATTCATACATTTTAAATTTCTGGAAACCTAAAACTTCATTAACTGAAGGAATACTAAATATATATAATCAAATTTAAATATGAACAACAAAAAAATCTATATAGAAGCTGGCGCACATGACGGTGTTTTTCAATCAAGATCAATACAATTTAAAAATAATAATGAATATTTCGGCTTATTAATAGAGCCTCATTTTGAAACTTACAAACAATGTATTGTAAACAGAGACGATGGATTTTGTAAAATTTATAATGCAGCTTTAGTTTCATTTGATTTTGAATCTACGGAAATTCAACTTGGAATTCATTCAGAATATACAGCTATGAATTCAATAGTTAAACCATCTAACCAAAACTATGTAGATACAATTAGTGTTCCAGCGAGAACCTTGCAATCTATTTTAGATGAAAATAATATATTGATTGTTGAAAATTTTTATTTAGATACTGAAGGTTATGAAAAAAACGTTTTAAATGGTATTGACTTTAATAAAGTATTATTTTATAATATTGAAGTAGAATGTCATTATCCATTTTTAGATATGTCATTAGAAGAAGAGATAGATATGCATGTATCTTTTTTTAATGATGTAAATTATAAATTATCTGAAAAAATAATTGGAGATGGGCTTCCAAAATTAATATTTGTTCCAAACAAAGAAAATGAACAATCTTAAAGAAAAATACATAGGAAAAAAAATAGATCACATGGATATTTTAAACATTGAAGATGCGGCAAAACTTTCTTCAGGAAAGAAATCCATTATTGTCACTGGGGTAACAGGTCAAGATGGCAGTCATATGGTTGATTATCTTTTGGCAAATACAGATTATGAAATTTTTGGATGTGTTCGTAGGCTTAGTGTTTATAATCATAAAAATATTTCTCATATTGATAATAAACGTTTTCATTTAATTAATTTCGATCTTACTGATAGCCATTCTATTTCAAGAGTTGTTGAAAAAATAAAACCTGATTATTTTATTAATTTAGCTGCCCAAAGTTTTGTTGGAAGCAGTTGGGATTTTGCTCATCAAACTTGGGAAACCAATTCAACTTCAGCACTTCATATTCTTGAAGCTATTAGACTATACCATCCAACTTGCAGATTTTATCAAGCTGGTTCTTCAGAGGAGTTTGGAGATGTATCTTACGTTCCACAAGATGAACATCATCCATTGAGACCAAGAAGCCCCTACGGAGCTTCCAAAGCCGCTTCTAGACAGTTAGTTAAAGTATGGAGAGAATCTTATGGTCTTTACGCTATACAGGGTTGGCTTTTTAATCACGAAGGAACTCGTCGTGGTGAAGAATTCGTTACTCGTAAGATCACAAAGGCGGTTGCTCATATAAAAAATGCTATTGATAATAATAATGAGTTTAACCCTCTTGAATTAGGAAATCTTGATGCCAAAAGAGATTGGAGTGACGCAGAAGATTTTGTCGAAGGAATCTGGCTTATGCTTAATCAAGAAAAGCATAATAAAAATTTTCCAATTATTATAGTAAATCTTACGGAAGAGCAAGAGATAATTCACAATTATTCTAAAAATATTAAAGAATATGTATTGTCCTCAAATGAAACGCACACAATTAGAGAGTTTGTAGAGCTAGCTTTTTGGTATGCAGGTTTGAGTGGATCATGGAGAAATACTACTGGACACCCAGAAGATGAAGAATTTATTGTTAATAATGAAATTGTAATGAAAATTAATCCCAAATTTTATAGACCAGCAGAAGTCGAACTTCTTTGGGGAGATTCTACAAAAGCCAGAGAAGAGTTAAATTGGAGTCCTAAAACAGATTTTAAAGGTCTAGTTAAAAAAATGGTTGCCAAAGACATAAATGATGCTATACTCGGGTGTGGCTAAAAAGAAAGCAAAGAAAAAAATCAATAAGAAAGATATTCTTTCTAGACTGACGCTTGTTCCCACGAAGGATAAGCGTCTTTTTTATATGCGAGAAATGAAGATTCTTAATGATCTATGCGAAAGATATTCTGAAGATTTTATGAATATTATTTCATTTGATAAGAAATTTGATTCGTTGGCATACATCGTTTGTGATAAATTGAAAATGACGCTTGATCTTAAATTTAGAGCATTTAACTTTAAGATTGACGAAAGCAAGTATATCAATTATTCTATTGGAGATAAAGAAGGAGAAGACGTTAAAATCATTAACAAACCAAAAACAGCAAAACAATTTTTAAATGAGTAAAATTAAAGAAATCAAAGAAGCAAAAGATCCAATTTCATCCCAAAATGTTTTAGGATCTTTCTTAAAGACAAATAAAGAAGATCATTATAATTTTGAAGATGAAATTGATTATAAGGTATCAAGCGGGTCTTTGCAATTTGACCTGCAATTGGGCGGTGGATTTGGCCCAGGGCTTCACCGTTTTGTTGGAATGAATGAGGGAGGAAAAACTTCAGAATCGTTGGAGGTTATGAAGAATTTTTGCAATAGCCTTCCAAACGCCAAAGGTTTTTATATTAAAGCAGAAGGAAGACTCTCTCCAGAAATGAGAGAAAGGTCGGGCGTTCGGTTTGTATTTTCAGCGGATGAATGGGTGGATGGCACTTGTTTCGTATTCGAAAGTAACATCTATGAAACGGTAGTTGAAGTAATGCGGGAACTCGTCGCCAAAAATGAACAGAAGACAAAGTATTGTTTTCTTCTCGACTCTGTAGACGGTCTTATTACTAAAGGAGATCTTGATAAGTCTTTCGAAGACAGCAATAAAGTAGCTGGCGGCGCAGTCATTGCTGCTAATTTCATGAAGCGTCTTTCAATCGCTCTCACAAAGCGCGGCCATATGGCAATTTTTATCAGCCAAGTTAGAGCAGACATTAAGCTCGACCCATATTCCAAAGCCCCAATTCGCCAAACAAGCGCGACAGGAGGTAATGCCCTTTTGCACTTTGCAAATTATATTGTAGAATTTGAGCCTCGATATAAAGGAGATCTCATTCTGCAAGATCCAGCAAATAAAACAATTGATTTGAAAAAAAATCCAATCATTGGTCATTTCGCCAAAGCGACAATCAAAAAATCTCCAAATGAAAAAACCAACATGACAATTACTTATCCAATTCGTTATGGTCGAAAGAATGGGACTTCTATTTGGGTTCAAAAAGAAATTGTAGATCTGCTATATGCTTGGGAATTCTTAGAAAAGAAAGGAGCATGGATTAATCCTGTAGATGAATTCAAAGAGCTTCTTAATGAAAATGGTTTAGAGTTTCCAGAAAAAGTTCACGGTGATGCCAACCTATTTAAATTAATCGAAGATGATGAAAAACTATGCGACTTTTTGATTGGTTATTTTAAGCGATCAATCTCAGATTTAAATTAATGAAATTCATTGGATTAAACGATAGAGAATTAACCCTTAAAAATCCTAAAAAATATTTAATTGATTGGAACAAAAAAAGCAGAAGTAAATTCCAATTAGAAACTAAAAACTTCTTAAAGCCATATTGGCAACATGATATTGTTTTTGAAGAATTTAGATTAGTTGGAACAAGGCTAAGTTTTGATTTTTATAATGCAAATAAAAAAATCATGATAGAAGTCCAAGGAGCGCAACATACAAAATTTGTAAAATTTTTTCATGGGAATAGACTTAAATATTTACAACAATTAAAAAGAGACGACAAAAAATATGAATTTTGTCAAAAAAACAATCTAAAATTAGTGGAAATTTACCCAACAGATAAAATCTGTTTGGAATTTTTTGAGAATCAACAAATATACTTATAATATGGAAGAATTTGAACCAGAAGAACAGCCAGAATTTAACATTCCAGAAAGTTTAGTTAATAAACTCTATGAATTAAGCGGAGATTCGGATAAATATAAAGGATTAATAATTGCGTGTGTAAGCGAAAAGGGATATCCAATGATCTATTCTCGCTTTGAATCCGTTATCACCGAATTAGGTTTGAAAAAAGCTTTGACTGATTATCTTAATAGGACAGATAATGATCCCGAAATGATTGATGAATGATCTTGCATTCGTTAATTAAGGGTGCTATATATACATATGATTTATAACTTTGAAATAGAAAAACAATTACTTGCTGGACTCATTAAAGAGTCGCAGCATTTTTCACAGATCTCCAATTTTATTGGAGCATCTGATTTTTATTCAGAACAGAGCAATCTTCATAGTGCAATCTTTACTATTATTAAGCAAGCTATTGATGCTGGCGACGAGATTGATGAGATCATTATTGCCCAAAGAATTAATTCTATTGGGTTATCTTTTGAGGACAACTTAAATCCGTCTGATTACATTAAGTCGCTCGCATTGAGAAAAGTTCCAGCGGGAAATCTGGTTAAGACAGCAAAAGAACTAAAGAAATTTTCTATTCGCAGGGAAATTTTCAACTCCTCTCAGGAGATGGCAAAGGCGATGAAATCCATATCACCAGAATCTTCATATCAACAAATTGTCGAGTGTGCAGATGGCATTTATAACTCCAAGATTAATCTCTATGAGATTGGCAAGGACGTTCCAGAGAATATCTACGCTGACATGGAAGACATCATTGAAGAGAGGGGCAATAATCCCATTACGGAGTTCGGTATGATGGGTCCGCATCCAAAAGTTAATGAAATTTATGGATCTCTACTGAGGCCAGGAAACATCACAGTTATTGTTGCTCGTTCTGGAGTTGGTAAAACCCAATTTTGTATGCATTATGCAACAAGAGTTAGCGAAAAATACAATGTTCCAGTATTACATTTTGACAATGGAGAGATGAGCAAGGAAGAATTGGTAATGCGCCAGTGCGCTGCTCTTTCGGGCGTTCCAATGCATCTTATTGAGAGTGGAAACTGGCGTAGAGCGGGGCAAGATATCGTGGATAAGGTCCGTAGCGTTTGGACGAAGATTAAACATCTTCAGTTCTATTATTATAATGTCGGCGGCATGGATGTAGATTCAATGGTTGATACATTAAAAAGATTTTATTATTCTAAGGTTGGCCGTGGTAATCAAATGATTTTTTCTTTTGATTACATTAAAACAACTTCAGAATCTAGTGCTGGAAAAAGTGAGTGGCAAACTGTTGGTGAGATGGTTGATAAATTTAAGAAGTGTATCCAAAAAGAGATTCTTGAAGATGGTAATCCAGTAATCCCCATGATAACTTCGGTTCAATCGAATAGGAGCGGTATTACGAACAATAGAATGTCAGCAAATGTTATTGACGATGAGAGCGTTGTATCTCTTTCAGACCGCATTACCCAATTCTGTTCTCACATGTTTATCCTTAGAAACAAAACCGCCGATGAAATCCAAACAGAGGGGGTAAGATTCGGAACTCATAAATTAATCAACGTCAAAGCAAGACATCTTGGCAAGGATATTGCTGGCGCAATCGAACCAGTTCGAATTGGCGATACGCTTCGTAAGAATTTTGTTAATTTGGAATTCGCTAATTTTAACATTGCAGAGCGGGGAGATCTGAGGGATATTTCAAGAACACTAGAAGGAGACGAAGAACTAGATGACACAGACAGCAACGACCAAATCCCCAATTTCGATAGATTCTAATAAGATCAAAGAAGTTCTTGAGTCAATAGGCTATAATCTTATTGATTGCGGAAACCACTGGAGAACTAGCGCCATTTATAGAAATGGTGATAACAGAACAGCAGTTCAGATATATAAAAATACAGGAGTATGGAATGACTATATTGAAAACAAAGGCTCAAAACCTTTAGAAGCCTTAATACAGCTTACTCTTAGAGATGATAGATCTAGATTAAAAACAATCTTAGATGGAATTCAAAAAGGTGAAACATATGTTTATACAGAAAATAAAGAATTAATTGAAATGGAAAAAATTTACCCAGAATCAGCACTAGAAAGATTATTTCCAAATTATAATTTTTATAAAAATAAATCAATTTCAGAAACTACTCAAAAGTTTTTCAAAGTCGGTCTTGCTGGCGTAGGACAGATGTATCGTAGAATGGTTTTCCCGATCTATGATGAGAATAAACAAATTATTGGATTCTCTGGGCGAAAAGTAGATAATGAAAATGATTTCGCTAAATGGAAGCATCTTGGCAAAAGAAAGAATTGGGTTTATCCAGCATATGTTCCAGCTCCTACAACAGTAGATGAATATATTGATCAAGCCAAAGAAGTCATTCTTGTGGAGAGCATTGGCGATAGTATGGCGTTATTCGATCAAGGAATTAAGAACTCCCTAGTCACTTTTGGGCTTGGTATCAATCCAAAAATCATTTCATATCTTAGCGGCAAAGAGATTAATCGAATCATTATTTCCAATAACAATGATGCCGAGTCCGAAAAGAATCATGGACTTATTTCATCTATTAAGATTTTTATGAATCTTAGTAAATTCTTTGATCTTAATCAGCTAGTCATTAAACTTCCTCCAAAGCCTCATAATGATTTTGGAATTGCCCATGAAAGCGAGTATAATCTTAAAGACTGGCTCTCACAAGAGATCGATAAAGATAAGCAAATCAAAGCTATTCTAAGCTTTATTGAAAAGAATCCTACATTTTTCAACGCCAAAGACGTAACTAAATTTTCAAAACTTTGTAATGACCGAGCCTAATACTCCACTATCAGCATCCAGAATCAAAACGCTACAAACTTGTAGTTGGCTTTACTGGACAAACTATAAACTTAAATTACCTAATAAAAATAATCATGGTAATTTAAGGGGCAGCATTTGTCACGCGATCTTTGAAAATCTAGGCAACCCAAAACACAAGCATCATTATGATTCAATTATAAAAGCGCAAGATATTTTTGTATCTAAGCCAATCAAAAGAATGGTAATGGCTTATGCAAAAAAATACAATATTGCTGATCAAGAAAATATTGATCTAATTAATTCAATGACAGTAGAAGGATTAAACTTTGACTTCTTCGGAGAAGAAGACAAGGGACTAACCCAAGCTCTCAGCGAAGAAAAATTTGATTTAAATATCAATCAAGATGGCAAGAATTATAGAATCTTAGGATTTATTGATAAGCTGTTTCTTTTTAAGAAACAAAGCAGAATTCTTATTAGAGACTTCAAAACATCCAAAGGAGTCTTTGAGGGTAAAGAAGCGAAAGACAATATGCAAGATTTAATGTATAGTCTTGCAGTAAAGTATTTGTATCCAGAATACATTAAGAGAAATTCTGAATTTTTATTTATTAAATTTGATTGTAGAGGTAAGGGTCATTTAAAAATGGATCAGCTTTCAGATGATGAACTTGAAGGCTTTGAATACTTTCTTACTGGAATTCAAGAAACCATCAACAAGTTCGATGAGAATACTGCTAAATCTAATTTCGCTTATGATAAAGGTTATCCCGCAAAGGACGAAGGATTTGCTGGCAAACTAGTTTGTGGTAGGGCTGATCACGAAGGGCATCTTAAAAAAGATGGGTCACTTATGTGGAAATGCTCTTCTAAGCTTCCGTTTTTCTATCATCATATTTTTGATAAAAATAAAGAATTTATTGTCTCTATTAGAGAAGAAGAGTTTTCTGAAGAGATGATTCCAGAGGGCGGAAGCCATGAAATGAAATACTATGAAGGATGCCCCCGCTTCAATAAAACTTAATTTTTTTTCTAGTTAAGCACCCATTAATTCCTCCGTCGGCGTAAATATATTCACTAAATTTTATGACATCAGCCTTTCTCCAAATCTTAATCAAAGAATTTTTTCCATAAAGAGTATCTGACTTTTTTATACAAAAAGAACAATTAAGATTTTCTAATAATTTAGAAAGCTCTGTCCATTGATAATCATATTGACCTGAAATTTCTATTCTTTTTGATACTTTTGTAGCTGAAGTCTTTTGATCATAAATACAACCATCACCATCGAATAAACCTCTCCAAAAAAGATAATGATTATTTTTTGGCATAATCTGTAAAAGTTCAGTTGGTTCGCAATAACTTTTGTTATTAAATTTTAAATTCAATAACATAGAAACAAAATCTTTATTTCTAGATATAAAAGATATAGTAGTTTTTTTATTTTTTCTATTATTTAATCTAATTTTAAATCCTTCAATATATTGGATTACGGGTAATATTTGTTGTCCATCTGAATTTAAAATAGTTAATTCTATATATCCTTTTTCACTAATATAGCCATCTGCCCAAATAAATCCCAAAAGATAACATAATTTTTCATTTTCTAATCCAATATTATTAGGTCTAGAATAATCAAAGCTATTTTTTAATTTATTTTTATTTAGAAATCCTTTTACAGAAGCTTCGGTTCTTTCTAAGAAAGAACACATTTCATTAATTGATTTGTGCTTGTAGTTGTCTTTAATCCATATTTTTTCTTCTTGTGAAAATCTTTTCATATGTGGTATATTTACACATTAAAGTTCGATTAGATGCTTTTCTATTTGACATTATTTTAAATTAATGATAAAAATTATCATGAGCAATAATATTATACCAATATGGAAAAGTACTTTTTCTATTGGGAAATCAATTTTGACTTTAGATGATTCAGAAGAATCTGATGGACCAGATAGTATCATTACAATTTGTAATGATAATAATATTAAAACTCTTGTTTTAGTTGAGGACCGCATGACAGGTTTCATCAAAGCGCATAATACTTGTTTGGATAATGATATCCAATTGATCTTCGGCCTAAGAATAACATGCTGTAATGATGTATTAGATGAATCTGTGACTTCTAATCATAAAATTATTATCTTCGCAAAAAATGATGATGGATGTAGATTACTCAACAAGATTTCATCGCACTCAGCACTAAACTGTAATGATAGAGTTGACTTCAAATATCTAAATTCAATTTGGCAAAAACAAAATATTAATTTAGCAATTCCGTTCTATGATTCATTTATTTTTAATAATCATATGTATTTATCAAATTGCGTTCCCGATTTCTCAAGGATTAAACCATCTTTTTTTGTAGAGAATAATAATCTGCCATTCGATATGATTATAGATAGACATATTGATAAATTCACTTGCGGTGGATATGACTTTAAGACAAAAATAGTAAAATCTATTTATTATAAAGACAAAAAAGATTATGCAGCACTTCAAACCTATAAGATTCTTTGTAATCGAAGTTTTGGAAAAGCATCTTCCCTTTCTAGTCCAAACCTTAATCACTTTGGAAGCGATGAATTTTGCTTCGAAAGCTACTTAGAACAAAATGCAAACTGATTTACTTAGATTTGATAAGCAACAAAAATACGTCACTTGGGATTTTGAAACAGAAGGTTTAAATCTTGTGCATTCTAAACCTTGGCAGATAGCTTGGACTGTCTCTCAAGGAGAAAAGACTCTTGAAAAATTTGATATTTATATTAAATGGAGCGATCTCAAAGTGTCCGAAGGGGCGGCTAAGGTAACTGGTTTTTCTTATGAGCATTATGAAAGAAAAGCCATAGACCCTATAGAGGCTTTTAATCTATTTGGCAAATACCTTTATGATCCACAATATAAATTGATTGGACAAAATATTTTAGGATTTGATGTTTATATGTTAAATATCTGGCGCAAGCTAATTGGATTAAAATCTGATTATTCGTTTGTCGATAGAATCATTGATACTCGTTGTCTTGCAATGGCGATTGCGAAACAGATTCCAGCGCAAAAAGATGATTTAATTAGTTGGCAATATAGACTTCTTAATCATAGAGATAAGAAGGTCAAAGCTTCTCAGTTGGCTTTGTTGAAGAAATATGAAATCCCCTTTGATGAGAAACGCTTGCATGACGCTATCTATGACTGCGAAATGACTTATAAGATCTTTAAAAAACAATTATTTGAAATTGAACTATGAATTTTTCTAACTATCAAAAATATGAAACTCCATTTCCTGTCGGAGTAAAACTGCCACAAATCAAAATTGAAAAAAAATATTATGATTACGTAGGATGTTCTGAAAATCAGTCAAATTTCAACTTTCTTCGTAGGCTCTGTCACAAAGGTCTTATCGGCAGGGGAATTGATAAGAAAGATAATGTCCAAAAATATTATGATCGCCTAAAAGAAGAACTTTCTGTTTTGGAGGATCTTGGCTTTATTGATTATATTCTTCTTAACTGGGATATTCTTAACTATTGCAAAGAGAATGGAATCCCTACTGGGGCAGGTCGTGGATCTGCGGCAGGATCACTTGTTCTTTATGTTATTGGCGTAACTAATATTGATCCTATCCAATACGATTTATTCTTTGAGCGATTTGTTTCTAAAAGTCGTGCGAGAAAGATCGAACATAATGGTGAAACCTATCTTGATGGCGGACTTCTTGCTGACGTAGATAATGATATTTCCTATGATCGACGTGCAGAAGTGATCGATTATATTAATCAAAAATACAAAGGCAGGACTTGTAAAATTCTTACTTTGAATACACTCAGCGGCAAGCTTTGTATCAAAGAGTGCGGCAAAATCGTTGATGAGCTTTCAGAAACTCAAGTTAATGAAATCAGCGATTCAATTCCAAAAAAATTCGGAAAAGTCGCAAAGCTTGGTATTGCATACGAAGAGAGTGAAACTTTCAAAAAATATGCTGATCAATATCCTAAATCTTATGATATTGCAAAAAAACTTGAAGGTCTAAATAAGAATACTGGTGTTCATCCATCAGGTATTTGTATTAGTTATTATGATGTTGAAGATATCATGCCATTACAAAAAACTAATGATGATTCTTTGGTTTCTGGTTATGATATGAATGATGTCGCAAGCCTTAGTGTTAAGTTTGATATTCTTGGTCTTCGCACATTATCAGTTGTTCATGCTGTATGTAAAAATATTGGAATCAACGTTGATGATATCGATGTTCAACACCCATCTATCTACGCCGCTTTGGCTTGCTTAGAACAGCCACAAGGACTCTTCCAGATCGAAGCCGACACCAACTTCAAAGTGTGCAAGCTAATCGCTCCACGAAGCTTAGAGGAGCTTTCTGCGGTCGTCGCTATTGCAAGACCTGGAGCATTAGATTTCAAAGATCGTTATGCAGATTACGTCAGAACTGGAGACTTCCAATCCGTTCATCCATTCTTTGATGATGTGCTTAGTTATACAGGCGGCATCCCTTTATATCAAGAGCAGCTAATGAAGATGGCGGTAAAGGTCGGATTCTCTCTTGATGAATCAGAACAGCTTCGTCGTATTGTCGGTAAAAAGAAGATTGATCAAATGGCAGCATGGAAAGATAAGATCGCAGAAAAAATTACAGAAAAGAGTCTTGATTTTGAAATTGGAGAAGTTCTTTGGAAAGTTGCGGAAGATTCAGCTAATTATAGCTTTAATAAAAGCCACTCTATTTCATATGCTAATTTGGCAGCTATCACTGTTTATCTTAAATTTAATTATCCTCAAGAATTCTTTTTGAGCTTGTTGAAATTTGCTAGGTTTGAGCCAGACTCCTTAGATGAGATTCGTAAAATCTCTCAAGAACTATCTTTTTTTGACATTAAGCTCCTTCCTCCCGATTTAAACAAATCAGATATTGATTTTAAAATTGAGGGCAAGGATATCCGCTATGGTTTAAACTGCATTAAAGGCGTATCGGACAAATCTTTGGAATCTCTTTTGGAATTCAGAGAAGAATCATTCGCCAATAAATACGAAGCGTTTTCGTCCGCAAAACAATCTGGTTTAAATATTGGTTGTTTTTCAGCGTTGATCCAAGCTGGGCTTCTTGATTCGTTCGTAGCAAAAGACCGCTGTAGATTAGTGCTAGAAGCACAAACCTTCAATGTCCTTAGTGACCGTGAAAAAAGAAACATGATTGAGCTTGGTCCAAAATATAATTTTGATATTTTAAAATGTATCCATGATTATCATGTTAACTCTTTGCCAGCAGATGATAACAAGCCTTTATTTACTGCAAAAAGATTTGAGACATTTAAAAAGAAGTATGATCCATATAAGGGTATTTATGAAATGAACAAGCAACATTTTAAATTTGCTAACTGGTTTTTTGAAACAGAACTTTTGGGTTATAGTTACTCTTATAATATTAGGCAAATTTTCAAAGATCAAGATGGCAGTGGTTTGATGTCGTCTCAAGAACTCAAACAGGCAGAGCCAAGAGGTCAAATTAAATTTGTTGGCACTATTTCTGACATAACGAAAAGAACGAGTGCTAATGGAAATAAATACGCTAGACTCGATCTTCAAGACGAGCTTGGAACAGTATCTGGTTTATTTATGGATAGCGCGAACAAAGAAAGATTGACTGAGTATGTAAATTCTGGTAAAAAGCTTCCCGTCAAAGGTGATATGGTTATCATCTACGGAACAAAGGGCGATGATATTATCTTTATCGAAAAAATTAATATCTTAAAAGAAAAAATCTATATGAAACTTTCACAACTTAAATAAGTGTAAAAAATATGATGGCAATCAATAATTTTAATTTGACACCAAGAGCAAAAAAAGCCTATAAACACGCAAAAGAATTTGCCGTTGAAAATGCTCACAATATAATCAATAACACCCACCTATATTATGGTTGTTTTAAAAATCTATCTGAAGATTTAACAATGATGTTGGAAATTAATGATATTGATGTTTCCCTAATTAATTGTGAACATTTAATGTCGAGTTATTTCAAAAAATATCCAAAAGATTTTATTAGCGATTTTTCTGTTGAATCATGGCACGAAGAAACGGCAGAAACGATCTCGTACGCTCAAAAACTATCTGAAGTTTACGAGCATGATTATATTGGAATTGAACATATTTTTTATTCTATTTTAGAAAACTCAAAAAATTTATGTGAATTTTTAAAATTTAAAAAAATTGATATTGATAGTTTAAAACAAGTTGTCAAAGAACACATAGAGTCGTTCTCAAATACTCCAGTCGAAACTTCAGAAAAATCAACAGAAGAAAAAACTACTCAAACAAAATTTAGTGAAAAGAAAAAAAATAAATCTTTAGAATTATATTGTTCATTCTTAAATCAAGAGGCTATCGACGGTAAATTTAATTTTATCTCTGGACGCGATAAAGAAATTAATGAAGTCATCGAAATCCTTTCTAAAAAAATAAAAAGTAACGCAATTTTAATTGGTGAAGGCGGGGTTGGCAAGACTGCGATTGTTGAAGGGTTAGCCCAAAGAATTATCTCTCAAGATGTCCCATCGAATTTACTCGATCTTCGTATTTATAGCGTAGATTTGGCATCTATGGTCGCTGGCACTCGCTATAGGGGAGATTTCGAAGAAAAATTAAAACAATTAATTGAGGCTGCTTCTGAAAAAGAAAATATTATTTTATTTTTTGATGAAATTCACAATATTGTAGGAACTGGCAGTTCAGAGGGTTCTTTGGATGCAGCAAATATTTTAAAACCAGCATTAGCTAGAGGCAATTTTAAATGTATTGGCGCGACCACCAACGCAGAATATAAAAAATATTTTGAAAAAGACGGGGCAATGAAAAGGAGATTTGATCCCGTAAAAATCGAAGCACCGCCCAAAGAACAGACTATGGAAATTATTAAAAATTGCGTGAGCGATTATGAAGACTTCCACCATGTAAGCTATACTCCACAAATTATCGATACAATCGTCAATCTTTGTGAGAAATATATTCCTCATAAAAACTTCCCAGATAAAGCCTTTGATATTATGGATTTAGTTGGCGCTAAAGTTAAAATTAAAAACCTTCAACTTCCAGAAGATATTAAAAACTTGCAAAAATATCTAATCGAAAAATTAAATGATGTTAAAGTAGATCAAGATATAGATGAACAGGCATATTGTGAAGATCTTTTAATGCAGTATGTTTTGTGTGTTGGAGAATTTAATGAGACAATTAAGAATAAAAGGTTTAAAATTAAATTATCAGATGTTATTAAAGTTATTTCGGAAAAAACTGGTTTATCAGAAGGCTCAATTGCGGTTAATAATAATGAATTTTCTAATTTTCAAAACAATATAGAAAAAGAGGTTTTTGGTCAATCCAAAAACATTGAAGAGATTACTGATATTTTGTCTTGCGCCAAAGTCGGGCTTAATGATAACGACAAACCATTAGCTAGTTTATTTTTTGTTGGCCCAACCAGTGTAGGCAAAACCTATACAGCCAAAAAAATCGCCAAACATTTTTATGGTAATGAAAAAGCATTTATCCAAATCAATATGAGCGAGTACCAAGAGAAAACTGGCATCAGTAAATTGATTGGCGCTAATGCTGGCTATGTAGGATTTGACCAAGGAGGGCTTTTAACCGAATTTGTAAGGAACAACCCCAATTGCGTGGTTCTCTTCGATGAGGTAGAGAAATGTGATCCTGAGATTCTCAATCTATTGCTTCATTTATTAGATGAAGGATATGTCAATGATAATTTAAATAATAAAATATCATTCGCCAAATCAATCGTCATCCTGACTAGTAATATTGGGCATGATAAAAAAGAAGCTGTATCGATGGGTTTTATTAATGACTCGCCCCCAGCTCAAGAAATATACAAAGATTCAGTAAAAAAATATTTGAAACCAGAATTTGTCGCAAGACTTAATAATATTTTAGTTTTTAATGAACTTGGAGATAAAGAATTCGAATCAATCATTAATTTTGAAATTTCAACTATTCAAAATAAACTCAAACAACAAAATATTAAAATGACTTTTAATAAAGCCATCTCGGAATTCATTTTAAATTCATTAAAAAAAGAAAAACTTCACGCCAGAAGCATTAAAGATTTTGTTCGCAACAAACTGCAAGTGCCAATTTCGAAGTTTATTATTCAAAATTCAAAAAAATCACAAATCTCAGTAAAAATCATTGACAACTCAATTAATATCGGTTAATATCACTATATATGAATAACACAAAACAGCAAAACAGCGTAATCAATGAAATCCGCAATAGCCGAGGACGTTTCTTTGGACTCTACACCAATAACCGTCCTGCAATTAATGCACAGTTTCAGAGTGAAACTCCAGCGTATGTTATGATCTATGATCGTAATTCACGCTCAAACGTAAAGCTTGCCAAGTCAAGCATTATTGGGGTAACAATCTCTGGTCGAGTTGTCGGAAAGGCTTATTAATTCAAATAATCATTAACAATAAAAAAGACTCTATTGAAAAATAGAGTCTTTTTTATATTATCTAATAATGTCTATTGGCAATTTACTCAAAAATAAAGCTTATGTTTTGCCTATTCATGTCGAATCTAGTGATAGCGAAACAGAGTTAGTGAAATGCTTATTAAATTCACTAGATGAACCTATCTTCCCCATAGATATAAAATTTATAGAAACAACCGAAGATTATGACGTATATAGATATACATATAGAGATTCATTTTATTGCATAAAAATCTCCCTTGATAAAGATTGCAAAAAAATACAACATGAAGCCAGTTGTTTAAATAAAATTAATAATTTAATTTGCCCTAAATATATAAAAGATGGAGCAATTAAAATCGGAGACGATTTAAGATATATTATTACTTCATATGAGGAATCAGAATCTCTTGAAGAATTAGGAAGGTCATTTTTGCTAGAAAACTTCAATAGTTTTTGTAAAACATACGCTTTAATGCAAGATTCTAAAAAAATTAATATATCATATAAACAGAATATATCCGAATACTTTCAGACATCAAATATTTCTGAACTTTTAACGGAAGACAGTATTAATGCCATTAAAAATTATACTAATTTTAATTTATTAAAAAAAATAATGGATGATATGAAAAATGAATTATTAGTATTATACGATGAATCTTTCGAGGATAAGACATTTATATGTCATGGATCTTTAAGCGCAAAAAATATTATCTCTAGAAATGGCGTATTTAAATTTATTAATTTTGATAATTGTTATAGTTCTCATTGTTTTTTTGATCTAAACGAGCTTTTTATAGAACTTGGAGTTCCAGAAAACCTTGAATACGTGTTATTAGAAAAATTTTGCTCAAATTTAAAAATTGAATTTAATTCAAATACTCTTAGTCTATATAAAAAATGTTATAAAATAAGTTTGATTAAAAAAGCAATAGAATTAATGACTAATTATTTAAAAGAAGTTTATCTCTATAGCTCAGAAAGAATTGATATGATTATCAATATATCTGATAAATTTTACGATTCTTATGATAGATATATGAGTATTAAATATTTCAAAGATAATAAAGACTTTATATTTAAAACGCTTACTGAGCCTATTTTAGATCAAAAAGCTTAATAGATTTTTTAAATAAATTTGATATAATCTTGCATGAAATTATACAAACCAAACTCCAGCAATACTGGATCTGCTTTTGGATTCCAATTAGGAACTGGCAATAAAAATAAAGAGCCGTCAATTTTTATAACAGCCATTCAGCAATTTTCTTGGAATGAAAAAACAAAAAATGGCTCATTTTCTGAAAATTCCAAAAATCCAGAAAAATCAATTTCTCTCAAATTAAACGAGAACGAACTAGGTGGATTTATTTACGCCATTGAACAGTATACAGAATTTTCTGCTTTTCATACATATGAGGAAAATAAAACTGCAATATCTTTCAAGCCTTATACGAAAAAGAATGGACAAAAAGCTTTTTCATTTTCTATTATTAGAAATTCCGCAAATAAATTTGGTATGGGGGTAGAGATGTCAGAGGCTTATGCTTTGTGCCAATTTTTCAAATTTGCATTAAATGAAATTTATTACGCAAGACAAGCAGCAAATGACAAATAAAAAAACTGTATTAATTCATTCTAATTTTTGCAAAGCTTTTACAGGTTTTGGTAAAAATAAAAAAAATATTTTACGTTATTTATTTTCTACTGGAAAATATACTATAGTAGAAGCTGCAAATGGAATTGGTTTTCAAGACCCAATAACGAAAACGGTTCCGTGGGAATGCTACGGAACCCTACCTCCCGCCCAAACACTACAATCATTAAATCAAGAACAGCAAAGATCTGCTGGATATGGGGCATTAATGATTGACGATATTATCAAAAAAGTTAAGCCAGACGTATACATTGGAATAGAAGATATCTGGGCTTTTAACGATTTTGATAAAAAGCCTTGGTGGAATAAAGTCAATTGTATGGTATGGACGACTTTAGATAGTTTGCCAATTCTGCAACAAGCTATTGATTTTGCACCCAAAATTAAAAACTATTTTGTTTGGGCATCATTTGCAGAAAAAGCATTCAATAAAATTGGATATAATCATATTAAAACTCTAAGAGGATCTTTGGATACTAAAAACTTTTTTAGATTTAGCGATGAAGAAAGGTCTGCGCTAAGAGAGAAAAACAATATACCAAAAGATAATTTTATAATTGGATTTGTATTTAGAAACCAATTAAGAAAATCAGTCCCTAACATTTTAGATGGATTTAAAAAGTTTCAAAATAAAAATCCACAAGTTAAAGCTAAATTACTTTTACATACCCATTGGAGTGAAGGTTGGAATATTCCAGAATTTTTGAGAGAAAAGAATATAAATTCAAATGATATTTTAACAACTTATTTTTGTTCAAAATGTAATTCATATGAAGTGAGGCCATTCACTGGTCAAGAACAAAATTGCCCAAAATGCAATACTGCAAAATCCGTTAATACAACCAATGTTAGTCAAGGAGTTTCCGAAACACAGCTGAACGAAATATACAACTTAATGGATTTATACTGCCACCCATTCACTAGCGGCGGTCAAGAAATACCAATCCAAGAAGCCAAGTTAACAGAACTAATAACACTTGTCACAGATTATTCTTGTGGGGAGGACAATTGCTCAATAGAAAGTGGGGGAGTCCCATTGAAGTGGAGCGAATATCGAGAACCTGGAACTCAATTCATTAAAGCATCGACTGATTCTGATAGCATATGTTCAGAAATTGAGAATGTTTATAAAATGGATCAAACCACTAAACGCGAAATTGAAAAGATTTCTCGCCAGTGGGCTATAGATAATTTTTCAATAGAAGTTATAGGTAAACAATTAGAGGATATTATTGATAATATGCCTACTGTAGATTATGACTTTGAAAACACACCAATTGTTTTAAATGAAAATTACAATCCAAAAGAAAACATGAACGCTCATGAATTCATAATTGATTTACATAAGAATTTTGCAAATGAAGATGTAGATGTTAACTCAAGCGCATTTAAATTTTGGATAAATAAAATTGAAAGCAATGAAATAAATGGTAATCAAATTATCGAACATTTTAGAAATATTTCAAAACAATTAAATTCTAAAAATATAAAAATTGATTTTGGCTCTTTGTTCGACTCCAAAGATGAGGGCAAAAGAATTGCAGTAATTATCCCACAATCAGATACTGATGTTTTATTAATTAATTCGTTGATGAAAAATTTAAAAAAACAGTATCCCCAATACAATATCTATATATTCACTAGACCAGAATATTTTAATTTTATCGAAGATAACCCGTATATATATAAATGCATGGAATATTCAGAATTATTAGAAAATATTTTAATTCTAGAGGGCGGCGGCGATCATAAAGGATTTTTTGAAATGGCTTTCTATCCCCATACAACAACTCAGAAAAATATCTGTTATTTACATAACGGGGTAAACAAACATCAATTTTCATTATCAGAATAATATGTCTCACATTTTAGAAGAATACGCAAAAAATTTAGGAGTTTTAATATCAAAACCAATAATTTCAGAACATTATTTTCCCATTCCAGAAAACAAATATATTACTATTTATTCTGAAGAAAATATACAATCTAAAAACTATAAACATTTTAATTTAATGCTGGATTTAATAAACCCAATCCTTCAGCAACAAAATATAAAAATTATTCAAATTGATTGCAAGGGTCGCGCTCTAAATGGTGTTAATAAAGTTTTAGGTGGGTTATCATTTAAGCAGTATGCAAACATCTTATCTAATTCATTATTACATATTGGGGTAGATAATGTTTATTCGCATTATGTGAGTAGCAAAAACGCCCCGTTGGTTAATTTATTTGGCAATACATATCCAAGCATTAGTAATGGCTATTGGTCAAAAAATGATAAGAAAAAAGATATTGCTCCAATTTGGGATGTTAAACCATGTTTAAATTTACAAGATCCAAAATCAGAAATTAATAAAATAAAAGTAGAACAAATTGCTCAATCTATTTTAGATCTATTAAAAATTAATAAAAGAATAAATTTTAAAACAATTAAAGTTGGTGAATTATTCAATAATGGGATTACCGAAGTCGTTCCTACGTCTTTCACTCCAATACCCATTAATCAAAATGAACTATTATTTTTAAGGGTTGACGAAGGATATGATCAAGAAGCTTTTATAAAATATTGTGAAAATTATAAAGTTTGTATAGTTGCTAATCAGCTCATCCAACTATCTGGATTGGAAAAAAATAGACATAATATTAAAAAAATATCAGTTTTTATCGACAAAAGTTTTGGAGAAATACCAGAAAAGTATTTTGAAATCTTAAAACTTTGGGGCATTGAGTTGCAATTAATGACGAAAATAGAAGAGGATTTTTCATATTTAAAAAATAAATATTTTGATCATTCGGTAAATTTTTATTCTCAAAATAAAGAAAAACCAGAAAACATTTCATCCAAAAATCTTTTTCTTTCTGGCAAAAGAGTTTTTGAGAATGGTGTTGAATATCCAAGTTTAGCTCATTGTAGAATTAAAGAAAAAAGTGTTGACCAAAGAATGAATGTGTTGGATACTCCTAAATACTGGGAAGAGCAAGAACACTTTTATATCTATGAGCAAAATTAAATCAAAACAAGAAGAAGAAATCACACAGGAAATAGAACCATCTTCTATTCCTCCGTTAGCGTTTCATGAAAAATATAAAAGAAATGAATATGGACTGATTGAGTCTCAATCATATGTGTTTAATGACGACGGTTCAGTTAATTGGCGCAAGATGATTAAAGACGAATTCCTTTATCCAAATAAAGGGTGGTTTGATATTCGCAAGAAAGAAGCGCCGTCTTCTGTTGAAGGATTAAAGGACAATCAACTTCTTATTATGCTTGGGGGCATCAAGGAAATTGCAAAGCTTCGCGGGTTTCACTCTGTTTCATACGATATTAATCATGTTAATGAGAATTATGTTGTAGCAAAATGTAGGATTTCTTGGATTACTAATTATGAGCATACTGCTGACTTTCATGTTTGTTATGAAGATGTAGCCAATGCCACACTCGCTAATACAGATGATTTCTGCGCGAAGTTTCTTGAGACTATAGCATGTAATCGAGCATTTGTTCGTTGTGTTCGTAATTTCCTTAATATTCATATTGTCGGAGCAGATGAAATTGATAAATCCAAGAATTCATTCGGCCCATCAGTTGAATCTTCTGGACACGACAGTTCTATCATCCCTGTAACTCCAACGGGCATCCTTGAAAAGACTTTGCGAGAGAAACACGGTGTTGCAGATTTCGAAGGCTTCAGGATCATTTTAAGAGATCTCTGGTCATTAGAAAAGTATCGTTATGAAGGAATTAAAGACTGGAAACAATTTGAAGATATTCCAGCTAAAGAAGCCCGAATTCTTCTTCCTTTGATCAATAAAAAATGATTAAAAGAATCTTAGATCCCAAAGATTTCGAATCATTAATTTCGGACATCTCGACTCTTTTCGAATTTGAAAACGAAAATCAAGGTCATCATTTTTTAAAACACAGTAAAGAAACAATTATAAACTGTTTCGGCAATAAGCATATTTTAGCATGGGATATGTTTGTATGGGCAAACCACAATGGGAACAATTACGATTGTATTATTATGTTTTTTAATGATAAAAATGCGAAATTTAATGAAAGAATTTTTTCTGAATATCTTTGGTTATCAAAGAATCCTAAAATGGGTTATAAATTATTTAAAGAAGCTATAAATTTTGCTAAACAAAATAAATTTAAATATGTTACAATGAATAGGGTAATGAAACATCCCCATTCCCACGGAGTAATGAGTTTTTATGAAAAGATGGGTTTTATAAAAGATACAGAAACATTTATTACAGAATTATGAACAACAGAACAGCAAAAAAACTAAGAAAAGCTATTGGAGATATTACAAATCCTATTACGCGAAGAGTTTATAGGAGAGTTAAGAAACAGTATAATAAAATTCCACAAGACAGTCGAGGCATCTTTATTGAGATGACGAGAGAGACTCTAAATGGAAAAAAATAATTGGAGCAACAAAAAAGTCGGAGGCTTTTGGATTAAAAAAACAAAAGCTGACCGACAATATCTTTCTGGAACTATTGAAATAAAATTAAAAGATGGAACTACTCAAAAAGTAATTCTATCAATTTATAAAAATGATTTCAAAAAAGATAATAATCCAGATTTCAATGCTTATCAGATAGACGTTTTATAAAGTTTATAAATTCCAGTTGGAGTATTTAACTGAGCATTCAAGTAGATATTTTGATTATCTCCGCTAATGGAATAATTAACAAACGAATCATCGCTTATTGAATACTCAGAAAACGATAAACCCGTTCTTGATAGATCTATTCCCGATGTATTATCAACAATAAGGATCTTGGAAGAGCAATAACATCCAGATTGATCTCTAAATTGAGTAAGATATTCATAACTATATCTTGCCCCCTTTAATAAAGTATCAATAGTAGTTATAGAACTAGTCTTAACCGATCCAGTAAGGAAATCTATATTAGCTTCTGAGTCTCCATTTAATAATGAGAATGATTCTGAACTAATATTTGTTTTGGGAGCGGGGGCCTGATATATATTATAAGGTCCAATTTCCCAAGCGTATCCAGTTGTTATTTCGCTAGATGGCGCGACTTTAAACCATTGTGGAATATTTGGTTTAATTAATGAATTATTAAGAGTGAATGAATAATTTTTTAAATTTGTTAATATAGGGATAGTTGAAACTAAATTTCCAGTATTTAATTCTATACCACTTCCAGTATTTAGATATAAGCTTAGTTTATTTGAATTAGTATATAATGGGTTATTTTCAAATTCAATATTAAAATCAATTTGTCCAGTAGCTGAATCTCCAATCTGAGGCTTTCCTTGGCTCTTTAGTTCATCTGGGATTCTATATTGAGTAGTTTTAATAAGCTCATTTCCCGTGCTTCCTATTCCACTATAATAAAATTTTATATCATAGACACCAGTTACCCCAGTTGGATAATTACATCCAGTTATGAAACTATAAGTTTGTCCATCAATTCCAGTAGGATCAATTAAAGATGTCAGTAAGGCATCGCCTGTATAAGTATTGAAATCACTAACTCCAGAAATTGATGAAAATCCGCTCGCTCCAGTTTGAGTAAAAATTGTATCAATTTGGCCAGTACCCCAATCAATTTTCAAAGATTCGCCGCTAAGAATTGCAAACGGAATCAATCCCGATATCTCTGCAAAATAACCACTAACATAATCTTTATATTCATCTATATATAAAGCATTATTTGTGACATTTTGAGCATTCATGTCGTTTCCTGATGTCGAATATGGAATATAAGATTGATACTGATTGGGATTATTATTAAGCCAAGCGCCACTAGAATCAGTAATAGAAATGGATTCTATTTCTAAAGCATTACCATAAACAAAATATCTACTAGAGTGTATATTTGCGTTTTCGCCTACGGTAGAAATTCCAATTCCAAAATCTTTAGTATAAATTCCAAATATTCCAGTATTTTCTGCCTCAGTTAAAGTAAAAGAGTTGTTGAAAGAGCCTGTGATATAATTATCATATACAGTATTTCCAGATATATCTAAAATATCAATATCTACGCTTCTTACGAATGGATTCTCCAATAAAGCACTAGGAGAATTTAAAATATTTAATTGTCTATCTGTTACATTAAAAACAAAAGACACGTCTTTTGCGCGATGAACAGCATAACCAGTTGCGGTAATAGATAAATCACCAGTATTTAAATCGAATATTGGTTCGAATTCATAAATAATATTATTACTATATGGAGCAATTTTTCCGCCACCAATTCCAAGATTTTTAACTAATGTTTTAAATATGCTTCCTGCATGATTTATACTATTTGGATATATAGTCTCGCTATAAGATTGTCCATCATAAATCCATGTAATAGTAGCTGGCCCAGACCCACCTGCCGAGGGAAACCAATCAGCATGACAAGGAATATTAACAAAAGGACCAATTGCGCCATCCAAATAGGCTTGCTGCAAATCTATTGTAACAATTTCTGGACCAGCATTTGTATCGTCAGTAGAAAATGTGATGTATGGCGGAATGTCTCCATCTACATAACCATAGCCTACAGAGTAACCCAAAAAAGAAGTCACTGAATCAAGATCATCTTGACCCTCAGGCCAAGAATATATTATTTGTAAGTTAGATTTATACATTTTATAAAATTGTTACTGATGATAAATAAGGTCTATCATAATTAAGAAGGTTTCCTTCTTCATATATTAAAAATAAGCCAGATTCAGAATAATCCGAGTCGGTATAGAAATTTGCATTATTTTGGGCGGGATTTGGGACAGAACCAATTGCGTTTACTCTAAATGAATAGTTGCCAATACCATCCACATAAAATTCAGCGCCAGTTATATTTGTTGCTAAAACTTGACTTTCAACTACTCCTTGTGAGTTTTTAATATTAACATTATATCCTTGATTATTTAAAACCTGTTTCCAGCTCCCACTTATATAAAATTGACTAGACTCATTCAAACCCGTCGTTAATTGCTGGATATTAGGTGTGCTTAATACTTGATAATTAATATTTCCAATCTTTTGACTTACAGTATAACTATAAGTATTTGATTGATATTCAATACTTTTATCATTTTCAATAAGGGCATATTTGCCAGTATCAAATTTAGTACATATAAGAGAATATTCATTAATATTTTCTTCTTTTATTGAAATTACTTTATAAAGTTGATCGTCTGAAAGTGTCCTTTGGAATCTATATACAGAACCCTCCTTGACGAATGGAACTAGAGAATAATTTATATCAGAAGAATCGACAAAAGCCTCGCAACCGTAATCATATTGAACTATTCCTGAAATATTAAATGTTGTTATCTGGGACGGGCTGCTTAAGATAATATCTGAATCTAGTAATCCGTGAGTTGGTTGTAAACTTCCGCTAACATCTTTAAATAATGAATTAACTCCAGTAATTGCATTTGCTGAATTAGTATCAGCAGCGATACCGCTTCTTCTATCTCCGCTGGCAGTATTATAAATATTATATTTTCCCCTATTAACTTCAGTAAATTCAGAATCACCAGTTCCAAAAATAATCTTACTATATGTATTATTGTCAGAGAACGAAACCCCTGTCCCTAAAACCCAACCAGTAAATCCTGTTGAATAATAACAAAATTTTGAATTTGAACCAGTATAGAAAGCGTATTGGTTTTGTTTCGGAGGTGCAACTTCTCCAGCATACCCATCTGTATATTTAGAAAATATATAATCTCCCGTAAGGTAGGCATAATAAGTCGAAGGTAAATTGCCCGAATTTAAATAAAATCCAGAACCATGAACTCTAGATCTTTGTAAATTAGCTATCTCTAAAATTTCATCATTAGTTGAATATCCAGTAGGAGTATAAACAGTTAATCTATTATCAAATTCTCCACTAATGAATTTTTCATTTAGTCTAATTGATCCAGATTGAGTGTTAGTAGATAAAACTTTACCAAAATTACTTTTTAAATTTTTGAGTTCATCTTCGACTATGATCAAATCTCCAGGCTTACAGAATAAAGCTTCAAGACCAGTGGAAAAACTTACACTCTGATTTTCTTTAATAGTTTGAAAGATCAAATGCTTGCCTAATCTTCTTGCCATTGCTCTTGAAGTTACTCCATTGGCATTTATTGTTTTTTTGAAAATGCCCCTCTTTCTAATATCTTCTTCATCTTCAATGTATTCAATCTTTGTTAAATAATTTTCAAATCTATCAATATAAACTACTTCTATAGAATTAAATTGTTCGTCACGACGATAATTACTATAGTTAAAAATACCATCTTTGACATTTGTATTTGAGAATAAAGCGATTGCATCTTTGGGCCTATCATCAACAAAATTAATTTGAGAATTACTATAATAAATAATACCTCTAAAAAGAGAAGCAATAACATTCAAAGCGTCAAACACTTTTGTGTTTTCTTCAAATAAAATATTACAAGAGAATCTAGGCTCTAAACCTCCTTGTCCATCTGGAACTCCTTGAAAATATCCAAAGTCATCTACGGCATCACAGAATCTAGCTATTTTATATAAATCAAAAATATCAATCTGACTATCATCCATATATTGACCAAGACCATATCTTGAGTTTGTAATTAAATCTAAAAGAATCCAAGCAGGATTATCTGTCCACTCTAAAAGATATTGATTAGTTTTGGGATCTATTTTAAATTCACCATCCCAGTCTCCATCATAAACTATTTTATCTAATGATTGTGTTTGATTGAAACTAAGTTCTGATGAATAATATCTTTTATCTTTTCCATTTGAAAGAATAGGATAATAATTGCTTGGAACACGAACTTTTTTTAATTTACAATCAAATACCCTTGTTGGTATGCTGCCAAAACTCCTAGAATCAATTTTTGTAGCGATTATTGCCGAATTTGGATAACTAAAATTTTGTGGAATAATCTCTGTTACTTTTGAAAGAGAGCATTCTTTTTGTAATAGGGAGGAATTTGTTTCGGCAGAAAGCTTTGTGACTCTAACATATCTTTTTACTACCGTATCACTTATTTCTTGTAAAATAAATGGTTGAAAGATATTGTCTCCAGTATTGGATTGACCAGGATATTCACTAATAAATTTATAATCAGCAGAGTTAAATGCATTTAAATCTGGATTACCTATATCAATATAAGTGGAACTTTGTATTAGAGCTAAAATTTTAAATTTTCTAATAACTTTATTCCCCTCTTCGCCCTTTTCATTTATTGATCCAGTTTCTACTTGTATATTAAGAATACTGGCATAATTCATACCAGCTTGGAATGTTGAATTTAATTCTAAGCTGAGAGTGTCCGCAAGAGAATCTACTTGAATGGTAATAAAAACACTTGTAACGTTTGGGTTATTAATGACATGAGTTGTAGGCATAGCATTTTCATTATATGAATTTATATTTTTATCCCAATTACTAAAGTTATAACCTCCTCTTTGATCATTACTTCCTTCTTCATCTATATCATAAGTAGTTAATGTGGAGCCTTCTACATTAATCATGCTTGCATTTTCATTAATTCTCTGAACCGAAGAATTTACCCTAAATGGGCCAACTAGTGGTGATGAATAATCTTTATCGATTAAAACATTATTAAAATATCTGAATGGAGTTTGATATTCTTCTCCTAATCTATGTTCTGCAAGTATGTTACTATAATTGTATTTTTGAACTGTATTATTATTTTCAATAGGAATTGATATTTCATTTAAACCTAAATACGAAACATTAGATAATGCATTAATAGCAAATTGTGGAATAGTGAAAGCCGCATATCCATAGCCATCCTTACTGTAGCTTTGAGTGAGGGCGTAGATCCACACAACACTAAATCCCACTGCGCGTCCAGTGGTCTTGCCAGTACCATCTATTCTCGGCAATAATAAATCATAAATTTTTACGTCTGTACTTAATTCGATAGGATCGCCACCGACATTGAACATGGAAAATTTATATTTTTTGTCTTTTGAAATAGCTTCTCCAGCTTTAAAAAAGAGTTCCGTGTCGGTTGGGTTTACCTTAATTATATATCTCATATCCCCACCTGGACCCTCTATAAGATCTATAAAATTAGAGATTATCGTTGCTCTATGTAAGCTTTCCCATCCCGATGAAAAGTTATTATCAAATATATTTTTAAGATATGATCTTTCATAGGGGTTTGTATTTGCGTCATAAATAGTAAACAAATTCAGCAATTGGTCATGAATTAAAGTACGAGTATATCGTGGTTCGTTTTTTGGAGAAAGATTAGCTGACCACCAAGCACTATCTGCAAGAGTATGTAATTGATTATTTTTATTTTCAAAAAACCATCTTTGGCCCAGTCTAGTTAAATTTGTATTTTCTGTATAAATGTAATCATAAGTTGTATAATTAATAAGTTTATTCATATAAACTGCCAAAAGGCTATACTTAATTAACGAATTAATTGCTTTATAATTTTGCGGTATACCTTGCGTATAATAAACATTTGATTTTTGTATATTCTTGAATACTTGAGAAAGGGTCGTTACGAGAGCCGTACTTTTAACATCTTTCGATAGACCCAATTTGGGAATTTCTTGAACAATTTTATCATCAGACACAGCGACAGCTGTATCATCTAAATATATACCCTGCAACATATCTTTACTTGATAATACAAGGCCATTTTCATTAACTAATCCAAGGATAGGCCCATCACTCACTAAATCCAAAAGCTCTACATAACTAAATGAAGCGGCTAATTGAATTGTGCCAAGAACGGGAGGCTTTAATTGTGCTGGTTTTGGTTTTGGTTTTTTCTTTGAAAAAATTCCACCGCCGCCAAAAGACATTTTCTTTAATAAGTGTTTCATATTATTTATTAAGATTTATTAGATACAGTCTCAATAATCTGTTCGGTTGTATTGGGGGAAGAATAAGGATTTTGACGCATAATGCTAGTTGCATTTTGATTTTGAGGAAATGATTTTACGCTCATTTGTATTAATTTCGATCCAACTTTGAGTCGTCCATAGCCAACTGGGACCGCAGAGCCTTGAGCAGCTACGTTTCCTTTATTAGAGAAAGCAAAAGATTCTGACAAAGCTTTTGTAGTCGCAGATATTGCTGGACCAGCATCAGGTTTTGGGGCCAATAACATTTGAAGACCAACGGATACAACAGTAAGAATGACTGCGTTTATTGCTGCCGCAGCAAAAGCAGCACCACCTATAAGAGTTCCTGCGGAGGTTGCAAATCCAAGCGCAGTCACCAAAGCAACCCCCCCAGATCCCATAATCAAAGGAACTAAATGAATCTCCTGTGGTTCTTTTTGTATATTTAATTCCTCTAATTCAGTAATTTTTTTACCATCAACAATCATTGTATAATTTAATCCTTCTCTCGAAAGTTCGAATATTCTTTTATTAAAAGTTCTTCTATTGACATCTATAGCTTTAATAACATTTATAGCCTTATGAATTTTCATTCTAAAGTTTCCGCCAAATTCTTTAGCAAGAATTCCATGTAAAATTATATTTGTCATATGTTGGATTTAATTCTCTTTAGTATCTTTACATCACATTCGATATTTTTAGGCTGATAAATTTCGAACTCATCAGTGTTTAACCCGTAAATCAAAAATGGAATACAGCAATTTTCTGACATTTTAATATCGAACTCAGAAGCTTTTTCGTCGCCAATAATATGACTATGGAAGATTGCGCCAAATAAATACTTCTGCTTAAAAAGCAAATATTTCAAAGCGTCAATAGCAAAAAAGTTTTGAGGATCAGTGGAGCAATTTTTTTCTAGCTGCACTATGTGTTTTTTTAAACTTTCATCATAGCCTATAAATCCACATACTTCAGTATACGGATTTGAACAGCAGTGATTTTTAATTACCGCTAATGCATCTTTTATATTTTTACAAATATTAACCATAAGGGAATCCATCTGTTCCAGGAAAGCCTCCAAATGGCAGACTTTCTCCTTGTATTTTGGGGCTACTAATAAATCTTTTTTTACAAGCATTTAATTTTTTTGAGCATCCATCTTTTAGCCAATAAGTTGGATTTGATTCTGGATGATTATTTAAATTACCGCCAGTAATGGAAACATACCAAGTTCTTAGCGGTCCTGAATAACTTTCTTTGTCATTAGGGTTTTTATTGATAATTACTTTTGGATTTTCTAAATACGCTATACCACTTTGATTATAAGTAGTAGTATCGATCCATTGATAATTAGAATTAGTCAAAAATCCATTTTCTGGAGAATTTGGAATTACAGCATCTCCATTTGCATCTAAAAATGGATCTCCGTTTTCCATTTCTATTGGTTTATTAACATAATTACAGCCTGCGCCTCTATACATCCAATAACAATACTTTGCTAATATTTGTCTATTAGTGATTTCAAAATTTTCTAAATCAAGCGGCGAAGTGAGTTCAAACTCTACATATACTTTATTTTCAGCCGTTTTTTGACCAATTAAAAATGTTTCGTTATTTATTTCTGCCGTAAAATCTTGAGGTCCAAAAGGATTGCCACCTTCGAAGTTAACATCATCTAAATATTTTAAGAATGTTCTTTTTCTGACTATTTTAGCATTTTTAAAATCAAAATTATTTTGAAGTAAACTGCTTATTAAATAATCTTTATTGGCAATTCTAATTTTTGGCCTTGATAATTGACCATTGCCATTGATTTCAAAACCTTCACCCTCTACTGGCACGGGAATATATTCAATAGACTGCCAAGTAACATTTCCTCCGAATATAGATCCGCCATGAATTGGAATGAAGGCGGTTGGCTTATTGACTGTATCTGGATATATTCTAAAAAATTCTAGCACTGCTGTCGGTTGGATATCCAACAAACTGCTTGCTATTTTATTTTGACCTTGACCCATATTTAAATTTACACTATTATTGTTATTATAAACAGTAATGACGGAAATTAAACAGGTAGATTACGATAATAAAGAATTATTTGATCTGTTCTATGATTTTTGTATCAAATCTAAACCTTATGATTTTTGTTCTCTAAGATCGCCATCTTTAAGGTCTTTGAAAATCAAAGAATATTTTGATTTTTTAAGCAAAGAGTGTTTTATTGTTAAGTCTTCAAAACCCAAAATTGATAGATATACATTTTTTTCTTGGCAAAATTCTGAAATTGCTCTTGAGTTTTCTTTTGGTGGTTTTTCTAAAGATCAAAAATTATCCATGCAAATGATTCATGAAACAGTATTTTTTGCTATGAATAAATTTGATAAATCTTCAATTTCAGCTAGTATAACTAGGAAACATAAATTAAATAAATTCTTAAATTGGCTAAAACGATACGATCATATTGGCGAATTAAATATAAAAGAAAATAATATACAAATCACTTGGAAACATGAAAGGCTCAATTAAAATAATCGGCACAAACAGCATCACAAAACATTTTCAAGATCAAATTTTTGAAAACTGCACTCTACAAAGCGAAGGAAAAGTCCATTCACTTTTTTTAAATAATAAAAAACATTTCTTGGATATTAAAGAAAGCCATTTTAATCATAATTTTGTATTAATTTTTGGGATTATTAGCGACGATGCTAAATTTGTTGGGAATATTGCTTTAGAGTTTTATCCAGAAAAAACCGCAAATTCAAATAGCCTTGCGGAAAAAAATCTTGACTTTGTTGATTAAAAACAGTAATCTATAAACACATGAGCGAAAAACAACATAATCTATATCGAGTCTATGACTACAAAAACAATTATATTCAAACCTACACTAGCGAAATTTCAGAAGGGTTTAGGTGGGCAAAGGATTGCGCGTCAAGAATGAATGGAAGGGTCGATGAGATTACAAAATCAGACACTGGGGAAACGGCACTAACAATATTTAGTGTTTCCTTAAAAAAGTAAATAATTTTTTTAAAAAAACCTCATATTTTTATGAGGTTTTTTTTGTGTTCACTGTGTAATTATGTTTATCATGGAACCTGAGAAGTCTCTCTTAAAAGAATTTATAAATGGTGGTTGGATCATTCCTTTTATTGGAGCGTTAACAATGGCTACAAGATTAATTTCTAGTCCAGTAAAGTTGACAATTTTGCAACAATTAAAAAAAGTTTGTGCAGCTTCAATGTTATCGGGTGTGGCTTGGATAATCATTGACTCAGGTACGGTTATTAATTCGTTAGAGATTTCTTCGCTATATAAAGCCATAATTTATGGAACTATTGGCGTTGTTTCTCCAGAAATCATTAACGGAATTGTCAATTTAGCGAAAAAGTTTGAAAAGAGTCCAGAAAAGTTTGTCAATAAGTAAATAATTTAAACGATAAGTGTAAAAGCATTTGATGAGTGCTGCGCTGTATAATATTTCCGTTGAGAAACGAGCTTGTTTTAGTTTGGGGTTGACATTTACCAATACAGATGGCTCTCCCTATAATCTTTCTGGGATAACTTTAACTGGTCAAATACGAAGAGATTTTGATGATGAATTACAAGCAGTATTTAATACTCAGATATTAAATACTGGAAGTGGGACAGCCATTATCTCTTTAACTTCTGACCAAACGCTACTTCTTGATGTCGCACCAAGCTCTTATGATCTTTTTGCCGATAGATTAGATGGTTGCCCAGACAAATTGATGTATGGATCTGTAATTAATATTGATAATAAAACACAATGAGTATCAATGTTCAAGTATCCCCCATTCCTAATATTAACATATTAGTTGGCAATAGTGGTAATTTATTAAATTTATCACCACAGGGTTATACTTTACACGCTAATACTCACATTAGTGGCGGCATTGATGCCATTGATCATAATTATCTTTTGGGCTTACAAGGTGGCCAAAGTAATCAATATTATCATTTAACTTCGGGGCAATATACTAATTTAAATAGTATAATCAATTCAACAGGAACTTATACTCTTCATTCAGAAACGGGCGCATTCTACGCTTCATCAAATCCATCTGGATTTATTACTGGAATTAATAATATTGTTTATGATTTTGGAAATCAAAATATTTCTGGAATTAAAAATTTCTATTCTCGCCCAACAGTTAATGGCACTGGAATTTTATTAAGTGGTGATATTACTGCTCAACCAGAAGTAACTGGTGTTAGTGGATATTTACAAGGGCAAATTACTGTTTTAAATAATCAAACAGGTTCTTACGCATTAAAATCAGAAACTGGAAACTTCATCACGAACAGCCAAACTGGTCAGTTTTATTCATCTAATAATCCAAACCAATACGCGCCAACTGGTTACGTTACAGGAATAAGCGGTGGGCTACAGCATCAAATAACCGCTCTTAATAATAAAACAGGCTCCTATTATCTAAACACTAACCCTTCGGGATATATTACTGGAGTCGATTTATCATTTTCTGGTAATTATTATACAAAAAATGAATCTGAATCTAGGTATGTAAATGCAACTGGCGCAGAAACAATCCTCGGGACTAAAACATTCCACGACAATGTTTACATTAATAATCTATATGTAACTGGCGTTGAAACCATAATCAATACAACCAATACAAACGTTTCAAGTAATTATATAATGCTGAATTTGACTGGTGGTGCAGTTGATGGCGGCATATTCTTTGTTACTGGATCTGGTTTAACTGGAATAAATGATTCGGGCGCAATTATTGGCTTTGACCATTCCGATAAATTTAAATTTGGAATATCGACTAGAGCAAGTGATTTAAGTACTTTAGATACTATTGCTTCTTTAGAAGAGGTGGCTACGATTAGTGGCGGATTACAAACTCAAATCTCTACATTAAATAGCCAAACAGGAAGTTATGTTTTAAAAATAGAAACTGGTCAATTTTACGCTTCATCAAATCCCTCTGGTTTTATCACTGGGGTTGATCTTTCTTCTTACGCAACTCAAGTTTATGTTACTGGTATCAGTGGGGGTCTTCAGACCCAAATCACCAGCTTATCTAATTCTACTGGCTCTTATGTTTTAAACACTCAAACTGGTCAGTTTTATGCTAGTTCAAACCCAAGCGGCTTTATCACAGGAATTAACAATCTTGTATATACAACTGGCGACCAAAGCATAAGTGGTAACATAAATATTAGTGGAAATTTAACAATAAGTGGGGTATATAATATATATCAACAGATAGAAAGTGCAAAAATTTTATCTATCGCTTACGCAATAGCTTTATAATAAAATATGAAAAAATTAATTACAGGTTATAATTTTAATTCAAACTCAGGAATAGTTCAGCTTACCCAATATTCTGGATTAGTTTTAGAGAATTTTCTTTTAGTTACCAATGTTACTCAAAATAAAATTATTTATAATTTTGCAGATCCAACTGCTGGTGGATACATTACAGGCGTAGGAAATAATTCTTTAAAATTAAATTATACTACGAGCGGAGTGATGGCAGATACAAATCGCCTTCAGATTTTCTATGACGCTCCAAACGAAAGAGTAGACTTAGCATCTGGTTATCTTACTGGTTATCTTACTGGATCAGGAACATCTACTGGTTTATATTCCGCAGTAGTTCCTATTGAAATTCAAAATGTTGGAGGAAGAGCAGTAGATATGGGCAGTGGATTCTATCCAAATTATGGCCGCAATGATGCTGTATCATTCAACTTCGACAAAGATAATGGCGGAGCATTAGCATATCAGGCCGATTTGGATAAAGATATTGATAGTGTTACTAATTTTGATATTGGATATGGATCTGTGTCAAATTATATTACTGGGTTAATTAGTGGAACTTCTTCATCTGGAGTCGGCACTCAAGTGGTATCTGGTAATTCCAATAGAATTACTTTAGTTGGGCAAAATTTCGGGACAGTTCCGTTGTATGTGAAATATGGTTTAGGCTGTAATACTAGTTCATTTAATTTTATGTTATATCCTGGAACAGCTGAATTCGACGCTAGAGGAGAAAAATTCTTTGATGACAGATACAAAGGAGATGTCTCCGTAAATACCATATCTGGATCAACTGGTCGTTATATTTTCTGGGAGGGAGTTTGATGAAATTCTACGGAATACAAAACGAAGTAAAATCCTATATAAATCGCTTACAGAGCGAACAAGGTATCGTTGTGTCTTCTTCTGCAATAAAAGCCATTAATGATAGAGTAGAAAGTCTAAAGAAGTCTGGTGATTGGTCTAGGCTTAGCTTAGGCTTTAATGATGTAGATGGTGATGCATATCTCAGTAGAGCAGGAGTCACAGATCCTTTGGGGAGATGTGAAGTGCTTTGGTTTACTAGAGGAATGAAGACATTGGGTCTTTGGCAGAATATGGTTTGTTGGCCAATGAGAAATTATCAGAATGCTGGAGCTGGATCAACAGTGTATAGTTTAGGTGGGTTAGGTGTTCATAACGGAACGCTTGTTAATGCTGTTAGTTGGAGTAGTTTAGGAATTTTTTGGTCAGTTAATAATAGTTATTTGAATGTACCGTCTTTAAAATTGTCAAATGTTCCATGTGCTATGGTGACAGTTGATAACTCTAATACTTCTGGATATACATCAAATAGTGTAGTAGGGCATAGCATGTTTAATGGTAAACTTTTTTACCTACCAGGAGGCAATAGAGAATATTTGGCATGGAGAACGCAGCAATTAAACTTCGGCTCTTTCACAAGCTCGACATTCAAGAGTGTAATCATGTCGGTTAATTCAATATCCTCAGCAAGAGGATATTATAACAAAACGCCTAAATCTGCGTCCAATGCAAGCTTCGATTGGAATGGAGGAGTAACAACAGTTGATTTTAGATATACGTATACCAGCACTAACAATCAAACATGGAATCTTCCATTTTTATTACACGCTAACATAGATATTTACGATCAAGGCATTCAGTTTACAGATCTCTATAAAAACACCCTCGGAAACGGCTTAGGATTACCATAATATGGCAAAAAGATATTACAATTTAGAAAAAGAAACAAAAGCCTTCCTTAAGAGAATGGAAGGTAATAGTGGATTTTCTCTTAATACTGCTGGAGTAAAAGCAGTTAATGATTATTTTATTCTCAGGAAAACAAATAATTTATCATTACCAAATTCTACTAGTACAACAACTAGAAGTTTTGCTGGTGGTTCAGGAAGCACAGGAGGAGCTGCATCTCAACATATGAGTTGTCCAACCAATTCTACCATTAACTTTACAACTTCACCTTTTACTTTTGTTGCTTGGTTTAAAGGGTCAAATAATGGAACTATAATAGGCAAGGGTCAAGGAGGGCCAGCATTATATTTTGGAACATATATCTATTTTGCTAAATATGGCACAACAAATATATCTAGTAATATAGCACCATCAAATAATTGGCAATTAGTCAATGGTTGGTATGATGGATCTTCTTATTATATTCAAGTTGATGATGGAGCTATAGTATCTGCTGTTTTAGCTGGAGGGTTCACTTCTAATGTTGGAGATTTAAGAATAGCTGCCGCTTGGAATCCTGTTGATGTGTCATTAAATGGTCAAGCAGCAAGAATTTGGCAATGGTCAAGAGTATTAACAGCGGCAGAGAGAACATCGTTATATAATTCAGGTAGTGGTAGATCATTTTTAGAAGCTATATATTACACACCATCACTAGTAAATGGTCTAGTTTCATATTGGCCATTGAATGAAAGATCAGGCACATCAGATGGTAGAGATTTATACGGCACAAATACTCTAATAGCTAAGAATAAGCCTACTGTTACAACAGGAATAATAGAAGAAATTTTATAATGGTAAATTCTAAATCATATGGTCTCCAAACTGAGACAAGACAATATCTAAGAAGATTATATTCTTATGGTAGAGAATTAAATTTGTCTGATATCGCAGACATAGATAATTTCATAGCGGGATTAAAACAATTAAATTTACTACAAAACATTATTGTTTATCCTTTTAGAAGCCAGCATAACTTGGGTTCTGGAGCTAACATATTATCATTTGGAGGCATAGGAAAGTTTGATGGTGTTATGATAAACGGTCCTTCGTGGGGATCATCTGGTATTAATTTTACTGCCGCTAATTCACAGTATATAAGAATACCTAATTTTTTAAATAGTCCTGTTGTTGCTGGGTTTAGTATGATATGTTTACATCAACCAGATTACACTACAGCAGCTAGAGCATTACTAGCTAATGATGGAGTCACTGCTACTACAAGAGGATTTCGTATAAATGTACAATCTCATTCGTATGTTGGCATTAACGTCGGTGGTCTTTTTGTAACCTTTGGTTCATCACCTTCTGATGGTACAAGTGCAGGATCTAGATTTTATTCACCTTACAACACAGCAGCAATGCATGTTAATTATGTATCCTTTGGTGAAAGCTTAACCACAGGGCTAGCTGCTTCTATTAACACAACTACAAACGCTGGTACTAAAGCATTGAGTTTCTTTAGTAATGCTACATTTAATACTATGGGTATCGGAGCTAGAAATGGTCAAACAGGTTCGGGAGATTACTTTCAAGGTGCGATGGCTTTAATGATGATAGCAAATAGATATATATCACCTGCCGAATATTTAAATGTATACGCTTTAATAAAAACAACAATCGGCAAAAACTTAGGATTACCTTAATATGCCTACTACACGAAAATACACTTTCGACATAGATACTAAACGTTATCTCAATAGAGTTAATACTTATAGACAATTAAATGGTCTAGATAAGATAACTAATGCTGATGCTGTTGATATTGATAATTTTATTATTGGATTAAAAGATTTGGGGATATGGGGTAGTGGAGAAATATGGTTGATGAGTAATAGATATAATGTGGGCGCAGGACAAAGCGTATGCAGTCTTCTTGATTCAACAAAAATGGGCATAGCTGTTGGCAACATAGTATGGGAAATTGATGGTATTAGATCTACTGGTCTAGGAAATCCCCCACCTTATATTCAACTCTTAAACACCAAAAAAACAAATTATTTTACAAGAAATATAATATCCATTTTTATTCGAAATGCGCTCACATTAGAGGAAGTTTATCTATTAACATCTAATTATAATCTTGGGTTTGCATCCCCATCAGGGGAAGGATTTTTCTTTTCAAATCTTTTCCAGTGGGGAGTTTCTTTAAATAGAACAACTTTAAGCCAAACCGTCAACAATAATCAAAGAGTTTGTCTTTCCAGTGCATTAAATTTTAATCAAGCATATTCCTTCAGAAATGGAGCCTCCAAGAATACGACAACGAGAGTAGCCTTTCCGATTGCAGACACAAATAACATTAGATGCATGGCAATGCAAGGAGGTGGTTTGAACGATAGAGGACTTAATGGAACAATGTCTTTAGCGGCTGACTTTGATAAAGCACTTGACGATAGCACTCAATTAAGTTTTTATAATCTATGTAAAGCAACAATCGGAAAAACATTAGGATTACCATAATATGCCAAGAACAAGAACATTTGGATTAGATAAAGACACTATTGCTTTTGCTACTAGAGTTAAAGTGGGTAGTGGTAAAACTATATTGCCCGAAAACTTAAAACAAATTAATAAATTTGTAATAGGAACAAAGAAACTAGGATTATGGAATTCTATGGTTTGTTGGCCAATGAGAAGTATTCATAATGCTGGTACTGGATCTACTGTTTATAGTCTAGGTGGATTAGGCACTTATAATGGTACTATGACAAATAGCCCTGTATGGAATAGCGATGGGTCTGGTATATTCTTTGATCAAGTAGTAAACTATAAAAGAATAGATATTCCTGTGAGAACAACTGGATGGACTCAAGCTTCTCTATGTGGAGTTTTTAGATCAACAAATATACTTCCATTTACTTTATTAGTTACATTAGATAATAGTGGTACGACGAATGATGCTACAGCCAAGTTAGCTTTGTCAATATTTCAACCCAATGGACAAACACTTATGAGAAGTAGCGCTCTTACCCCATCTTTTGCTCAAAAATATGCAAGAATAACACCAGGTCCAACACCGTCAGGTTATAATTATTATTTTGGTCAAACTAATAATATATATGACCCTGTTAATGGAAACTATTTTGTTCAGCAAAATAACTCCACGGGTAATACTCAAGAAGGTATAGGTGTATTACCATATCTTGCAACAGGCACAAATAGTTTCTTATTCAATACATATGGAACATCAGCAACTAGAGCCGATACAGGAGCATTCGCTGTAGTATTCCAAAGGGCTTTAGGATTAAATATCTCAAACTTATTTAAACAACTATTCAGACAAACTATAGGCTCAGGGCTGAATATGCCATATTGAAATATACAATTAATAAACTAAAATAACATATGAACTTCTCAACAGAATTTAAAACATTTGCTTTTCCAGAAGCACTAGTAGAACAACTTCCACTTCTCAATGAACAATTTGGAGAAGATGCAACTGATGGACTATTAACAGTCAAAACTATTGCTTGTGGTTGGGATGATAGTGAACATACAACTCTTAGAGCTTTAAGATTCCCAGAAACAGCTTCTCTTACAGATCTTACTGATGGAAGAAAAGCTTACACAGCCCTTTGGTCGTTAAAATTAGTTGATGTTTTTAATCAGGGATTATTCCCAGATGTTCAAGAATTGACTACAGAAGAAATGCAAGCGTTGTTGCCTGTATACGAGGATGAGGTTCAATCAGAAGATTTTAACTAATAAAAATATGGAATTTGCAAATAAAAAAGAATTAATAACCAAAGTCCAAAAGGCTTTGAATTTAAATGCTGATGGAATCGATGGCCCAAACACATGGAAACAAATACTTATTAAAATAACTGGCGAGCAACCTGCCGAAATTCCTGTCGTTAATTCAAATAATGAATCCAACCCTTTATCTGCAAAATCATTTGCGCTTATTCTTAAATATGAAGTTGGCGGCGGCGCAAGTTATTATAATAAATGCTTAAAACATCCTTGTTATCCTGGAGGCGAAAGCGGCGTAACAATCGGCATAGGCTACGATTTAGGCTATAACACATCATATCAATTCTCAGAAGATTGGAAGGGAATTTTGGATACCCAATCTTATATTCGATTGCTTCAACACCTTGGAAAAAAATCTTCCAATGCGAAAGCCGCTATTTCAAGCGTAAAAGACATTGAAGTATCTTGGGATGCCGCAGAAATTGTTTTTAAAAAGAATACATTGCCGCGCTTTATAAACGAAACAAAAAAAGCTTTTCCTAATTCCGACAAACTCCACCCAGATGCTTTTGGAGCGTTAGTCAGTCTTGTTTTTAATAGAGGCGCATCGGTTTCTGGTCCGAGTAGGATTGAAATGCTTAATATCAGAAATTTAATTGATTCAAAAAATTACGAAGCCATCGCCAACGAAGTCCGCAAGATGAAAAGGCTGTGGATTGGCAAGGGTCTTGATGGTCTTTTGGTAAGAAGAGATGATGAAGCCTCATTAATTGCTTCGTGCGTTTAAAATCTTCAAAAAGATCTTGACTGGTGATCTATTTATTGGTAATCTGTTTTTGCGTTGAACGCAATAAATAAAAAAAATAATTAACTAAATAATAATGAATTCGTTTAAAATTAAGATCTCTGTGGGTGACATTTTCGATTATGTTGTTGGAAACAGCAACTATGATCCAATTGAACGCTGCATTGATCCTACTCGTTTTGAAGTCTTTGATTTCGGCATTTATGACAATCAAAACAAAAAAACCATAGAGCAAGATGACAAATTTAAATTCTTCTGTTCTGAAGTAAGTAAATTACGCTCCATCGCCAAAGAAATGGACCAGAAGGAGATTCAATCTATTTGCGGCGAACTTGAATCTATCGCGCCTACTGAAATTAATATCGGATAATTTATGGAATACAAAGAACTAAAAGAAAAGATTGTGCAGTGGGGTAAGGATAGGAATATTTTTGAATTTTCTACTCCAATTAAACAGCTGCATAAAACTCAAGAAGAGTTGGATGAAACAATGAACGCTCTTGTTGCTTTTGCAGACGCAAAAACAGAAAAAGCAAAAGAAAAAGCAATGGAAGAAGTGATTGACGGTATTGGTGACATGGGAGTTACTCTTATGATGCTTTGCCATAAAGTTGATGTTGATTTTATCGAATGCCTTGCCAGTGCATACGATGTCATTAAGGATAGGCGTGGGCGTGTCATTGATGGCCTATTCGTCAAAAATGTATGACCGTCAAAAGAATTGATAAATCAATAGCTGATTTAATCATATCAAATAAACACTACTCCAAAAGACTTGGCATTTTCTGGGAAGGCTTTGGTCTTTTTAATGATAACAAACTTATTGGAGTATGTTGCTTTGGTCAACCGTCAGCACCTATTCAAAAATACGCATTTAAAGATAGGGATTTTAGACTTTATGAATTGACTAGATTAGTCGTAGATAATGATGTAAAAAACGCCGCATCATTTTTGATTAGTCAATCTACTAAAATGCTTAAAGAGCGGTTCTGTGCGATTATAAGCTATGCAGATTCGGCTCATGGACATAGTGGTATAGTTTATCAAGCAACAAATTGGCTATATACAGGCGCAACAGTATCTCATGACAGTCTTTATTTGATTGATGGAGTGGCAACCCACCCAATGACCCTTAGAGATAAGCTAGGCATTACTAAGCCAGCTATTTGGGCCAAAGAAAATAATATACAAAAGATAAAACCTATGCCAAAGCACAGATATTTCTTTTTTGTTGGCTCAAAGAAGCAAAAGAAACAAATGAAAGCTTCATTGAACTATGAAATTATTTCGAATTACCCAAAGTCTGATAAAAAATATTATAATAATGGAGATTTGTCTTGTTCTTTTTATGAAAATCAATACAATTTAAAAACTAATGAGTAATAAAGTAAAACTAGTCGGCTATACAATTCCTGATAAAGATTATTTTGCTGGAACAGGAGTGGAAACCATTTCCGATCTAATCACATTTTGCGGAAGAGTGTCTAATCCTTCTAATCAAATGAATATGGATACGGCAGATAAGTTGATTAATTATCTTCTTAAACACAAACATTTTTCACCATTTGAAATGTGTAACGCTGTTCTTGAAATCGAAACGACAAGAGATATTGCTCGCCAAATTCTTCGCCACAGATCATTTGCTTTTCAAGAATTTTCTCAGCGTTATGCAGATCCTACTTCTGTATTGCCAATGGTAGTCCGCGAAGCCCGTCTTCAAGATACAAAGAATCGTCAAAATTCAGTAGAAACAAATAATGAAGTTCTTTCTTATCGTTGGGAAGTTAGACAAAAACAATTAATTGAAAAAGCAAAAGAAACTTATGATTGGGCTATTGAAAATGGGATAGCAAAAGAAGTAGCTCGATCAGTTCTTCCAGAAGGAAATATGATGAGTCGTTTATATATGAACGGAACTATTCGTAGTTGGATTCATTATCTTGAAGTTCGCACTGGCAATGGGACTCAGAAAGAGCATATTGAAGTTGCAAAACAATGCGCTATAGCTTTATCTAAAATCTTCCCAATGTTTTTGGGGCAAGTTATTGATTAATGAACATCGTAGATTGCAATACTAGAACCACACTCTTACTTAATAACGCTTGGCAACCTATCACTGCCATCACAGCAAAGGCTGCTTTCGCGCATCTATTAAGTCAAAATGTCACCGCTTTAGATAAAAACAATAATTTGTTTGATTCTATAGAGAAGTGGAATGATTATGCGGAGTTCCATGAAGATCAGCCCGTTCTTCGTAGCGCAAAACGCTCTTGGCCAATTCCAACAATTATTATTGTAACCAGTAAATTTTTTAAAAAACCCAAAAAGAAAAAACTATCTTTGGCGGAATTAAGCAGAATTCATGATTCTATTTGCCAGTATTGTTTAAAGAAATTTAAAATCGCAGATCTTACTATTGATCACATCAAACCAAAAAGTAAGGGCGGAACTGATGAACACGAAAATAGGACTTTGGCTTGTCTTGACTGCAATCAAAAGAAGTCCGATCATTCTCCATTTTTTAATATTAAAAATGAAATAGTAAAAGCTCCAGTAATTCCTAATCTTTTTCTTCAGGTGTCCAAAATTAGAAAAGAGTGGAAAAGTTTTATATAATTTAATATGGGAATTTTAACTTCTTTAATTAAATCACTGGAACTTTATTTAAACTTAAAAAACAAATCATTTTATTATGAAATCAGAATCAAATCAAAAAATAGACAAAAAGAAATACTTGACGAAATTGAAAAGCTGCGTAATGATGGGGGCAGCTCTTCTGCTGATCGCGCAGACCTCCTGCGTATGGAACTCAAACGAGAACGTGAAGAACTGGAAAATTTATCAACCTTCTACTTTAAAGCTGCAAAAGAACGTCCCGATTCAAACCCTTGATGGAGTTTATACTCCACAAGTAAATGAAATCTGGCATTCTGATGACAGATTCCGAAAAGTAGAGAGTGAATTAAATCTAAGATAAAAGTTGACATAAGCGAAAACATAAGTTATTATCTAAATAGATCGATTGAATAGGAGTCACTCAGATTCGAAAGATCCTCTCTAGTCAACGATTAGAGATAAAATACTGTTCTTTAATAAATAAAAATTTTAAAAATTTTATTCCCTTAATGGGACAAGGGGCTTCATGCCCCGTGCGGTAAGCGAACGAGAATCTTGAAGCGATTGTGGTGGGTAGAGATTTGAATGCGACAACGCCTACCATTAAAGGAATATTAATTTTTGCAATGGAAATCGGTGAGTTACCATATACGTAGTGGGTTAATGCTTGAAATTCCGTGTGGGTTAATAACCATACATTGTAAATATAAAAAGCCATATGAAGGTTACGGGCTTCCTTCTCCAGCTATAAGGATTCATATAGCTAGTGCCAGTCCTGCATAACGCATTGAGAGTGCATACTCTATGGACAAATTTTCAATGGCTAGAGGGAATCTGGCAAGTTACTAGTATAACAGGATGCAATTCCTGAGATTCCACAAACACTCTAGCCACCTTTTTTAGAAGAGTAGCATAACGGCAATGCAATAGCGACGGTTATTTCGTTAAGGTTCGATTCCTTGGATGCCCAAGGGCAGTATGGTACAATATTGGTTCGAATCCAATCTCTTCTGCATTTTTTATCTGTCGAGAATATCTACACACAGCTGTGAAGACCTATGCTGGAGATCCGTCTGAGGTGCTGCACTTACGGCACTACAAAGTGGCCCATCCGTGAACCAGCGAAGATGCTGTCTATGCGCGAGGGGCATAGGCGTTAAGGTCTGACAGATAAACTAATTTTGCGGTCATTGAGGGGTATTCGTCAACTAAGACGTTTGTGCAAGGTAGTCAACATAAAACGCACGATTCAGTGATGGGTTAATGCAGTTGATAGAAATCGAGTCTTTCGAGACGATTATTCGGTTGGGAACACATTGCACGATATAGCGACCTGAGCCGCAAAACCATTTCCAATTGCCTGACTGCAAGCGGCTATACCTGATAAAGTAGTGCGCGGCAGGTCAGGAATTGGTCAATTTTCTATCGTGCGTTTTGATCGCCCGAAGTATTCAGAGAAAACGGACAGGAAAATGAGTGTAGCTACGCATCGCGTGGTCAAACTCTCCAGCGAGTTAGTACTTGTAGAAAAGTGAAGAAGGGTCATTGACCTCTGTGGAAACGGGGGACTTCTTCAGCGATAGAAAAACTTTCTTATTCTTATATAATAAGATATAAATCCCAGTAACGCACAGGGCGTGCGACCTGCCTGTTAAGCAGTGTGAGTTTGGATCGTTGCCAAAACTGGGAGCCTTTTTACTTCATAACCATTATTAATTAATATTTTGCTAAAGTCCCTCAGTGGTCGAAAGGACTCGATTTGTAATCGAGATGCGAAAGCGCACCGTGAGTTCGAATCTCACCTTTAGCTCCATTTCATTAAAAAGCCTATCTTCAAAAGATAGGCTTTTTTATTATCTCTGTTCAATCCAAGACATAGATCCTATGACGCTTCTATTTGTGGATGCCGTATGAGCTACGGCCAATGTGTAAGTATCACTGTATAGACCCATGCCGCTTCTACCTATTTGATAATTTAATGCATCATCAAGTTCTATTTGACCTGCGGAAGATCCATATACAACAAAACCATCATCAACAGTTTGCCCATTACTATATGCTGTTCCAGAAATATCATATTGAACAAATGAATTAGTATCTGGATGATTTTGCCAAACAGCCCCAGATATAGCGGCATTTCTAAGTATTTTATAAAAAACATGGACATTATTTTCAGTAGTTGCTACTTGAAAATGTCTTGGAAAAACAACTCCTTTAAGTGAATTAGATTTTAATCTTAAGCTTATTAACGGATAAAATATATCTTTAGGAATTTCTTTTCCATCTATTGATGTAGAAATAGACTCTGCAACGCCAAGATTTAATGAATTTCCTTCTGAGGTTAATGAATTTGATCCTTGATAAATATGATATCTACCGCTAGATTGACCGCCACTAGTGTTTGTTATTTCTACTCTTATAGGTAAGAATGGAGTTTTGCACCAAGGATCAGTAAAATTATTTGCTGTATTAAATGTGTGTATTCTCACGGGAGATCCATTAATAACATAATTAAATCCTATCTCACCAGCACCATACCATTCATAATCAATGGCAATTAATTGTTGAGCTTGCGGATTTGCAATTATTTTACTTGGTCCAGTTCCATCTAATTTGTCACCATTCCAATTGTTTCTTGCGACTTTAATTTCATTCACTGAGCCGCTAACAGAACTACGGATAACACAATAATAATTATTATCGCCGCCATCTTCGAAAAAGATTCCATCGTTTGGCTCAAACAAACCAAAACGTCTTCTAATTCCAAGAGTTGGATTTCCTAATTTAACCGCAAAAGCTAAATTAGAATTTCTTGAAGGAACATATCTTTGGACATTTTTTGTCTGTCTAACGCATTCAGATCCAGAGATATTACTGACTGACATATCAATTTGATTAATGTTAGAATCGTATATTCCTGAACCACCATTTGCAGTTGATTCGTCCCAAATATCGGTTTCTTTACCATATTGAAATGTATTAAAGAAGAACGTTTCGACGTTTGAAGTTTTTAATCTTCCCTTTGATGTATAGCTTCCTTGGCCACCAAAATCTAAATCATTTATTGGTCTATATACATCTTGTGCGCTATCATAAAGACACGGCATTGTGGCTGCACTGTGGGACAGCTGCCCAAGGTGATTAAAAGTGTATTGAGCGGACATAATTTTAATGTGTTTAATCTCATTACACTTTTTTTGCAGAAAAAAGTTGACAATCCCGCCAACTAAGAGTAAGATAAGGACATCACTGAGTAAGTCAGTGAGATAAAATAAAAAAGGTCACGTAGTCCAACTGGTAGGAGACAAATGACTTAAAATCATTACAGTGTGGATTCGAATTCCACCGTGACTACCACTTTCTAAATAATGCAAAAGTGACCCGAATTGGTTAAGGGCGCGGTTTCATAAACCGTTATGGACGTGAAAGTCCTTTGTGAGTTCGAGTCTCACCTTTTGTACTTTAATTTTATACTAAACCATGATGAACTTCCATATGACAATTAGAGCAAAGTAATTGACATTTTGAGGCTTCATCCAAGATATAATCTAGTCTTCTATTTGATAAGCTTCTTATATCTAATTCAAATTTTTTTATTGAAGGGTCTAAATGATGGAAACATAGAGCGGCTGTAGATTTTTTATAACCACAAATTTCACATCCGCCGCCTTTCATTTTAATTAAATCTCTTTTTCTAGACTTGCCTCTTTCCTGTTGAGCTTGATAATTTTGATGTTTCGCATTTGCGACAGAATGTTTGCATTTATCCGAACACCATTTAGTTTGATTACCAGATAAATTCGCTTGACAATGATTACATTTTTGCATATAACTATTATACACTGATTATGATAAATATCATAATCTTTTAATTAAATGATCAAAATAAATAAAAAATACCTACCAAAAACTTATAGTATTGCTATCTCTGGCGGTATAGATAGTCTAGCTTGCGCTCATTTTCTTCATAAATCTGGACAAAAATTTCAAGCTATTCACTATAATCATAATCAAAGACCGCAAAACAACCTTATGCAAAAGGCTTGCGAAAGATTTTGTTCTGACTATAAAATTAATCTTATCACAGAAAAATGTTCTATTAAGATTGATAAAAATATTGAAGATGGACTAAGGAAAGAAAGATTAAAATTCTTTTCTCAAGTGGGTGGGTCAATTATTCAATGCCAGCATTTACAAGACGCTGTAGAGAGTTATATAAGTAATACTTTAAAAGGTTGCCCAGAACACAAACCAATTCAAGAATTTACTGATTTTAATTCTTTTTCTATCTATCGCCCATTCATCTTGAACATTAAAAAGAATTTTGAAAATTGGGTTGACAAAAACAATCTTTTCAAGTATCTTCAAATTGATGAGAGCAACGAAGATCAAAGGTATGAAAGAAATTGGATTCGTAAAACAATCATTCCTGAAATCGAAAGTCGTAGAGGCTTAAATAAAGTAGTGCTAAAAAAATTCTATCTAAACAATAAATAAATGAACAAGAAGAACCAAAAAAACGGTGTAAAGTCTAAGAAGCGCAAGGGAATCCATGCTAAAAGCAAGACCTCTCATCTAAAGAATTCAAAAAATTATAGAAAAAAGTATCGCGGCCAAGGATAATTAAACGGACAGTTGGTAGAGTGGATTAATACGTCAGTCTTGAAAACTGAAGTGGGCGTTAAGCTCACCGCGAGTTCGAATCTCGCACTGTCCTTGCCTTTCTTATTATGAAAATCAAAGGAACATCTACTATTGAAATCGAAATCAACAAATATGAAGAACAGAGAATCACCATAAAAAACCTAAAAGATCTTGTCGATTGGCAGTCTTTCCATTGGGTAGATTTAAAAACAAATAAATTGATGAAAAATCACTCATATAATGCGGCCCATAGTTGGTCTGAAGATAAAATCATAAGAGACGCAACGGACATTGAAGTCGCTGTTCAGAAAATTATTAACTTCATGCATTAAAAGTGTAATATATTTTAAATATAAAATTATGCCTTTACCAACTCCTGAGAAAAAAGAAAAGAAAAAGGATTTTGTGGGCCGCTGCATCTCTGAAGTAGCCAAAGACCCTAAGTTCAAAGACAATCAACAGCGCATTGCAATCTGTTATACTCAATTCGATCAAGCCAAAGCTTCTGCTGATGTTGTCGTCGGATCTGGCGATGATGAATTTCTTGATTTTGCAGAACCACTTAAAAAAGTTAGCAAGGCTGAAGAAGTGGATTTTAATGCTCCAGAAATGGAAGATGAAAGTCCAGAAGAGGAGTTGACCGAATACAAGAAAGATCTTTATGAAATGGCTATTGGATCTATTGCTTCAATCAAATCTCACGCCGAAAACATTTTGGCAGCTTTAGATGATTTAAAAGTGCAAGATAACTTGACAGAAACATGGATGCAGGGTAAACTTGCTGTAGCAGAAGATTATGTTGTTTCTGTTCATAATTATGTAATGTTTAATAAAGAAAGTTAAGGGGCATATATAGATTTCGACGTAATGCTATATGCATTGCGGACTTCGGGGCAGTTCCGAAATGCTCCACCAATTTTGCGTTATAAGTGTTACGGTAGCACACTAGACTTCCACTCTAGTAGCGTGGTTTCGACTACCACATAACGCACCATTTTTTTAATTCATAAAGTTAGTTCGATTGTGTAAATAATTATATGCAATGTAAAAAATGCAATATAGATCATAATGGAACATTTGGCAGTGGTATTTTTTGTTCTAGATCTTGCGCTAATTCAAGAATTTGGACTGAAGAAATTAATTCAATAAGAAGTCAAAAAGCAACTGGTAGAATATCTCCAATAAAAGGCAAAAAAACTTTACCTTGTACTGAGGATAGAAAACAAAAACTTAAAGAAAGTTGGACTCTTGAAAGAAAAAAAGCTTTATCTTTAAAAAATCTTGGTTCAAAAAGAAGCGATGAAAGTAAATTAAAAATGTCTTTATCAAAAAAAGAATTTTTTAAATTAAATCCAGAAAAACATCCAAATAAGAAATGTGCTGGTAAAAAATCTTATTGGCAAAATATATTATTTGAAGAATTAAAAAAGATATTTCCAGAATTACAACAAGAGTACAAAGTCGATAATATTTATCTCGATATAGCTTTACCAGATTATAAAATAAATATAGAATATGATGGTATAAAATGGCACGACAAAGAAAAAGATGCTATTAGAGATTCAAATTTAATAAAAAATGGTTGGAATATAATGAGAATTTCATCTAATGATTTAAATTATAAGAAAAAAAATGATTTTCCAATTTTTCTTGAAAAATGTATAACTTTTATTAAATATTATATTTCACTCTGACATTCCGCTCCATTTTTTAAGTAAGCTTACTAATATCAGTAGTATAACTGAAACCTGCATTATAAGGAATAATATATAATCCACTTGGCATATTAAGGTAATTAATTTTTCGATTATATTCTCTAATTAAATGATTATTAAAATCATCATGGTTAGAGGTAGAACCCCACAAGCCAGTGATTTGCGCTCTATAGCCAGTCCAAGTTCCCGAAATACGAGAAAAATCTGAATGGATCTGAGATTGTAAATGTCTTGGCATCTGACTTTATTACACAAAATATTTTTAATATGAAAACAAAACAAGCACCGAAAGCAAAAAAGTATGTATATGCACTCAAAGGCAAAAACCCATTGACTGAGGGCATGACTGTATCCTTTAGGGAAGATAATAGAGAATTAGCAGACATCTACGCTCAAAAAGAGGCTATTCTTTTTGGGGAAGATACTAAAGCTATCTTTAAGAAAGAAATTTAAATAAATTCTTTACATGATAAAATTTTTATGCTATCATTTTAGCATGAAAATTAAAACATTAATACTTGCGTTATTGCTCGCTTGTAATTTGTGCCATGCACAAACTTATATGGCGAGAGTAACCTATTACTGGGATGGATATCAAACTTCTACTGGGGCTAAACCGACAGTCAATAAAACTATTGCTGTTGATCCTAAGATTATACCTTATAAATCTAAGATTTTTATTCCAAAGATGGGCAAAACATTTTTGGCGCAAGATACAGGTTCAGCAGTTAAAAGCCGTAGAGCATCTCGTAAACTTGGTAAATCGAATATAGTAGTAGATATTTATTGTAAGAGCAAAAAAGAAGCAGAGTCTTACATAAAAAAGTATCCTATGTTTATGGAAATAAAAGTAACAAAATGAATTTAGAAGAAAAAATAGTATTTATTGTTTTCTTTCTCTATGCTTATGTCGCGGCAAGTTATGCCTTCAAAGGCAACTGGCCGTGGTTTATTGTTTGGGGAAGTTACGCAATGGCCAATCTAGGATTAATATTAGCAACAAGAATAAAATAAATGAATAAAAAACTAAACGAAGAACAAAGGGTTTTGGTTGAATGCGCTAAACGCGAAATCTCAACCTTACAAAAGAAGCAGGATGAGTTATTTGATAATCTCATTAATGATTTACTCATAGAAGATGAGTCAGATATTGGTTGGATTTTTGATTTTATTTATAATGCTGGCGAATTATCTGATGACTATTATAAAATGGTTGAAAGCACAATTTTTGAATAAAATCAAAATTAAGTGTAATAATTGACATGGACATTACATCTATAACTCAATTAGTAGTTGAAATAATTAGACAATACCCTTGGTTTGGTGTTGTTGTAGCAGTCATTTCAGTCGCATCGGCTATCGCCGCTATCACCCCAACGCCAAAAGCAGGATCATTTTTAGCTAAGGCTTATAAAATAATTGATATTCTCGCTTTGAATGTTGGAAAAGCAAAAGACAAATAATTCTTGACTTAGAATTCGATCTATATAATACTGGATTATGATGAATAAAAACATTGTGATCCAGTATTTTTTGCATTTCGGAGATCAAATTATCCGTTACAGCGAAAACAAAAAACTTATTTTTGATTTATATCAAAAGCTTTGCGAAGAAAATCCCCGCAAACATTATTATATTTATAAAGTTCAGACAATTAGAGAAATTGTAGCCAAATCAGAAGATGTTCGACAATCTGTGATGAATTTTTAATTACCAATTTTTATATAATTTAATTTCTTCTAAAATACTTATATTTAAATAATTCTTGTATTTTGCAAAATCTTCATATTTTAAAATATCAAAATCTTGTTTGGATCTAATTAAATTTTCTTCCGCTCGTATTGGGCGCAAATTACTATGATGATTGATCATTAAGCATGTTTTTTCTGCATTTTCTTTTAAAGCTTCCGAAAACCAATGAACTTGCCAGATATGGTCGATATGATAATCATCTTGAATCCAATTTTTATTAGATGTTTTTTGATTCATTAACTCAATAAATTCTTCCGCAGACTTTACCCCTAAATAATAAATAGATTTTTGATTTTTTGTTGTAATTACTCTATTAATCATTCTTCTTATATTTTTAATTAATTTTAATTCTGGCTCGTTTTTTAAACGAAATTTTATTCGAAGATTTCTTTTTTTATTATATAAATTTCTATTTTTGTTGTAGTTAATTTTAGATTGTTCAATTATTGTATTTTTATTTTTTTGATAATATATTTTTCTCTTATTTAAAAAATCATCATTTTCTTTGATTTTATCATAATAATCTTTATTTTTTTGTTTTAAAAATTCTTTATTTTCAATTCTGTATTTTTTACGACATTCTTTGCATGAAGGATATATGCCAGATTTGACATTTTTACATTGATCAAATTCGTTTTCATTTTTTTTGATACTGCATTTAGAACATTTTTTCATAAAATGAATTACACTTATTTTATCCCTTGCAAATAATTTTCTTGCAAACAATCTCAATGCCAGATATATTTTGGATATGAAAATGAACGCTACCTGCTCCCCGCTCTTAACATCAGACAACATGCAAAACTCTATCATGGGTATGGATTTTAAAGGCATGGAAATAGCGACATGGCACTTGCGAGATAAGATTTATTCAAATAAAATCAAAGCCGTCGTAAGAGAATATCTTTGTAATGCTATTGACGAACACAATAAATTCGACGTTAAAGAAACTGTTCAAACTGGTTTGCGTCTTGAAAACAACGAACATACTTTTTATGTTCGTGATTTTGCCAAGGGTTTGAGTGAAGAAGGTGTTCGCAACATCTTTGGAATGTATTTCCGCTCAACAAAATCAAAATCAAATGATTCGATTGGTGGCTTTGGTGTCGGATCGAAAGCTGGGCATTGTTATAATGACACTTTCTTTGTGACTTCTTATTTCAATGGAAAATGCACAACCTACACTTGCGTTTTGGGTGCTGGAGATTCTGGAGTTCCCGTTGGTCATATCTATAAGATCGATGAATGCGATACAAACGAAACAGGATTAGAAGTTTCCGTTCCTATTTTTTCTGCTGATTATTCTGACTTCAAACGAGAAATTCAAGATTTCATTCACCTGTCTCCAGCAAAAATAGAAGCCACGATTGGTAATCTCATTATTTCTCCATTCGAAACAATTAAATCTTTCGAAAGAAATGGATTTAAATTTCGGTTGTTAAACTATGGCGGGTCATCATCATATATGGAAACCATTTTTCAAATGGGAGGAGTAACATATGGATCTTCTGTTAAAGATAAAAATTTCAATATTAAACGAAATCATATTTTAGTTATTGATATTCCAATTGGAATGATGTCGATACCAATTAGCCGCGAAAATTTTGAAAATACTACCGCCAACAAGTTGGTGCTTGATAAAATCAATAAAACAATTGAAGAATTAAACGAAGAAGATTTGGCTCAATTTAAATCAAAATCTATTTTTGATCTTTTGGACGACTGCCTTAGTCAACTAGATAATTCCCTGTATACTGGAGAAATCTTTGAAGCAAGGAAGTCTGTATTGTTTAAAGATGTTTATTTCACCTTACACAACGTAATTCAAATCAATAAAGAAGGTAATATTGCTAAGAAAAATAATAAATCAGTTATTTTAATTGCACCAAATACTGGTAATTATGACTACTGGTTAAATAAAATTACGAACTACTGCAAACTGACAGGAGAGAGTTATTACTTTGTCGCTGATTCAGATTTAAATAATAAGAATACTGATGTCGAAAAGATTAAAGAGAATTTTCATATTGCTTCAGTAAAGATTATTAAGTTGCCGAAAACTTCAAATAATAAGTTGCCAAAAACTTATTCAGTTTATGATCAGAGGGGATATAAATACCCCAATCAAATGACTGCATTGGAATTCCACAATTATATTCGATCATATCACAACCTATCTAATGCAAATAATGAAGAAGAAGCATTGACTCAAAACAAAGAACTAATTGAAAACGCAAAACATTTTTCAGAGGTTTTGAAATTCTCTATTTGTATTAAAGAAGGACGAAATCAGTGTCATCAAAGTAACTCTCATGTATTTGTCAAAGATATGGAGAAACTTGGTTGGAATAACGCCAAGTCACTTAAATCAAAACAACTAAAAGAATCTTTCGACAAAATTGAATCAGAAGAAAGGGCAAAAGAATTCGCTCGTAATTCCTGTATGAAACGATGGGTCAATTTTAATTCAAGAACCCATGATGCAATTAAAAAAGATAAAAATGCCAAAAAGCTGAATTGCTTTTGGGAAAAACTTCAACAAGAAAATTCTATTAGATCTAAACTTGTCACTTCGTTGGGCAATTATCATTACAATATTGAAAAATATTCAAGAGAAGACCTGAGAAAGATTCTTAAAATGAAATAATCATTGACAAAAACGCTAACCTAAATTATTATAAACAGTATGAAGTACATCATTAACGCAACTGGAATCGTATTTTTCCACCAAAATAAACCAATCAAGATTGACAAATCCTCTGTTCAATATGTTCGCATCATCAAGGCTTTTGATTTGCCTAAAAGCGAACAAGAGGCGGCGATTCTTGAGATCCTAGATCAATCCGCAGGTAGCTTTGAACGAGATGGTTTCAAGATCACTCCAGAAGAAGTAATCTACAAGGGAGAAGAACTACCAGAAGCCTTGGCAGATAAGGTTCGTGCGATTGCTCAAGAAGGATTGCCTGTATCACTATTTGGCAATTTTTGGGACAATCTTCAACTCAATCCTTCTGCAAATTCTGTTCGTGAACTCTATGATTTCTTGTCTTATAAGGAGCTTCCAATTACTGAAGATGGATGCTTCCTTGCTTACAAGGGGCTAAATTCGACTGGATGGTCGATTAGCGGAAATAAGAAAACCAAGGTTCTCAAGGGTAAGGTAGATGCGTCTGGAAAGATCTATAATGGAGTTGGTGAAGAGATTGAGGTTCGTCGCTGGGATGTCGATGACAACCGTCAACATCATTGCTCGTATGGACTTCACGTTGGATCTTTGAATTACGCAGAAGACTTTGCTCAAGGAATGGTTGTTGTCGTAAAGATTAATCCAAAAGATGTGGTTAGCGTTCCTGAAGATTATAATTGTCAGAAGTGCAGGGTATCCGCATATAAGGTAATTGATATCTTTTCGGAAGAGATTGAATCGTCTGTTTGTGATGAAGATGGTAATGAAATGTATTCGGAAGAATACGTGGAATATACAGAATTTGAAAATCTTTTGAATAATTTTATTGATCAAAAAATTGGAGAAGGATATCAAGAGTATTTTATTAGGAATATTCAAGTCCTTCTTACTCCAGGAAATACCTACTCAAGAGAGAAAGTGATTGATTCTTTGAATTCTCTTGGATATCTCTGGGGAAAGAATAATTATGGCGAAGAAATAGTTTTTCTTGCTTGATAACTCGTTTGTAGTGGTAGTATAATACAGGAGGGGTTGGGGAACCCCTCCTGTAACTATTAAAAATTTAAAAATAGAAAGAAAAAGTAATTTTGGGAATGTTTGATTATTTAAAATGTGAATATACTCTTGTTGATTTGCCTCAAAGAGTAATTGACGCTTGGGGTAGCGCAGAAAATATCGCTTTCCAAACAAAAGATACTCCTAATCAATACATGTGTTTATATAAAATAGATCATGATGGGATTCTTTGGGAAGAGTTGACGGAAAAAAAATGGATTGAATCTACGACTCCAAACGCAGAATCTCTTTTTGATAGAATGGGACATATGGAAACCATTTCACGAACTTGGGTCAAAACAGACTTTAGTGGATGTATTAATTTTTATGAATGCTATTACCATGAAAATTATAAACAACAACATAATCAATCAGATAGTGAAGATTGGCAAAGATATGAACTGGGATGGATTGAATATAAAGCTTTGTTTCATAATGGCTCATTGATTTCTATGGATTTAACAAAAAACGAAAAGCCAATTGAATTAAGCGACGAAGAATTATACAATAAAAGAGAAAAATGGGAGCAAGCCCGAAACAAATATTAAATAAAAATGACAGCACGAAACGACATCACAAATGATTTGATCAAATCAAAGTCCCTCTCTAAAGAAGGAAGAGAAAACTGGGATAATATTTTTAGCCCCAAGAATAAATTGATTTTGGCATCTGCTGGATTTTGTGGACCCTGCAAAGTCCTCAAGTCTAGAATCGTCGCAGAGAATTTAACAGTAGAGATTAAGCAAATGGAAGATGAGGTGGATTTCTTTAAGTTGCATAGTATCAAAAGCGTCCCATGTCTGCTTGTCTTCAATAGTGACGGGTTAATTGATAAGGTTAGCGGTTCAGATGATATTTTGCAGCGTATAAAAAGTGAAATTTCTTAAATGTATAATTAATTTTATGGCTTTTATGTTTATTAAATATTTGTTGGGTATAATGATACTATTGTCGATTATTCCAATAACATTAATTTTCATAGAGAGCTTTATCGAAGAAAAAGATCATGACAACGACAATGATAATGATGACTGATGAAAAATTATACCCTTTGATTGCTGTTTTATTTTGTTGTTTGTTGGCGCTGATTATAAATTTAAAATATAAATAAATGGAAAACTTAATTAAAATGGATGGTTATGATGATTGCATCATGGGCGCAGTTGTCAGATTCGGATCAGAACCTTTTCTTCTTTATGATCAAGATGCGGTAATCGAAAAGTTGATGGCAGAAGGAATGACTTACGAAGATGCTGTTGAATTTCATGAGTTCAATCAACTTGGTGCGTGGGTTGGGGATTCTACACCAGCATTTTTTATTAAAAATTGGGAGCAATAATATGATAAAAAGAATATTTCAAGATCTCGATGAGTGCATCTTGCACACAACAGTGAATAATGATCCAGGTCAAACACATGTCGAATTTATGCTTCCCGAAGATGTGCATACTTATCGTACGATCATTCGACCATGCGCGAAAGATCTCTTTGCATATTATAACGACCTCATTGGCAAAGAAAATGTTTATATTCTCACGACCGCTACACGCGAATATGCCGAAGCATTAAATCGACTGGGTGAGTTTGGTTTAGACTATGCTCATATTTTTACACGCGAAGACATTCAGCAATATAAAATTTCCTTTGGTTATGGTGGCGAAGGAGTGATGAAGATGCCTATCGCAGATAAAGATAATGTGCTTATTGATAACCTACCACCTCGTTATAATTGCGACAAAATGGATATGATGGGTATCGTCACAAAAAATTACCATCAGACCCCAGAGTATTATGGTAACAATCTAAACGATGAAGATTTCTTTGAAAATATCAAGAAATTCCTCAAAGACAGACTATGAAGACCAAATATAAAATTGTTAAAAGCGAGGGATGTAGATCGTTTGGCACTACAGTAAATGGACAGGATATTTACGGTGAATATAATCCAATGACTCAAGAGCAGATCGATGAATTTGTGGATTACCTATGTGAAAAGTTTAAAGAAGAACTGAGACAAAATACTGTCTCAGTCGATGACTTAATTGGTTGTTTCCAATATGACTCTTGTGAAACCGAGGATGGTTACTGTGAGACATGCGGCGATTCTGTGACGGAAACCACTTGGAATATTTGACATTTTCTTGTTTACTTTCCGTAGGAACTTTGGTATTATAATCATATGAATAGCTTAAGTCCGCTCGAAATTTATAATATTACCGAAGCAACAAAACTCCGCGAATTTGTCGAACTTGCTTCAAATGGTAAACGACCAGACGGCACTTATAATTATTGCCGTGAAGCGTTGGAAAAGAAAGCAAAAGGCTTACTACAAGAATTAAAACAAATTAAAAATGAAACATACAATTCAATTTGTGTCTGAACTCACTGAAGCAGAAGTACGTCAACTGCTGTTTGATATCTACGAGCGAGTACCAATCACTGGTGAAGACTTGTCCTATGCCGCATTGCCAGATAAAATCACTCGATATGTAAATGAAGCGAATAGACTGTCTTCACTGGAAGAAGTGGTTACTCAATATATCGTAGAAGAATGTTGCAATGGAAATATTGGTGTCCAAGATCCTATAAACTTTTTGATTGGATCTCACCGTATGTTAAGGTATAATCTACACGATACTTGGAAAGAAGAATACTAATGATTAACACATATAAAACCAATCCGTTGAGAGTGCTTAAGCACCCATCTCTGCTATTTAATAGTTACTTTTGGTGGGATTTGAAATATCAAATTTCAGCATGGTTTAATCCACGACAAAAGTGGCTTACTAAAAGCATTCCAAATACATGGTGTGATAAGACATCACTCATACCACATTTGCTTTTTGAGTGCCTCATTCATTATATAGAAAAGGAAGAGGGGCTTCAGGATCAAATGGACTGGAGCGAGGATCTTAAAGCGGGACACGTGTCTCAAGAATATATTAATACTTTAAAAGCAAGAGACACTCTTCTTCGTTCGGTTTATAACTATATTAAGACTGAGCGGCCAATGCTTGAAAAAGAACATGACAATTCTTATCCAGAAGAGCTTCCTGGGGTTCATGGAATGTTTAGAGAACCAAAGGTTGATGCCGCAGGGAACAAATCATCATGCATGCGTTCATGCGAAGAGCTATATGGTATGAGTTTTGAAGAAGCATACGCCGAAACAAATCGTCTCGAAAAACTAATCGAAGAAAAAGACTTGTGGGCCATGAACGCTATCGTTAAATATCATCAACATTTGTGGGCATGAACGTAAAACAATTAATTGAAAAACTAAGCACTTACGATCCAGAAACGATGGTTATTGTTGGTGGTTATGAAGGAGGAGTTGATGAAGCTCATCAAGCTGGTGAAGTTAAGATTAAACTTAATGCGTATACTGAATGGTATTATGGTAATCATGAAGTGACTGACCGTGATGACGATCCGTTTGATTGTGAAGCAATTTATATTCATTAAATTATGACAAACCGAGAAACTATTAAAAGCATGAGAAAACTAAAATTTAGAGTATGGTCAAAGACCTCAGAGAAGTTCTTTACAAAAGATGAATGTTTTTTTGATTTTGATGGTCATTTATATTTTTTGGATATTGTAGAAAATGATATGATTAGAGTCCCTGACAATGAATATCTCGTTCAACAATGCACTGGTCTAAAAGATAAGAATGGTATAGACATCTACGAAGGAGATATTGTAAAAGCGACATCCGACCAATATGTAAATGAAAACTTTGTTGGTAAAGTGATTTTTGATGAAGGGTGTTTTTTAACTTGGATTAATAAAAATGATATTCGGGGAATTTGGGGCGAGGATGATATCGAGGTAATCGGCATCTTCTTTGGCAACATCTTTGAGAATCCCTAACTATTAAAAGCATGAGCATATTTGAAAAAGATAAGGAAAGAATGGGACTCCCGAAAGATGGGCAAAAAGTTACGTTTACTCAACCTTGCACACACGCATGGCATACCAATGTAATAACCGATCAAAAGTATCTTGCCATTGGACAGGAATATACCGTGCGTAAAACTCAACTTAATTCCTCTTCGACATATGTTTGGCTAGAAGAGATTGAGGCTTATGACGCTGAACGTGACATGCCATTTTTCAATATGTGGAGTTTTGATTGGGAAGGTAAAATTAATTAGGAACTCTGTTATAATAAGGTATGAAAAAGCACACAAAACTTCCAACTGGAAAACTAACCCAGATTCATAACTATACACAAGAAGAGCAACTTGTCTTACTCACTCATATTTGTCATCAGATTTATATCGCTCGAAATATTTCGATGAGTCAAGAAACAATCCTTGCTAATCTAAAGAAAATCGATACACTCTTTCAAACAGGACCAGAAGACGGTAATTAAAATATGAGATCAAGCACAGAAACAATTATTGGAGCGATGAAGATTCTTTTACATGATATTTATTGCGAAGATGGTGTTGCTACAGCAGCAATCGCAGAAGCGGCAGATCGTCTTGAAGAGATCGCCGCTGAGAATAAAAAACTAAAAACTGAATTACAAGAAGCAAAAGATTATGCCGATAGACTTGTAGAGCATAAAGATATGGTATGTCTGCCAGCCGACCTAGCCAACCTTCGTGAAGCAAATGCTCATTTCGCAAAAGAAATTAACCGACTTGAATCTCGCTGTAGCAACCTTCAGGCAGTAGTTAATGGCGATGCCTATAATATCAAACGCCTATCAGAAATAAACGAGCGACTAGTTGACGCATGTTCTATTTCGGAAATGGAATTGGAAACTCTACAAGGTGAGATTGAAATGACCTATAGATATTATACTGGCTTTGGAGCAAAGAAAGATCTTACGACTACTCAAATGCTGAATCATATCTTGAAGAACGTGCCAAACTATCAACCGACCAAAGAGGAGCACGATCTGGAAGATATGAAGCGTCACTGTGATCATTACATCAAGGCACTGGAGGAAATCACCAAGAAGAATCGTAAAGCAGAAACATGCCGAATGATTGCTCTAAAGGCTCTAGGTGAATTGGATGATAGTGAGTATCAACCAGAGTTATTGATTGAAGAGAATCTTAAACTGCGAATACAAGTAGAAGATCTTGAAAGTAAGATTATTAAATATTCTATTGATAAGGTTTTTAACCTAGAAAATGTTCCATTAAAAGATTGGGAGGGAAATCCTATAACACACTGCCAAGACTGTGGTGAGTATTGGGGGTATCATCACGAAGAATATTGCAAAGGAAAAGTACTTGACAATGCCGACAAACACAGTAAAATGTATCCATGAAGAATAGCACTAAAAATCGTCTCGAAAAGAAAGCACAAGTGCGTTGTAAACTTTTGGCTAAGCATGTGTTTTCTAATTTTTATAGTCAAGGTATAACTTTAGAAAACGCAAAAGAGATTATTCATCCTTATGCTGGAGTGATTGCTGCACAATCTAAATGGCTTGCCGCTACTGATTATTTTGGAGGAGATTACAGAAGTCCATTGGATACATACGGCTACAAGAGCGAAGAAGATATTCTTATTGATTTGTTTTACATCAGTGATCGTTTTAATGCTCAGTTTAGATTGGATTGGGTGCTTGGATTATTTGATAAAGATTTAAATAAATTATGAAATGGGAAGACTTTAAATATGAATTAAAGCAAGAATGGTTCTTTCACAAAAGAAATCCAGAAATGCTTATTTTGTTGTTGATTATAATTGGACTACCGATATACTACATTCTTAAAGAAACGCTATGGAAAAATTAATTCACAGAAGAGACGCTACTGATCTTGATCTAGACGAGATGAGTATTGATAAAGCGATTGAATATCTTCAATCGTTACAAGAAAAATATTCAAAGGATTGGACAGATTTAAAAATCTACGAAGATGCTTGCTATGAAGGCGGTTATCATCTTAAGCTTCAAGGTAAACGCTTTGAAACTGACCAAGAATACGAAAATCGATTAAAGTATGACAAAGAACGTGCCGAGCAAAAAATTGCCAGAGATCATTCTGAATACGAGAGATTAAAAGCTTTGTTTGAAAAGCAGTAGTATGACCACAGAAAATATTGTAACCATCATTGAATATAGAGATGAAGGAGGTAAGCTGAGTGAGGGTTGGTTTGATGAAACTTTGCCGTATATTCAAAGAGTGGTATTGAATTGGTTTGAACAAGGATGCACACAATTCAAAGTCATTAAAAATGATCGCAATTATGATTTCTATTGGTTGAGTGATTACGAATAAGGCGACACTAATATAATAATAATAACATAAAAAACATATGAAAACTAAAACCGTAAAAGAACTAAAAGAAAAAATCGAAGCAGAAGTCAAAGAAGATTATGACTTTGAGCAACATCTGTTTAAAAAGTATCCTAACCTTTTCTATACAGGAGAAGATGGCGAACTGCTACCACAAATGCATCGATGCTGGAATGATTGCCCTAAAGGATGGGAGACAATCGTAGATCATCTATTCGGCAGTATTGATAACTATATTAAAAATACTCAACGGGGCAAAATTAATCCCAATAAAAAGATCAAAGCTTGGATCAATGAAAAAATGTGGAAGCCTATTAACTGGAAAGTCAACGCAATTTTTAATCCATACAAAGGCACATTTGTGATTCGTAAGTTTGCTTCTCCGACGCCAGAGCAAAGAGCAAAGATTGATGCAAAATTCTCAATGAAGGTTCGAAGACTTACATCGAAAATCGCTTGTTGGTTCATGCGCGACTTATACATTCATACCAAACCCGAGCAAGCAAAGATCGCTCAATACAAAGAAAAGTTTGGAACTCTACGAGTATACGCCGATGGAGGAGACGATTATGTCGAAGGTATGATTCGATTTGCTGAGTATCTTACTTCAAAGACATGTCAGCATACAGGTGAAGCAGGAGATCTTTGCAAGAAAGGATCGTGGTATGCAACGCTATCACCTAAAACAGCAAAACAATTGGGATTTTCTGCAACTAAAGACAGTTAAAATGTGTTATTGTATTGATGGAGATAATGTCATTTTTCCTAAACATGGCTTTGTTTTTCATTATAGCTTTGCAGAAGCATATAGGAATTATTCCACAATAGAAACAAGGCGCAAACTCAAAAAGTATTATACAAAATCACAACAAAATGACATCATTCACTATTTAAAAGAGCAAAAATACATTACAATATGAGCAACCCAATTTACATTATCGGAGACATTCACGGCGCATTTAATCGCCTAATGAAAAAAGTTACTGACCTCGATTTACGTGACTGCACATTGATTTGTGTTGGTGACTTAGGTATGGGGTTTCACTATTCCCCAGAGGGTGAACGTGAAGGATGCGTTCGTGTGAATGAATTTTTTGAAGAGAGACATATTGTTTTTATGTCGATTCGGGGTAATCACGATGATCCACTGTATTTCAATGGTTCTGAACGAATCGACCTGAGCCACTTTAAACTACTTCCCGATTATCATACTGAAACGATCAACGGAGAAAAGTTTTTGTTTGTTGGTGGCGCAGTAAGCATTGATCGAGCTTGGCGTAAGGAAGGATTGAGCTATTGGAGCGATGAAGGGTTTGTTTTAAAACCAGAACTTGTCGAAAAGTGCGATGTTCTTATTACCCATTCTGCACCAAGTTGGATTGGACCCTTTGACAAAGAAGGTATTAGTGGTTGGTGCGAAAAAGATCCAACGCTTTGGGACTTATGCTATAAGGAGCGTATTGAACATAGCGAATTAATTAAACTTTGCCAGCCGTCGAAAGCATATCATGGACATTTCCATGAGAGTTATTGGGTTGACTTTGCTGAATGCTATTCTACAATTTTGGCGATTGAGGAAATAAAAGAGCACAGAAAAGCTTGACAAAATACCAATAAATGACATAATCCTCACATGGAAAACGACCAATACTACGAGATGTTTGCTAAAGTTCAAAGTGGAATTATTTCAGAGGAAGTTTGGAAAGAATATTGTTTTAATATGCTCGATGAAATCTTGGAACAAAATAAAAATGTTTTTATTCGTTTAAAAAATCGTTATTAATATGACAAACATTCAACTTGAAGCAGAAATCGAACATTTACTTGCGCTTATCTCTGAATTAAGAGAAGAAATAAATGATTTGACTGAAAAAGTAAATATGTTATCTATTTTACCACCAAAGGGTGTGAAAATTGAGCATATTGGGCGCTGGGAGAATTAATTTATATAAAATATGAACGCAGAAACAAGAATTTACGATAAGATGAATCAAATTCGCTATAAAAAGGTCGGTCGAAAATATTATTTGTCTCTATTTAATCTTGATTGACGCATTTTTTCTTTTGTTTCTTCTGTATGTTTTCTGCCTGTAAATGTGCCAACACAACCTTTTCTCAATGTATTACCTTTCATTCGTTCACTTGTGTCAGGTCTTGGAATACCTCGTTGACGCGTACCTTTAAACTCTATATTTAATTCTTCTTTATTCAATAACTTAATGCAAATATCCCTCACATTATATTCTGTAGCCTCATCATCTATTAATAACTGTAGAGTTGCATCTGCTATATTTGCATTCTTATAAATACCTCGTTGCAATTTACTTAAAATTATCCTAGCAGTATGTAATATAGATTTTGATTTACCAAGTTGAGAAGGTGGTTTAAAAGCAGACGGATTTATATTCATACATTTTTTATCATGAAACAGTAAATCCAAATAATGCTGTTCACTTTGTAATATATATTCATAATCTGCGGCTGTTTCTTCAAGTAATTCAAATCTCCATAATTGGATATATTTTTTAAATCTATTTCTTATATGAGTGTTTTCATGTGTACCGTTTAATAATTTATTTTTATGTTCTTTCCATCTATTGCTTATGTTAATTGTAGATCCAATATAAAAATAACCATCTGCGGACGAAATTTTATATACACCTGAGTTAGAACAGCAATCCACAAATTCAATATCATTTTCCATATAATTATTTATACACTCAATCCATCATACGCACAGAAATTTTTAAAAGGAACTTTAATATAATAATATAAAATATGACAGCATATAATAGAATACTAGATAAACAAGATAATCAGCTTTACAAAAAGGTAGGCCGTAGATATATTCCTGCAAGTGACATTTGGGCCTACGAAGGATTGCGCGAAGGTTGGTGGCTTGTCAAGGTTGCTCCAGGAAGCACTTCGATTAGACAGCAAGTATACCCAAGTAGATCAGAAATCTCTGCCGCTGCAAGAGACAAAGAAGACGAATTGATTAAAATTATTCGTGAAGCAAGCGAAGCTCGACCATCTAAACGTCCATTAACTCCCGAAGCTCTCGCGGATTGGCAGGCATTTATCGCTAAACATGGAGAGCAATTTAACACGCTTGAGTATCCATCTATACAGGAGAACGCCGAAAAAATCATCGAAGCATTATTGAAATAATATGAAAGGTAAATTTTTTAAATGTGAGTGCGGTAGTGAAGGTCTATGGGTCGAGCATGATCATGGATTCGGCACAGAAATTTCATTGTTTAAAACCGATCCACAAAATCGCTCATTCAAAAATCGGCTGATTCTTGCGTGGGAATGTTTAAAAGGAAAACCATATACCGATATGGTATTACTAGATGATCAATCACTGGCCGATCTAGTAGACCAGCTAGTTGGCATTCAAAACCGTGATTATGATACCAAATAAAGACAATAAAATTACGATCAAAGTTGAAGGCTATAGACTCAATGATTCTTTACAGTTAACCTTAAACTGGGATGCAACCATCGATGATTGGGTTGGCGCTTTCAAGACGATATTGATTCATCAGACGTTTCCCGAAGATACCGTCAAAGAGTTATTTGAAGAAAAAGAATTATATTTTACAAAAGATCATGAATAAATACACAGTAAGACTTAGCGGTCACGGAGTAGAAAGCGTTTTTGTCGCTTTGAACGAAGATAGTTTTTCATTTTGGTTTCAAAAACAAAATGAAGAAGATTTTACGATTGAAGAATATTTATGCAATCCAGAGGATTTCGAAGGAATTCCAGAAGAATTTAATTTCTTAATTAAAGATGGTGAAGCGTCCTATTGGGACGATCATGAAGACATTTTCTGTCATCTTACTGGACCAGATTTAGATTCTTGTTTTATTACCGTTGATAAGGTCGAAGACGATGGATCTTACGAAGAGATCTTATGCGAAAAATTTCAAGACTTTATCGAAAAACATGAAAATATAATCGAACATTTAGAATCAGAAGTTCAATACGATGATATCCCAGAACAAATAATGGAATGTAATTCATACGAAAAAGGAACCATTTTTGGTGATACTTTTGAAGCCGAAACCTTTGATCCCAAATTGTTAAAGATCTGTATTGCCGAAGGACCAAATGGTGTTGATTACCTTTGCTCCGTACACTACAACGGAATAGACCTTGATAATACTGAATATTGCGTTAGGGGCAAAGGGATGGTAGTTAATGTTTGGGAGAAATAAAATATTGACAATGACTCAAACCTCTATACAATCAAAACATGACAATTAATCTATACCTCGCTCACGAAACAGAAAAAGCATACGGATTCAAGAAAGAACAAAAAAAGAATGCATCTGAAAAAACAGACAATCTTATTTGGTTCCCCAAGAGTCAAGCGAAACTAATCACTTCCGAAGATGCAGAAGACGGACTTCTGCCTCTCTGCTCTGTAGAAGTAGCTGATTGGCTGATTGAGAAAAATGAACTTGGAGATTCCAGTAAGAAGCCCAAGCAAGAAAAAGCCGCACCCAAGAAGGAAACCCAGATCACTGCTATTCAAGAACAGGAAGAAGACGACATTCCTTTTTAATCATTAAAAATAAATAGACCGTGAATATTTTCGTTATCGACAAAAATCCTGTTATTGCTGCACAGCAAATGTGCAATGCTCATATCAATAAGATGGTTTTGGAAAGTGTTCAAATGCTTACTAATTGTTTTCTTATTAAAGATCTTGAGATTGCTCCACATACAAAAGCAGGAACCGTTCGTAAGTATTCACATTGGAACCATCCGTCTAGTATTTGGACGCGCAAAACACTAGCTAATATGTTTTGGCTAGTAGATCATACTATTGCTCTAGAAGAAGAAAGACTTTTTCGTGGTTATAATCCACATTTTGTCGCTCCTTTTATTAACTGGGTAGTAGATAATCTCAATAAAGCCCAAGTACCAGACGGAGATCTTCTAGAGTTTCCTGTAGCTATCGCAGCAGATCAAAACTGTCGTCATCATCCAGCATTTGATTCATTATCTGTAGTCGAAAAATATCGTTTATATTATATCTGTGATAAAGCTCCGTTTGCCAAATGGACAAAAAGAGCTATTCCAGAATGGTTTTCAAATCACTCACAATATGCAATTAATTAATAAAAATATCTTCGACGGTGAATGGCATGGTATGGTTCATTGCTGTAATCTTTATCATACTTTCGGCGCAGGAATAGCCAAACAAATTAAAATCAAATATCCAAACGCTTACAAAGCTGACTGTGAATCTTTATATGGCGATAATCTTAAATTGGGATTTTTTACATATTCGGATGAAGAAGAGAATAAAACAATTTATAATCTCTATGGTCAGATAGCCATTGGCAATAATGGAAATCCATTAAAACGAAATTGTCAATACGATTTTATCCACGATGGGATCTGGAGAATTTGTGAGTTTATTCTTGATTCGAAAGACGATAGGCCGTATATTTTAGCCATACCACACGGTATGGGATGTGGATTAGCGGGAGGAGAATGGAGTATCGTTCATTCGATTCTTGAATATATTGAGAATCAATTTGCGGATATTCACTTTGTTATTTATAAACTTTAATAATATGCCAACACAATACTTGACACTAGACGAATTTATTTTTGAACAACTTAAAATTCTGGAAGATTTCGAGGACCATTGGAGATCTAAAAATCTGGAAAACAAAGAAACTTATCCGCTGGAATTACTTTCGGGTGACTGGCTTGAACAACTTTTAACTTATAGTAATCATGAATCCTGAACAACAGAGAATCGCCATCGCGGAAGCGTGTGGGTGGAGGATTGAATCAGACGGTGCAAATACATTTGTGTATTCACCAAATAAAACAAGCGGAACTGGATACCGCATGAATGACATTCGACACCCTAAAATAATCAAGTTGTTACCCGACTACCTCAATGACCTTAACGCGATGCACGATGCGGAGGGCGCGTTGAACAGGGAATCTGGCTACAATGAAACTGGAGGATATGGGCTGTATCTAGTCGCGCTGGATCACGATGTATCCGCACCAGCCGAGGAACGCGCCGAAGCATTCTTGAGAACACTGAACTTATGGAAACCATGATTGACTTTATCATAAATACTATTCAAGCTTTTATTACATTTTGGGCATTGTTTCTTACTGGAGCATGTGTTACTATTTGGGCATTGTATCACTCATTTAAGAGTGGTGGCAAATATTAAATAAATAGAAAATAAATCATGAAAGAATTAACTGAATACGCAAAAAATGGTTATGATTATCAAATCATTCGCCGCGATAATAATCTCGCTATCGCTTCTGGTAAAAGCAGGATTTCAAACAGCATTAATTGGGAGGTAATTAAAATTCAATCTCACAATGGCATGACTATGGCTGGAGTTTATATGCCACCAGCAGAATTCCCACCGTCTAATAATCAATGGGGTATTAAGGGATGGACGGCATTAGATCAAAAACACGCAGAAGATATTTTTAATAAACTAAATAACCAAAATGATTAATCTAAAACAAATGAAACAAGAAAAGTATACGTTTAAGGGTAAAACTTTTCTATGTGATTCGTGGACCATTGGGCAGCTTAATTTCGCGCTCTCCTTGAATAAGGCTAAGGATAGGTATAAAAAAGTTTAATGGAAGAGTTTTTGCCAAGATTAATGGGAGGTGGAGGATGGATCTTTCATCTTCTATTTTATCGCATACCCAAAAATGCCAGCACTTCAATGTCTGAGCATCTTGGGCAATTTAATTTGATTAAAAAACATGAAAAAAGATTTCATGAGTTAGCAGACAAAAAACTCTATAGAGGTTGGTTTGATCCTACTCACGCCAAACCAAATGAGGTTTATAATGTCCTCAAAAGAGAAATGGCTAATTATTTTTCTTTTTGTATAGTAAGGAATCCTTGGGATCGGGCGGTTTCAATGTATTATTTTGCACTAAAAAATGATTTGGGGCGTTTATATAATATTAAAACAGAAATGACTTTTGAAGTTTTCTGTGAACTGCTAAAAGATTACGAAGATGATCCTAATTTCATCGCTTCACACAAACAAACTCAATGGATGGAGGGATTTTATCCTCCAAAAGAGATATTGAGATTCGAAAATCTACAAGAAGAGTTCGCGCAAATGCTAAAAGAGTATAATATTTCCCACATTCAGCCAGAACTTCCTCATAAAAACAGCACCAATCACAAATTTTATCAGGACTACTTCAATAATAACACCAAAGAAATCGTCAAACAAGTGTTTGAGAAGGATATCGACACATTAAAATATACTTTTTAATGAAGTTTATCCATTACAAATTTCTTCTTGTTGATTTTTAAAAGATCAATTAATCTAACTATATGAAAACGCTCCTCAATACACCAACCACCGCTCCGCAATTCAAAAACGAAGCTCTTGTCCTTGAGCCAATCAAAACAGAAGTCAAGACTACACAGGCAAATGCCTTTTCTGAACACACGTTGAAGGAAAAAATCACTGTTCAAGACGTCTATACAAAAGTAGAATATGAGGCTGGTGAGAAGCTTCCAGTGCTGAAAGATGAAGAAGGCTTTTATATGCTTGACGGTTACAATTGCCATGTGATTGAAGGCTTCACTAGGAATGGCAAAGAAGAAAAAACTCATTACCTTCCAGAAGAGTTGTTTGAAACAAAACAATACGCGATTGTGAGAGAATACAAAACTACCCTTTGGGAAATCATCGCAAAATAAGCAAAAACCTCTTGCTACCTTAATCAATTATGAAATGGGCCAAATCTTATGAATATGGAGAAATAGCTGAAAAGCGTTTTGCAGCCATATTACCTAATCCAATTGAGGCGACTAGAGATCAAAACATCTTTGAACATTGGGATGTTGCCAATGGTAATATCAAATATGATGTTAAAGCGATGAAAAAATTTCGCAGATCTGATGAACATCCTACAGATAGGATTCATTATATTGAATTAAAAAACGTCAATGGTAAAAAGGGATGGCTATATGGTCAGGCAGATTACATCGCTTTCGAAACGCGAAGCTATTGGGTTATAGTTTCAAGGCAGAAACTTCAAGAAATTATAGACGATATGGTGATGGAAGTATCTATGGAGCCACAGGTTTATAAACTCTATGCGAGAAAAACAAGACTAGACCTAATGACCATTATTCCCACTATTGATTTGATATCCATAGCAGACAAAATGGTAAGGAAAGAACATGATTGAGTCTGATGAAACAAAAACATGCAGTAAATGTTTTCAGGTTTTGCCTGTGAATTGTTTTGCGAGAAATAGCGGGGCAAAACACCTCAGATCTGGATGTAAGAAATGCTCTAATGAATTATCAATAGTAAGTCGATCCCTAAGAAGGACTATAAAAGAACCAAATGAAGATTATGTTTGCCCCATCTGTGGATTAAATAACGAACAATCCAAAGGCAAGGGTGGAGCAATAAGGGGATCTTGGGTCTTAGATCATGACCATAAAACAAAAGAGTTTCGCGGTTGGCTATGCCACAAATGCAATAGAGCACTAGGAGCATTCAATGATGATTATAAAATCTTATTAAAAGCCGTCGATTACTTAAAAGGAGAAATTAATTCGGGCCAAGAATGTTTTGATTCTTCAATACCCAAGGTATAAGTAGATTCTCAATGCACCTAACGTAAGCTTCCTCGTCATTTGCTTCCATATAAGCGACTCCAGAGAGCCGCAAGATCAAGTGTGTCACTTCGTGCAGTAAAGTAGCGTAATGGATTCTATCGTCTTCTAAGCACTCATTAGAGAGGCGAATAATAAGGCGATCTGAATCGCATTCTCCCCAGTTATCTATGTGTTCCATGTATTCAATTTTTACCTTATGGTCTAACACTTTGATAGAAGTTAATCTTTTCATACATATTATTACATGTAATTGTAAAGGATTGCTGTAAATTATATATTAAAAATATAAATTGCTTGAAACTACGGAAAGCTATTTCCAAACTATTCCATCTGTGAATTGACTTCATATGCAGAGTTTATTTGAAAGTATCTGTACTAGGGTGTATTTTTGTGTGTTTTTTAATCAATTTTTACCTTGTTTTAGGTCTCGTTTCACCCCCTCCATCTTCACGAAATCTCTTTCGTAAAAACCCCACAATCCCTTATGGAATAAGGGTTACACACACCATCCCTATACAGTAAACATAAGAGATAATATAGAGGAAACAAAAGAAACAGCAGGGGATAATAAGAGATGATGGGAAAATGATAGTGGATTATTCAAGTTAAATTTCTATTTTCTTTTGTTTTTTTAACTTTTTTACGATTTTCCTTGATTCTATAAGGGTTGTAGCGCATACTAGTGTCACTATGAAAGTCGTAATTTATACATTTGGGATGGTTTTCGCGGTCGTTTTAGCCCCGCTAGCGGGGCTGGCGATAGGTTTTGTGACCTTTTTTACTTGCTTTATTGCCTTTATTGAGGGCGTTCACAGCAGCATGATGAAGAATTTGTTCGGCGAAATCGAAGAAGAGGAGCCTGAACCAGAGAATATTTGGGAAAAACACATAAAAAAAATAAAAAACAAAAAGGATTAACGGGGGCTAATACCTTTTAGGGGTAAAAAAGTTAACTTTTTATAGGGGTATAATACAAAAAAAGCCAAAAATAAGACAAATATGCATTAGGCCGCGTAAATACTTATGCCATTATGCATTAGGCCGCGCTAATACCCATAATTAAAATGGGCATTCATTTTTATCTGCTTTATTTAAGTTTTCTTTATGCTTGAATCCATCGATGAGCTTTCCTCTGGAAAGGTTCTTCCATCTTCCTTTTTGCAGCAGATTTTTCTTTAGACACTTTGCTACATCGTTATTAAACAACATGTTCCTTTCGTTTATGTCGTAATCAGAAAAGAATTCTTCAAGAAGGCCAATCAATAGTTTTTTATTTTCGTTAGTCATGTAGGTATTTACACGGGCTAATACTACCTGTGAATAAATTTTTGCCAAATAATGATTTTGCCTGTGAATTAATTTCGGCCAAATAACACATTCGTCTGCGAATGCTTTGGGGCCAAATAATGTAATTTGCCTGTGAATGATTTCGCGCCAAATAATAAACAATTGAAATAGATCCATTTCGCGCCGATATTTAATCTTTCGTTTGTTTTCAGTTGATTCCAGAGATTCTCATTTGTTTTCATTCGTTTAGATTAATTATTTTTTATGTGAAAAAATGTTGACGGGTACGTTCTAAGATATTACTCTGTTGCCCACATGAGCAACGAAGCACATACCAAACGCCGTGGTCGTCCAGCAGGATCGACCTCCTTTGTAAGAGTAAACATCTCCGACCTCCTTAATGCGGTTGGAATGAACTCACGAATCGTGGTGAGTAAAAAATGGTTGGAAGAAATTGGCTTGACAGTCGAAACTCCAGTCGCCACACTCTCCCCGATCCGCGAGGTAGTCGAGGAACAGCCCAAGATTGAGTTTGTCCTCACTCCAGCTAACTAACCTAAACACATAAAACAAAATGTTCGAATCACTAATTGGCCAAAATCACATCAAGAAGCAACTCTCTTTCTATCTTGATGCTCACAAGGCAACTGGCATCACTCCCTTCCTTATGTTCAATGGAGCAAAGGGTTTGGGCAAGACAGAATTCTCCAAGGCTTTCGCCAAGGAGTTGAATAAACCATTGCTTGAGATTAATTGCTCCACCATTAAGAACAGCGAGCAGTTCTTTGAACAGATCTTCATGCCCATCATCATGGATAGTGACATCACCGTTCTGTTTGACGAAGCACATGCGCTACCAAAAGAATTGGTTATGTCCTTCCTTACTATCTTCAATGTAGAAGGAGTAAGTAAGAAACACTTTCAATGGCGCGAAAATAACTTTGAGTTTAACTTTGAGCGTCAGAGTTTCATCTTTGCCACTACAGAGCCAGATAAACTGTTTGCGCCGTTTAAAGATCGCCTGACTATTATTGATTTTAAACCATATCAATCTTCAGAGCTTGCCGATATCCTTACTAAGCGTTTGGACTGGGTTACTTTCCAAGATGATGTAATCAAAGATATTAGTTTCACCCTTCGTGGTAATGCTCGCTCCGCAGTTAAACGCTCAAAAGAAATTGAGATGTATTGCGAATCCAATAACGTAGCAATCTTTGGCCGCAAAGACTGGGATAAGCTCCGCGATGTTCTGGATATCAAGGCTTATGGTCTTACCAATACGGAAGTAGAGATCCTCAACACCCTCAAGAGTCGTGGAGATTGCACGTTGGCAATGCTATCTGCTTCTACTGGACTATCAAGGACAAGTATCCAACGAGATGCAGAGATTAATCTTTTGCGCCTTGGATTCTTAAAGATTGACGGTGCTAGAAAAATCACCGACACTGGCATCCGCGCACTCACAAAAATCTAATCATATGAATAAATATATTGTTTCAAATAATGGTCTTGGAATCGCAGTAGGGGTAACTGGACCAACAGCAACAGAAGACGCAGTTCTAGCAGAAAATATTTATGGATGTAATACCTCTGATCATTTGTTTGGTAGTCTTATCTACATGCCTAGTGTCAATCAGTTTCGAAAGTTCTTGATTCTAAAAGAATACTTTAAAGTGTGGGATAAACACTGGGCGGCAAATAAAGAATACAACGATCACCTGCCGATTCCTCCTAATGTATATAAGTTTACTAAGGAGGCAATTAAACAAGCAAAAGAAATTATAAGTTCTAGTGTTCGCTATGAGAATTTCATGAGCCAGATTTCGGCGCGAAATAATGAGTATCAAATGGGCGGCTATCAAGATGAAGCCCACGAAGAATAAAAATAAAAACAAATAACATTATGCTTGGTAAAGCCATCGACAACAAGAAAGAATATCGCAAACCATATCGTGGAAGCAAGAGGTTTGATCGCTCATGCCGCAATCATGGCAGCTGTTCCTATTGCCAAGAAGGCCGCACTCACTTCGACAAGAAGGCTCGTCTTCGATTGGAAGGACAAGAAAACGAATGGTTCGGCTACTGGAACTACGTTGATCCCTACGATGCAAGCGCAAGCCATGAAGAGGAGCTTCTTGAAGCTCGCGGCATGGACGCTTGGGATCTTCTGTAAATATATATATTGACAAATAAGATAATCAATGTATAGTATATAAGACATAGGGCGCGGCTTTAGTATAAAGTATAAGTGATTAAATAATTTTTGGGTCGTTAGTTAAATGGATATAACAAGAAACTTCTAATTTTTAGTTGATGGTTCGATTCCATCACGACCTACCAAAAACGCCTGTGAATTCACAGAGCCTTAATAATGCCTGTGAATGAATAGCCTGTAAATAAATAACTCTCTAAATAAGCACCATCTAACAGGTGTGGCTAGAGGTGTAGGTGAAATCTAACAGAAGAGGGCGGCTGCTAGATTTCTGCTAGATTCTCGTTAGATCCCTAACAAAACCCGCCCCCTTCAGAGGGGCAGGTTTTGTTAGGTCGTTATTCCTCGATGCTTTTCGTTAGATGTTCTTGCATTCTTTCAACGAGCGAGGATAGAGTAACCATCCCATATTCCAGAGCTTGCTCGACACCCCCGTCACTACTGATAGGGAAAACCTTCAGGGATTGGATCTTGCCATCGTCATGTGTGGCATCGGCAATGAACCATCCGATTTGTTCTGTCTCAATTAACTGGCGAAAAATTTTCATGTGCTGCGGTGTGATATTAAAAGAATAATAATTATTAAAATTACAAAATTTTCTATACTCATGCTGGTTCTAACACAAAGCCCGTTGCATCTTTTTTGGCGAGTCCTTTTTCTTTCAACCCGATAATCTTACCCGATCCGTCCAAGAAACGCAAGTCCGTTTCGTCGCCGTCGATCACTTCGTGGCCGTAGTATGTAGCAGGAAGAGACTTGCGGAAAACCATTGCGACGTTTCCGCCAGAGCGCAGGAAAGCCAAAGCAAGCGCACCGTTAGTTTCCGATCTTGAAAACGTGAGGTGATAATTTTTTGGCATTTCACCATTGACAAATTTAGTCATCCGTTCGGGAGACTTGCAATAGTCATAAAATTGCACGTTAGGAAATGCTTCCATGACACTTTGCCCGTTGAATTTAATTTTTTCCCACGGCAAATCCGAAGTGAGATTTAAACGAAAGCAAGGGATCATGTTTTTACGGGCAGCTGACTTGATAGATTTTGCAACCTCGGCCCAAAGTTCTGCTAGAAAACCCTGCTTGTCTTTAAAGAAGAAAAGCGTTTTTTTGATTCGTGCGCGTTGAACGGAAGTCATTGCACCGCGCCCCGCAGTGTTGAGACAAGCCCAACGGCAACCCGCACTTGACGAGTCGCAGACATTGAAACCTGATAGAGAGGCTGGGGCCAAGTGAATGCCGTAGGTTGTGAAGCCTTTTTTTTCACCCTTGCGGGTCTTGCTATTTCCAGAGTTGAGGAGTGACATGGCCAAATCTTAGCGTTTGAAGCGGACCTTGCAAGCTCTTTTTAATGATTTTTATTTATTTTTCTGGCCCTAACAATCCTCTAACAGAAGCCTAACGCATTTCTAACAGAAGCTCTAACAGAAATCTAGCAGCCGCCCCGTTCTGTTAGATTTCAACCAAAAAAACCCCACCCTTTCGGGCGGGGCTGTTGGTCGTTAGATCCTTATTCCTTTGAATTCGGGAATCAGAGCTATCACCTTGCCGTTGAGTATAGTAACATATTTGGCCTTGTCGAGAGGCTTGTCTTCTGATACTACCATAAAGTTCGGCCCCTTGTAAGGGTTGTAAGAAATTTCGTCACGATAGACAAAAGACTTGGGGATGAAGGGGAAACGCTCGCCCAAGATGAACGCATGAACATTTTTACGCTTTTCTTTCAAGACTCTTTGCCGCCCTGCTTCGCTCACCTTGAACGTTGCATTGCGGAGAAAGATTTCCTTTGTGTATTCAACGACCTTCCAAGATCCGTTCACCTTCTCTTGAACAGAGAAGAGTTTCTTGTGGAAGTTGTAATAGATTCTGACTTTCATGTTTTTAGTTAGTAGTGAATGATTGACTCCATCCAGTTGGTTCGCAGCGATAGAGTCGCACAACGTCGCCCTTCCTGCAACCCAATTTTACATAGTCTCCCACAGAAAGAGAAGGGATAGGGGTGACTTTGAACTGCTCATGTTCACGGCCAGAACCGTGATTGCAAAGAGCGAAGATTCTTTCTAACAAGAAATCATCTGCCTCGTCTTCATCATGTTCAACTGATGCCATGAATGACACGCACCCGTTAGGGCGAGCGATGCGATACTCAGGAGTGGCGGCGTAAGTGGACTGGTATTCGAATAGCGTTTGCATGGGTGTAAGATACCAGCCTGTGAATTTATGTCAATAAATAGTTCATTTATTTTATCCTGATAGAGCCTAACAAAAATCTAACAGAAGAGGGCAGCTGTTAGATTCTGTTAGATGCGAGCCAAAAAGAACCCCACCCTTTCGGGTGGGGCTGTTAGTTGTTAGGCTTTCACAAACTCGGCTTTGATTTCGCCGCACTTGAATGTTAGAACCCCTTCCTTGTGAGCGCAAGCCCATTGGCCACCCTTCTTTGTTAGGATGTTAGAGGCGTTGCGGTTGACGAACGAGACATAACCCAATCCTTCGACTCGGTTAGTTCCGCCAGCCAAGAGGCGACGATATTTATCTTTGCCATTGATGGTCCTAACGGAACCGTCTTTTTTGGTAAAGGTGACGGAAAAGAATTTTCCTTTGGTTTCGGCAATCAGTTGGTCTAGTGTTTTGTTCACGGTTTGTTTTGGTTTATGGTTCAGGAGAGAATCGTTTTCGTCTATCAGCTTTTTGCAATAGGCTCGGTATCTAGCAGCATTCCGCTTTGCGACTCGGATTTCATCTTGTATAAGAAAAAAGATGGCAGAGAACAAAAGCAACGCGACGATTGACATGATGATGGTGGTGGTATTCATTTTTTTTATTATTATTTCATTGTGGAGACTTTGCCGTTAGTGGCGCGAGCGTAACGCATGGCATTCGCCGCTTCTTTTCTTTTGATGCGATAAACCAATTCACCGTTATTGATGAAACAACCAAAGCGGGAGGTTGCGAGCTTGATGGTGCGGAATGAATTTGAGAGGGTGTAAAACTTCGTCTGCATGGCCAAAGAGTATCGAAAGAGCGGACCAGCCACAAGGTTTTTCTTTATTAAAATGATTTTTATTTTTCATGCTTTTTTACTTGACAAAGCCTAACAGAAAACCACTAACAGCTTTTTCAGCAGAAATCTAACAGAAGAGGGCTGCTGCTAGATTCTGTTAGATCCTAACCAAAAGTTAGGGCGAGCCGTTAGGCTCGCCCCGTTAGGCGTTACGCTCCCGCAACGATCAGCGTTTCCATTTCCTCGCCAGCATCGGCAAGATCAATGACGCTTTCAATTGTTGGGCGATGTCCCGCGATACGGTCAAAAATGCTTTGCGCGGTCATCGTGCGGAAAGGCAACTTGGAAAGGTCGCCACCCTTGAGGTTTTCGGTCACAGAGTTGTAGAGCGTCCACAGGGAGCCGCCTTTGAACTCTTCGTGGCGAGGGTTGCGGAACTCTTGCACGGCGTTGTAGATTTCACGCGCAGGGAATGCTTTGGAATCCACAAGGTCGATCAGAAGATCAGCGGCGCGGTCACGGGTGATTTCGGTTTGCTTGTAGCTTTCAATCCGATTGCCCATGTCATTCCAATGAGAGACGACACGCCCAACAGCATCGGCAAGGACACGGGGAAGGTCCGTCATGATGTTCGTGGTGTGACGACGAGCGAGCTTGATATCCGAAGAGAAGCAAAGGTTTTCGCAGACCATCATGCGATTGCCAACGCAAATCGAAGCGGCAAAGGATTTATCGTGAGCGTTCCGAAGACCTAACACGATTTGACGATCCGCGCCCGTGATGTCAAGACCAGAGAGGGCGAAGCCGCCGAAGTAGCGTTGACCACCGCGAGCAAGCGAATGCTCTTCTTGAGAGATGGAAAGACCAGCGCGGCCAATAGCTTCACGGGTAAGCTCGACAAGGCCGAAGTGAGGGATTGGCTGAAACGATTCGGTTTTTTCAGGGGTGAAAACGGAAGCGAGTTGTTCGGCGTTGACTTTGTTTTTTGCAATGATGAGTGACATTTTTTTGTGTGGTTTGGTTTGAGGTTGCCCCTTTCTGCTGGGGCGAAGCATCTGGTCTTCTTTTGTTTGCTTTCGCTGGGGAAAGAATAGCACAGCCAGCGGACTTGTCCACATCTTTTTCATTGTTTTTCATCTTTTATCGCCTAACAGCTCGACTAACAGAAAAGTAACAGATTTCTAACAGAATCTAGCAGCGGCCCTCTTCTGTTAGATTTTCAGCGAGTTGGGCGAGGAGGCTACCAGACCCCCTCGCCCTTACCCACACCATGTCAACTAGAAATCTTTTGTTTTTTGGCTTTCAATATAGGCATCAGCCATTTTGGCCATGCGAGCCAATTCGATAGATGCATCTTTGTGGGTTTTGTAGTTTCCAATCAGACGAATCAGAATGGGAAGAATATCAGACCAAGTGGGAGTCATATCAATTGTTTTCATAACGGGATCAATCTACGCGGACGGCATCCGACAAGCAAGCAGTATTTTTTCCAATTTTTACCATGAAAATCATTTTTGCCATTTCTTGCAAATGTCCCACGTTCATTCCAATCTAAACAATGGGCGATTTCATGTTTTACAATTTCAATCAGAAGAGCAGAGGAGGAAAGAATTCGTGGAGACAATTTAATTTTGTTTTTATGGGGGTGAGCTTCTCCCAAATGAGAAAAGCCCGCCCATTCCCACGAATAGTTTTTTAGACCCCACGATTTCAACTCTAATTTGATAAAACAATCGGCTTCTTGCACGGTTAACATTAAAGCCCTTTCATGTAAGAAGGTTTCAATTCTTCGGCTCTCATTTCAAAAAGCCAATTCAATGTTTCAATGTCGCGCAAAGCGTCGAAAGGATCGCGCTCACGGAGTTCTTTAATTCTTTCTTTTAACCAATAGCTTGAGCAAGGATCGAGTTCGATAGATTCGGCGGTGCGTTCAAATGATTTCATGTGAAGAAGGATTGATTAGTTTGATTAGGTAGTCAACTACTTTCTGCGGCGGGTCGCCAGAAAAACAATGACTGCCACAACGATTGCCCATGCGATAAGATACATGATTTTTATGGATTGTTAGGACTAGATGTTTCATCGAATAATTCTTTTATTACTTCTGCTAGATTTTCTTCCATCATTTCGCCATAGTTGACCAATAGATCAATAGCTTCGGCTTCGCTCCCGTTAATTAGAGTGGAGATATACTCTTTTACATCTTGAAGTTTTTCGAGAGCGTTCATGCGTTTTCTGATAGAAAGATCAAAAAGTCCTCGGCCAAGCCATTGATTAATTCTTCCACAAAGAACAAGGGGTCATCCATTGGGTGAAGGTCTTTTGTTAGAGCTTCCCAAGGTTTGACTAGATCTTTATCAGGAGATTCCTCGTCAATCATTGCCAAGCAAAGGCGTTCGGCAGACCAATCTTGCGGCCAAGATGAGAGGAAGTGGCTTGCTGCTTTAAGATAGGCGGCAGATTCTAATGGATTACGAAGATCCAATCCTGCGGAGAAGTCTGTGTTCACTTTGATAATGGCGGGTGGTGGTGGTAGTGTATTCATACGGGGAAAGTGTGGGGGCTTTCGCCCCCTTTGTCAATTTTATTCTTCGTCAAGGTCAATGCCGTCGCAATCAACCCAAAAAGATCCTTCAATGTAAGAGCTTTCAATGGGCAGGTTGGTATCGTCATCTTCAGCAATAGAAATCGCGCCTTCCAATGATTCAGCTTCGATTTCCAAGTGTCCATAGACTTCCCAAACGCAGGGAATTTTATATATTTTCATATGTGGAGAGTTAGCGTGTTTGATAGATGTGAGCTTTCGCTTGGCGAAACATAGCCTCCTCGGTTTGCTTTGTCAACCAGCTTTTTTGTTCAAAGATTGATGCGCCGTATTTGGGGGCAGGAAGTGGGTTGAGATAGTAGTAGATTTTCTTTAGTAGTTTCATGGCGAGGAGAGAATGACAGAGAACAATGGCCCTTGCAAGATCTTTTTTGGATATTTATTTCTACTGTCCTGTGATTTTTTTCTTGACAAATAGGCTGCAATTCATCTGCAATTAAATAGGCTGTAAATAGATAAGTCCTTAATACTGAGTAAGTAACAGATCTAACGAAAATCTAACAGAAGAGGCGTTTTGTTAGATTTCTGTCACTAAACCGTTAGATTCTAACCAAAAAGAAGCCCGCCTTGTTAGGGCGGGCCGTTAGGCTCAATCTGCAATCGCTTCCCATAGGAGTTCTAAGGCGACTCTTTCTTCGCATTTTCCAAGGTCGATTTCCTCGCCATCCTCAGTCGTGGCAGAAAGGATTTCCATGGAATCGGGAAGGTCGGGTTCCATCGCTTGGCCGTAGTAATCACAAGATCCTCTCTCCGCTGGCGAATATTCGCCAACGACAAGAATACTGTCACATCCGATTACATCGCCATCAGAATTCAGCTTTTCAACATCCATGAATATTTCAACTTGCTTGCTCATTTTTTTTAGGTGGTTTGGAGACGCCCGAAGATAGTTCAGAAGCGGACTAGCAACAAGCTTTTTTTATGTCTTTCCTAAAACTTTTTTTCAAGAAAAAGCTTGACATTTTTCTAGCAGAATTTAGTGACAGATTAGTGACAGAAATCTAACGGAAGGGGCGTTCCGTTAGATTTTCGTCACTAAACTGTTAGATTCTAACCAAAAATGAACCCACCCTTTCGGGTGGGCTGTTAGGGTTCAGAAGTCGCCGCAGCACCCTTCCATGCCATACTCAGAAATTTGATCGTCGCACCCGTAGGGATCACCGTCATCGTAATCGTCCTCGCGCTCGTAGAGGTTGGCGTAGTAGTCACCGTCTTCACGAGCGCGAAGCTCATCGGATTCTTCATCGGGCGACCAGCCATCAGGCTCGGGATCGGGCGCGGACGCATTGGCCTCGTCAGCCATCGCGTTCATAACGCTGGTGTATTCTTCGTAATCGGCGGAATCAGCAGGGAATGGAATGAGGTTCATAACGACCAGAGGATGACTAAAAAACGAACCAATGACAAGAACTATTTTGCATTATTCTGAAACTTTTTTTTAAGAAAAAGCTTGACAGGCTGCAATTTTTCTACACCTAAATAGGCTGTGATTTTCTAACAGCCTAATAGTTGGGTTCTAACGGAAATCTAACAGAACACGCCTTCTGTTAGATTTCTACTACTTTTCTGTTAGATTCTAACCGAAAAGAAACCCACCCTTTCGAGCGGGTTGTCAAGATTAAATGTCGCAAAAGGAGTGGATTTTTTTGCCATCAAGCCACATGGTGTAGCCCTCCACCCCGATACTCTCACACCCGCCAGAGGCGGCAGAGGCATCGTAGGCGCGGCAAACAGCCAGACGATAAGCCTCCTTGGGCGAGGAGTGGATGGCAACCCCGACACGCACGGCGCGGGGAACGACAAGGTAATATTCAACGGTATACATAATCAGTGGGCGTAGGAGCGAGGACCATCTTCATAGTAGAAATTTTCAGGGCGCGGATCGGGCGTGGACGCGATAGCCTCGTCGGCCATAGCCTCCATGACGGAAACGTATTCTTCGAACTCAGTGGAATCGGCTGGGAATGGGAGCAAGCTCATACTCGGAGAATAGGTGAAATTTTACCCCACGACAAGATCTTTTTTGTGTTTTCTTTGATTATTTTTTTTTGAGAAAAGACTTGACAGGCTGCAATTTTTTAATGCCTAAATAGGCTGTGATTTTTTAATGACCTAATAGTTAGACTCTAACAGAATCCCAACAAGAATCTAACAGAAAAGGGGGCCTGTTAGATTTCCGTCACTAAACTGTTAAAAAGCTGCTAGTTTTTTCTGTTAGATTCTAACCAAAAAGGAACCCACCCTTTCGGGTGGGTTGTTAGGGTTCAGAGGATTTCGTAGGCGGTCGGGTCGATTGCGATGATCGCATTTCTGAGGGAGCGAATCAAATTTTCATTCAACTCAAAACCTTTTTCGTCCCAAGGCGTTTCGCGCCAGAGGTCGGAGGTTTCGCGTTCGGCAATTTCGAGTTGGATCAGTAGTGGTGCAAGTAGTGTCATGGCAAGGAGAGAATGGCAGAAAACCTAGAAACCCGCAAGAACTATTTCATGCGATTCGAAAACTTTTTTTTGAGAAAAAGCTTGACATTTTCCTAGCAGAATTTACTGACAGATTAGTGACAGATTAGTGACAGAAATCTAACAGAAGAGGGGGCCTGTTAGATTTGTTAGATTCTAGCAGACTGCCCCGCCCTACACTCGCAGGGGCGAGGACTTACCATGTCCACCAGTTAGAAAGTTAGAGCCTTTTATCGCCATGCTCAGGGCTTGATCTGTTAGGCGGGGAAGCCCTCTTCTTCTAGCAGTTGTGCCGCAATGTCTTGGGCTACGTCTAGCAGGTCTTGCATGGGGGTGAACTCGTCAGCCTCATCTATCAGCTCTTCCAACTCATCCAACCCAGCACACAGGTTGAACGTATCTGCTAGATCACTGAGACATACAGCCCCACCTGATAGATCTTTCACTGCCCTATTGACTAGGACGCGAGCCTTGTGGCGTGGCGCATCAATTGGATTCTTAAGGAACTCTTGGACGTTAGATGTCATGGTAGGTAGTATGGGAAGAAGGGTTGAATGACAGAGTGGATACCATAGGCGACAAAGGCCCAGAAGGTAGCACACGCTACCGTAGCGAAAAGGATTCTTGTTAGGTTGAAGAGGAGGGTTTTCATGTTAGTTGGGAAAGTCTTTGAAGATGAAGTAAAGAGTTGTTAGGGCATACCCCGCGATGACGGGGCAGACGATAAAGGTCACGAAATAAATGCAGTAACAGGTGGCTTGTTCTAGGAGTTGGGCGGTGTTGGACATGGCCAAAGAATAGGTGAGAAACGGACCCGCCGCAAGATCTTTTTCGCTTAATTTGAAAACTTTTTTTAAGAAAAAGCTTGACAACAGCCTAGCAGATTTACCTAGCAGAAAAGTAACAGAATGGGGAGTTAGGCTGTGATTTTCTAACGGTCTAATAGTTAGATTAGGCTGTGATTTTGTAACGGCCTAATAGTTAGACTCTAACAGAAATCTAACAGAAGCCGCGTTCTGTTAGATTTTCGTCACTAACGGTTAGATTCTAGCAGAAAAGAAACCCACCCTTTCGGGTGGGCTGCTAGATTAGAGTTAGTTGATAGATTCTATCAGCTTGAGGACCGCTCGCAACGCAAGCGGGGCGGTGACAAGCGCGAGGCCAAGGAACGCGCAGAATGTGATTTCGGTTAGTATTTTCATGGGGCAAAGGGTTTGCCCCCCTTGCGGGGGGCGGTTGGATTAGTCGTTTGCTACCTCTTGCCATGCAAGTTGACAAGCGCATTCGATTTCTTGCTTGCAAGCGATTTCGACCTCCTCGCCGTCCTCGTCATAGGCGGCGACGAATTCCATTTCGTCATTAGTATCAGGCTCATTTTGTTGACCGTAAAAGTCGCGTGAGCCTTTGCAACTTGGCGTGTATTCGAATTCAAAGGTCAACTCTTTTTCAATTTCTCCAATTTCAACGTTGAATTGGACTTGGACTAGGCGGGTGGTGGATGTCGTGGACATGGCCAAATCATAGGACAAGAACGGACCCACCACAAGAACTATTTCGTTCAATTAAAAAACTTTCTTTTGAGAAAAAGCTTGACAATGGTCTAGCAGAACTTAGTGACAGATTAGTGACAGAAATCTAACAGAAGGGGCGTTCTGTTAGATTTTGTTAGTATAGCTATAGTATAGCTTCTAACCATCCGTTAGTATAGTATGGTATAGTATAGTATAGCTTTGCTATAGTATAGCCACTCTACATTTCCGTTAGACCGATCTCGCGGGAGGTCGTCAACCTTTTTTTTCAGAAAAAAATCTTTTGAAAAGAACAAAAGAAAGCTTGTGGCAAGGTCCGTCCTATGGCATTCTTTCCTTGTCGGGAGGCACAAGGCCCCCGCCCCTAGTCCAAACCAGAATACCTGAAATGACCATCATTGAAGCCACCGCAATCGTTACCCGTATCGTCGGGCAATCCGTCCGCTATGCAACCGCCGCCGCCGCCGCTCTACCCCACACCGACGACTATCGGAATTTTACCATCGTATCGGTGGACAAAATCGCTTGTGCCGTTAAGACTGGCGAGTGGTATTTCGTCGCCAATGTGATAGACCACGACGACGGCGATATTGAAAAATTTCGCTCCCTTCATATCAAAGGCATCATCTAATCTAACCTAACCGAAAAGCCCCGCCCTCACAAGGCGGGGCTTTCCTATGTCGTGGCCATGCTGAGCTAACAGACCGTTAGGCTAACAGACCGTTAGACTGACCCCCCCCCATTACTCAAAACTTCTGTTAGTCTAACCTAACAGAAACGGCGGGGGGACAGTTTCCTCACTTTCTCATCCACTCATTCACAAAAGCTCTAAACGTAAAGTAAAAAAAATACGGGACCGTATTTTGGAAAAAGGAAAAAACTAAAAACAAAAACAAGTGTAACAATGAAAGGAAAAAGGAAAAAAAATGAACTACAGCGACCTCCCAGTATATATCAGAAAAGAAGACAGCTTAGATACTTTACCCTTCGCCAATATCTATGATCCAAATGGAATTGATAATTCATTATACATGATAAATAAATCCACTGCCCAAAACACTTCTGTGCAGTATTTAAACAACTCTTTTACGCGGGTTTCTGGTAATGCTTCAAACTATGAACAACTCTTTGCGCCGAAAATAAATTACACAGCGCCAGACGCGCAAATACTTTTGCCGCAATTTAGATCTTTGGTTTTTTATAATTTGGATGGAAGCAGAACTATCGAACCAGATTCTTTTCCAGAGGCGCTACTGCCTGAATTATATTTTTCTGGTTATAATTCGGGTAGTAACACCATTGATTATATGAATACTGGACTCACTCCATTTGCTATAATATTAAAATGGTCAGGAAGTAACGATACATATAGTTTGGATTATTATGACAACTACTCGCCAGGTCCAATTGGCAGTATATTTTATGCATCAGGAACTGGTTTTAGTTCTGGCTGGAAATATTATGGAACATCTGCTTATACAGGAGTGATATGTTCTGGTCTGGGAGTATCTGCTAGTGGAATTTTAAATGCAATTAATGATCCAACAGGAACGTCTTTTTATTATATGTTTCAAAACAATGATTATTATGCTCCAAATTCTACTTCTGGATCTGCTTCATTAACTGGTGTTTTGTCCGCCGATGCAGTCAATGGAATTACTGGTTATGTTTCGCCGCATACAAAATTAATATTTGGTAAAGCATATAATTATATCCCAGCCCAAAACATAACTATTGATTATCAGGCGCAAAATGATGCATCAAGATTATTGGGCGTTGATATAGATCAAAATCGTCAGTTTACTAATGGCGCAGCTTTACAGGCAAAGATTTCTTTTAATTCCTATGTTAATACTGAAACCTCTGGAGCATTAAATACTATTTTAGATTCTTCGGGAGACAATTTTTATAATATTAGATTTGGTAATAATATTTATAGTGGCTGTTATTTAAGCAATTACGATGTTAGTGTGGAGCCATTTAAACCCGTTGGTTTGAGTGCCAGCTATATAGTTAATAATGCACCAGTATTAAATGTAAGTAATCAACAATATGTAACAATAACTACCCCAGCATCTACAAATGAGTTATTATACAGTGAATCGTTAACTGGCATCAATTATCTATATACGAATTGCGAGGAGCCAATAGGAAATCAGCTAGATCCTACTGGCGGCTATAAAGCGACATTAATTTCAGGCAAAGGCCAAACAGTTACTGATGCTTCAGTTTTTGCAATAGACAATCAGCAACCATTTTCATGGTCCAGTATAACTGGTGATGGTACTTTTTTATCGTCATTGCAAACTAATAATGATTTATCAACTGGTATAGCTTTTATTTCTGGAAAAACATTTACAATGGGAGGCGCGGCTTATTCAAAAGTATTTATAAGCAATAATGGAATAATTTCTTTTGATTCCGCTGATCAAGGATATGCTGATTATCAAAACCAAGACTTTCCTATTCCATCTACTACCAAAAAATTTATTGCCGCTTATTGGAGAGATATGTTTGCTAGTGGTGGGAAAATTTGGTATAAACAAGAAACTGATAAATTCATCATTGAATACAGCGCAGTAAATGCTCTTAGCGGCTCACAGCCTCAAACATATCAAATACAATTATATTTTAATACTGGAGATATAGAAATAAGATATAATACAATTACTGCTTCTGGAATTTTTATTCCAAATCCAAATGTAGGAATACAGTGGGGGGATGATGGATATAGTCACATAAATTATGGGCTATCCAACATAAACAAATCTTATATTCTCAAATTTAATAAAATACAGTTATACGCAACTCAAAATGCTGGATTTATTTATAATTACGGATTTATTTCAAATTTGCAAAAAACTTTTTCTATTTATTTAAAAAGACATTTTGGCACTGGAAATATTAATTATACGCTTGATGGCGGAACGAATTGGATAAATATTAATCCCGAATTAAGTAGCGAATGGGTAAGGTATTCATTTCCAGCTGCTATAGATCCCTTGATAGGAATTGAAATAGAATCATCTGGTGATGCTATATATGCATACGGAGCGCAATTAGAGCCGTTACCCTATTCTACTGAATATATTCCAACATTAGGAGTTATTGGAATTGGAAATACATATTCGTTTAATGTGCCAACAGATACCGCTTCTATTGATTTAACAACTGGATTTGCAAATACAATGATTAATGGAAACACTTGTTCAATTTCCTCGACAACGGGATTTGTTAGTAATATTCAAAATTCTATTAGATATTCCGTTAATTGCGGAAGATCACCCATTTACAATTTGGGCCAAACAAATGCTAGCAATTTTATATTAGATACAGTAGAAAAACAAATGGATATCTCTTCTACCGATTTAACATCGTTTATAAATTTTTCTGGATCAAAACTCCCATCAGATTTAAACTTAATATTAAAAAATGCCCAAAATACTATTGGGGCGACAATTGCAATGAAATCAGGGGCAAATATCTTTTCGCAACAGACAAATATTCAAGAAAATGAAACTTTAACAACTCAAGTTTCAATTAAAGAAATTGTTGTTTAATATTTCAATATGTAAGTGTAATTATTATAACATGGCCATTAAAAAAGCTGCGAAAGTGAAAAGGAAAGAGATCGATGTTGCTGACATTAAAACATTATTAAATCAGCCAATAAAATTCAAATCTAAAAAATTCAAATTTACTGAAAAACAAAAAGATCTACTGGAGATAATTTTAAACCCCGAAAATAAAATCATATTTATTTCAGGACCAGCTGGAACCTCAAAAACATATCTATCTCTTTATGGGGCATTGCAATTAATGCAACAGCACAAAGAAAAAGATCTTATTTATATAAGAAGTATCGCTGAAAGCGCCGATAAAGGGCTTGGTTCACTACCTGGAGATATATCGGAGAAGTTTGATCCGTTCTTAATGCCGCTTTATGACAAACTTGAAGAAATCATTCATGCTGGAGATGTGGCATTCCTAAAAAATGAGGGAAAAATAGCCGCAGCGCCAATTAACTTCTTAAGAGGGGCAAGTTGGAGAGATAAATTGATTGTTGCTGATGAAGCTCAGAATTTTACATTCAAAGAATTAACCACTTTGATTACCCGTATTGGGGAAGATACTAAAATTATTATTTGCGGAGACTTTATGCAAAGCGACATCCATCACAAAGGCGGATTTAGTCAAATGTTTAATATTTTTAATGATCAGCAGTCTACAGAAAATGGAATATGCTCATTTTCTTTTGACGAATCAGATATTGTTAGGAGTCAAATATTAAAATTCATTATTCGAAAGCTAGAACAACAATAATTGTGTAATTACATGTGACACTAAAACATCTTACGCTCAAGCTGCGAAAAGCTCAATTTAAAAGATTTTTTTTGTTATCATTATTGAAAAAGTATGGTTTACTATATATACTTAATGTATATATATGAATCATATTTTTTGCTCTAGTTGTGGCAATAAGTTACAGTATAATCTAGCTAAACCAAATTTTTGTACAAAATGTGGTAATAGTTTAGGGTCTATTGCTATTGCGAAAAAGATATTGCCATCTCAATCGTTTGAAAATCTAGATCAGGAAGATGATGATCTTGATGAAGATGAGACGAGCGTGGCTAGTGTGCCAAATATCAGAAAGCTCGATGTAGATATTGAATCTGATGGCGGAAACCACTCCTTCAACTTTGGCAGCTTGTTTGGCCAAAATACCCAGAACTCCTTCAAACCAACTCGCAGAAGATCTGTAGATGATTTTATTGATGAAAAAAAATAATCATCAAACCTTTGAAGACAATTCAGACATAATTGAAGCGGCAATCAATAAACAAAAAAATAAATGGCAACTTAACGCTATCAATTGGTTTGATTTTGAAGATGTATCACAAATTATTAAAATTCATATCCATAAAAAATGGCATATGTGGGATCAAGAACGCCCTCTTGAACCTTGGATTGGTCGCATCATATCGAATCAAATTAGAAATTTGGTCAGAAACCATTATGGTAATTATGTTCGTCCTTGTGTAAATTGTCAATTTAATACAGGAGAAAATACTTGTTCTGCGACAAATAGCGGCATTCAAGATAATCAATGCAAATTATATGATAAATGGTCTGCTTTCAAAAAAACAGGTTTAGATTTAAAAATAACATTATCAACGGAGAACCATGTAAATGAAATTAGTTCGAAAATAGATAACAGCTTTTCTTATGATCTTTCCGTTAATAAATTAAATGATCATATGAAGTCCCAATTAAGCGAAACACATTATCGGGCTTATTATATGATGTTTTTTGAAAATTGCACAGAAGAGGATGTCGCATCTTATATGGGTTATAAAACTAATGAAAAAAAGAGAAAAGCAGGATATAGACAAGTAAAAAATCTTAAGTCCATCTTTCAAAAAAAGGCAGAAGACATCATAAAAAACTTTGACATTATTGTAAATGAAACTTACTGAAGAAAATAAAGAATTTTTATTGGAAAATTGCAAAAAAATTAGCTCTTTGATAGAATTAACACAAAAGTGCTTTAATGACGATAAGTTAGACGGTAGATGCAAAGAGGGAAGACTTGTTAGAAAATTTTTAATTGATAATGAGATAAGCTTTGATACTACCAAAAAAGAAAAGAAAGAAGGAATCTTCTTTTCGAAAGAAGAAAAAGAATTTATTGTTGATCAAGCTAAGTCTGGCTCATCTTCATTAAAAATTGCCGAATTAATTTTTCCAGATAGGGAGATTAAATCACTGAGTATCGAGCAGAGATCTGTTTTAGATGTTTTGCGAGAAATTAATCCAGATATAGTTCCATCACAAGATGTGGGATTATTAACAAGTTATATAGCTCCAAAATCAATATCTAGAATAGTCAAAAAGATTAATGATGCAACTGGCGGCGATCTTCAAGAAGATAAGCTTAATCGCCAATATAAAATTAGAGCTGAAAAGTTGGGCATTAATTTAAATAATTCAAGATTCGTAAGAATTATGAATAATTACCTATCAAGAGAAGATAGAGAATTGTTTGAACAAGAATTCATTCGTTTAACATGGGATAAGCCAGACATTACTGCTGATGAGATTAACTTATATCTTAATGTTTGTAAAGAAATTATTAATTTGGAAGTTGTAAGCAAACACTTAAATAAGCTTAATGAATTGTTTGATGAAGCTAATGATCAAAGCGACATGACTAATAGATTATCGGAGATTATTAAATCTAAAAGCGGAGAGTATCATCAGTGCGAAACTAGAATCGAAAATCTTACAAAGAAACTGCAAGGTGATCGCGCCGAAAGGATGAAAAGCAAAAACAAAGAAAATGCTTCAATTTTATCAATAGTTCAATTATTTCAAGAACAGGACGAACGCAATAATATGGTTCGTATTGCAGAAATGCAAAAAGAATTAGTCAGAGAAGAAGCTCACCGTTTAGAGGGAATGTCTGAATGGCGAGCAAGAGTTCTAGGGGTCCATCAAGATGATGTCATTTAATTGTAAAGAATGTGATGCATCATTTGATGCTCTAAAAAGCTTACACGCTCATATCAAGAAACACGATATGCTGCTGGGCGATTACTATGTCAAGCACTTTCAAAGAAAAAATAAATTGACTGGCGAGTTATTGCCATTTAAAAATTATGAAGAATATTTCGAAAAGGACTTTTCACAATCTCATCAATTGAAACAATGGTGTGATACCGCACCATTTGGCGCTGTAAAAAGCTACATAATAGATCTTCTTAAAAAAAGAATAAAGAGCAAAAATTTAAAGTCAGCATTAAGTTCTGTTGAGCTTTGGACTATTGGCTTGCCTGATATTGATGTTTATAAAAAATATTTTGGCAGCTACACGGATGCATGTAAAGAGTGTTTGGTTGAACCTATGTTTAATTCAAAACTGCCAAAAGAATTCTGGAATGATTATTCAAATATAAATGTTTTAATAGATACGAGGGAGCAGCAGCCACTAAAGTTTAAAAAATCTAGTATTTTAAAATTAGATATAGGAGACTACGCAGTGGGTGGTGATAATTATAATTATACTCATGTCGATAGAAAATCATTTGCTGATTTTTGTGCAACTGTAACTAATTCATATAATAGATTCGCAAAAGAATTAGAAAGATGTAGAAGTTTGGGTTGTTATCTATTTATTGTTATAGAAGCTCCGCTACATTCGATGGATGATTATAACAAACAAAGCTATAAGAAATTTAATCTTAAATATGTCTTTCATAATATGAGGGAATTGCAAAGAGAGTATGGGGACTGCTGCCAATTCGTATTTAGTGGATCTAGAGATCTAAGCGTAGAGCTTATCCCTAAATTATTAGTATTGGGTAAGTCATTGTGGAAAACGGATATCCAATATTTTTGGTCAAAGAAATTATAAGTTATGGCTTGGGAACACGGAATACAAAAAAGAAGAAAAACTTTTCCTGATATTAATAAAGAAATATTAGAAAAAGAAGGTTATATTGAAGAACACGAAGCTAAGATATTATTTTATAAATTTTTAAGAGAAAACCCATCGTTTGCTTCTGAATTATTAACTGGAGTTAAATTATTTCCGTTTCAACACATGTCGATTAAAGCCATGATGGAAACAGATTACTTTTTAGGCATTTGGAGCCGAGGAATGAGTAAATCTTTCTCAACAGCCGTTTATGCCATCTTGGATGCAACTCTTCATCAAGGAGTTCATATCGGTTTAATTAGTAAATCCTTTCGTCAGGCGAAAATGATTTTCAATAAAATGGAAGAAATCAGTCTTAGCCCAAAAGCAGAATTATTTGCTCAAGCTATTACCAGAATTTCAAAAAGTAATGACCAATGGACTATGGAAATTGGCAGAAGCAAAATAACAGCACTCCCACTTGGGGATGGAGAAAAACTTCGTGGTTTCCGTTTTCAAAGAATGATTATTGATGAGCTTTTGTTAATGCCAGAAAAAGTCTTGAATGAAGTTATTATGCCATTCCTTTCTGTCGTTGAAAATCCAACAGAACGCCAAGAAATATATGATTTAGAAACTAAATTAATAGATAATGGTAAAATGAAAGAAGAAGATAGGAAGCAGTGGCCAAATAATAAAATTATTGGTTTATCTTCTGCGTCTTATCGGTTTGAATATCTATTCAAACTATACTCTCAGTATGAGTCACTGATATTGAATAAAAACGATCAGGATGGCGCTCATAGGACTATTATGCATTTTAGCTATGATTGCGCTCCTGATCAATTATATGACCAGAATCTGATCAATCAGGCAAAGGCTACGATGAGCGAAGCTCAGTTTAGTAGAGAATTCGGTGCTGTATTCACAGATGATAGCTCTGGATACTTTAAAGTAAGTAAAATGATGGAATGTACTATTCCCGATGGCGAAGGTCAAAGCGTCGAAGTCGTAGGTAATCCTGATGATGAATATATTTTATCAATTGACCCATCTTGGTCAGAAAGCGAAAGCTCTGATGATTTTGCAATGGTATTGATTAAAAGAGATAAAAATAAACCAAGGGGAACCATAGTTCATAGTTATGCTATGTCTGGAACAAACTTAAAGAGTCATATTGTTTATTTATCTTATTTATTAAATTATTTTAATATTGTCTCAATCGTAGCCGATTATAATGGAGGAGTTCAATTTATTAATTCATGTAATGAAAGTGAAATATTTAAACAACTTGGTATTAAATTGGATGTTATTGATGCTAATTTTGATGACTTACAAGAATATGAATCTGGATTGCGAGATGCAAGAAATCAATACAACTTGCAAACCAAAAAAATTGTTTATTTAAGGAAGCCAAGTTCTCAATGGATTAGATACGCAAATGAATCTCTACAATCGGCTTTTGATCATAAGAATATATACTTTGCTGGTTCAGCTATGGACGACGATTATAATATGCAAAGAAAAAGCTCTATACCAATCAAAGATTTAAAGTTTATCAAAAATTTTGATGACAATCAACCTGATGGCGCAAAAATGATCGATTTCGTTGAGCATCAAAAAGATATGTTGGATTTAATAAAAGTAGAATGTGCTTTGATTCAAGTATCGACAAGCACACAAGGTACGCAGAGTTTTGATTTGCCGTATAATTTAAAAAAACAAAGAGGCGCTGATAAAGCGAGAAAAGACTCTTACTCTGCTTTAGTTTTAGGCAATTGGATGATATCTATTCATTTTGATATGATGAATCAAAAGGTGCAAAACATACAAAGCACGTTTACTCCAATTCTTATTTAAAGTTCAAAGTCAACTTTAATACTTTAAGGTGTAACTTATAATAAGTTATGGCAAAGAGAAATTATAATAAAAAATCTGAGTATTGGGATAAGTTTGGTAATCCTAATAATGTATCTATAGCGCAAGAATCTCAAGTCTTTTCTCCAGAATTATGTGGAGATCCATTTTATGTTTCAGACGCTTCGTATGTTTCAGAGTCAAGAGCTTCTGCATCAAGAACCAGTTCTGGTGGAATGCAAACTAAGACTCGCATCAATAGAGCCGCTGTTTCTGAAACTATAGATCGCTTCAGTAGCATCCGAAGAGGTATGCTTCCTTATCATTACGCCTCAGACGGTGTTCATGTCAGAGATGCAATTGAACTTTGCCAAAAAGCATATGCAAATGTTGCTGTCTTTAGAAACGCAATTGATATTATGTCTGAATTTGCCAATACAGATATTTTTCTAGAAGGTGGGACATCTAAAAGTAGAGAATTTTTTGAAGATTGGTTTAAAAAAATTAATATTTGGAATTTAAAAGACCAGTATTTTAGAGAATACTATAGAAGCGGAAATGTTTTCTTGTATCGCGTTGATGGTAAATTTACTATTAATGATTTTATGAAATTATCTTCTTCTGGCACTCCAGAAAGCAAAATTATTAATCAAATACCAGTAAGATATATTTTATTGAACCCTTTCGATGTTGTCGCCAAAAGAACTTCGACTTTTGCTGTCGGGGCATTTGAAAAAATTCTTTCAGAATATGAAATGGCTAGATTACAAAATCCAGTAACCGAAGAGGATAGAGACATATTTAACGGCTTAGATAAAGATGTTCAAGAAGCCATTAAAAAAGGAACTTATTATAAAGATGGATTAAAAATTAAAATTGATCCCAAAAAACTTTCATATTCGTTTTATAAAAAGCAAGATTATGAGCCATTTGCAATTCCATTTGGTTATCCAGTCTTAGAGGATATTAATGCAAAGCTTGAGCTTAAGAAGATGGATCAAGCTATCACAAGAACTGTGGAGAATGTGGTTCTATTGATTACTATGGGTGCGGAGCCAGATAAAGGTGGAATTAATCCACAAAATTTAAACGCTATGCAAACTTTATTCAAAAATGAAAGCGTTGGCAGAGTTCTTATTTCAGACTATACAACCAAAGCGGACTTTATTATTCCCGATCTTAATAAAGTATTAGGAAAAGAAAAATATGCAATTTTAAATGAAGATATTAAGCAAGGACTTCAGAATATTGTTGTTGGCGAAGAGAAATATAGTGCCACAGAAGTAAAAGCTCAAATCTTTACTGATAGACTAAAAGAATCTAGATATGCATTTTTAAATGATTTCCTACAAAAAGAAATAAAAAGAATTTCTATTGATTTAGGATTCAGATCATATCCAACAGCCACATTTAAGGATCTTGATATGAGGGATGAAACTCAATTAATGAGAGCGGCTACGAGATTAATTGAACTTGGTGTATTAACTCCACAACAGGGTATTGAGATGTTCCATAATGGAAAATTTCCAACAGCAGACGAACTTACCCCCGCTCAAGAGACTTATATTGAAGAGAGAAAGAAAGGTTACTATAACCCCATTGTTGGAGGAGTTCCAGTTATTCCAGCACCTGCTCCTAAATTACCGAAAGGTGGGGGCATTGGCGTTCCAGCTCCAGCCATCAATAAAACAGCAAAGGTGGCTGGTCGTCCACCAGGAACTACTGGCATCCCTATCACAAAAGCGTCTTATTCTAGAAAAGGAATTCAAAATATCGTTTATGAAATTGAAAAAGTGAGATCTTCTGCAAAACAATTATTGAAAGATTCATTAAATATTAAAAAATTCAATAAGCTGCAAGAACAGATGCTGGATAAATTATGCGAAGCCGTAGTATGTTCTGCTAATTTAGAAAATTGGAACGAACAATTAATTTCTTGTGTAAACAATTTTGAAAATATTGAATCGTTGGGCATAATGGATGATATTTTAGATATTTCCAGTGATCATCAATTAGATAATTATTCATCAGCAATCTTATACCATAGTAAATCAAATGAAAATTGAACCAAACGAAATCGTATTACCATTAGTTAAAACTGTTATTATTAATAACGGAGAAACGGAAATCTCACTCTCATCAATGGATGAAAAAGAATCTGGAGTCTATAAATCTTATATGAGTTCCTGCGCTATGGATGACGACATGTTCGTCAATACTGCTGGAATGGACAAGAAGCAAACCATGAATACCTGCGCTGGCAACTACCCTAAAATGCAGAAAATGCTAGCCGAGGAATCTCCTTCTGGTGGACTTACTCCAGCCCAAAAGAAATTGCCACCAGCTTTACAGGAAGCTATTTTGAAAAAGATGGGAAAAAAGTAATTTAAAATGGATTACAAATATACCACTACTTTTGAGGCTTTTATTAATCCTTGCGAAATAAATGAAAATTCATTTATCTCAAACGCATCGTTAGATAACCTTGAATCTTTAATTCCGCAGGGAATAGATTATAAACAAAATATTGATTTAATTGGCGTATCCTTTAATGCGGCAGTTGTTAATATGTTTAATAAAAATGGAGATGGAATGGATACAGAAACAGCTTTGGCTTTTACCAAAAATTTCTTACATAAACCAACCAATATTGAACATAATAAACAAAAGATAGTTGGGCATATTGCAAGTGCTGGATTTAGCGATTATTCCACTAATGAAATATTAGATGCGGAAAATTTAAAAGGAGAAACGCAGCCATTTAATATAGCTTTGGGAGCTGTTGTTTATCGTTCCGCCAATAAAGATTTTGTTGATTTAATTGAAAGATCAGCTGACCCCAATGATGCATATTACCAAAAAATATCCACAAGTTGGGAAGTTGGATTTACTGATTACGATATCGCATTAGGCAGCACAAATTTAAACGATGCCAAAATAATTTCCGACCCGAAACAAATAGAGGAGCTTAAAACCTGCTTAAAAGTTTATGGGGGAACTGGCAAAACAAAAGATGGGCTTGATATTTTTAGATTAATCAAAGGAAAAATTTATCCGTTAGGTATTGGCTTTACTGCAAGTCCAGCTGCGAATGTAAAAGGTATCTATATGAAAGATAGCGAACCCACAAACGTCACAATTGTAGATAAAAGAGATAAAGAATTAAAAAAAGTTTCACAAAGTGGAATTATTGATGTAACAAATAAAAAGAAAATTACTATGGAATTAGAAAACGTTATTTCCGAATTGAAGACTCTTCTTATTGAAAAGAAATTTTCAGAAGAAGCCGTAGCATCTATGACCAGCACATTTGCTGAAGCAATCAAGCAGAAGGATGAAGAGTATCGCAATGATATCGAATCAGCCAGATCAGAAAAAGAAGCTATTGCGAGAGAACATGCCGAACTCAAGGATTCGGTTGATTCCGTCAAATCACAATTAGTTGAAGCTCTAGATAAAATTCAATCTTTTGAAGCAAATCAAAAAGCCCAAGAAGCTATTGCATCATTTAATGAGCGCATGGACGTTATCGATCAAAAGTATGCTCTTGAAGATTCTGATCGTGAATTTCTTGCGTCAGAACTTAAAGATCTTGAATTAACAGAAGAAGCTTTCGCTTCATTCCAAAATAAATTATCCGTTCTTTGGAAATCAAAAGATAAAGAAATCAAAGCAGCCTTCGAAGCTGAAATCCAAGCTCGCATCAATGCTGAAGTTGAAAAAAGAATTCAAAAAATCTCAACAGCTTCCTCAGAAAAAGAGCCAGACGAAAATGAAGAAGAAGCTCCTTCTACAGAAGAAATTCTTGATAACGTCGAATCTTCGGAAGCAGGAATCTCCTCTTCCAACGAACAATCTTCCCGCGAAACACAATCGCTCCGTGAAAAGTTTTCTGGAGCATTTAAGCGTGAAAATATCACAATCTCATAAAATCTAAAACAATCTAAAACAATAAAATTATGGCACTTCGTATTTTACCATTCAGACAATATGATGACAATGATGTCATCAACATGTTCGCCCTTCAAAGCGCATATGTCAATTCATCGACAACAGGATCATCTTTTGGTGACGCTGGTGTATTCGTTACCACAGCTGTGGGAGACTTCAACTTAGACCCAATCACTTATGCTACCGATTCGTATCTTGGCAAAACTGATTATCCATTCGTTGGAGCAAATCAATATCCAAGCGTTTCCTTGAAGATTAAGCCAGCCACTAGTGGTGACGGACTTCTTGGCATCACTCTTCGTCAAACCGCTCAAACAGACGAAAATGGAGAAAAGCTTCTCTATTACCCACAAAAGGCTGAAGAGCTTCAGTGCGTTCTTCCTGGACAATCAGTTCCAGTTGCAACTAGAGGCATTTTCACATTGACATCTGGTGCATATAATGGTGCATTGGGAGTTGGATCTGGCGTTAAGCTTGCATCTGGCGTTAGTGGAACCGTTACAGGCTGCGCTATCAATGACATTTTCCGCGTCGGCCTTGTTGTCGGTACTGGATCACGTTCGTCGGGTACAACCACAGACCAATTTGCTGGCACATATGCTGTCATCGCTCTTGGACTTTAATCTTAACAATCAACAATAATTTATGAAAATTACTTTAAAAAGAACTCCTGAACAAGTCGAGCTTATCAAAGCTATGGCATCTAAGAATCGCGCAGTTGCTTATGAAGCTCAAGTTGCATT
>Ga0181346_1000002_pt1 | contig 211724 bp, 316 predicted proteins | sample Su13VDMM15DN_FD_130100 | JGI IMG/M metagenome (GOLD analysis project Ga0181346, IMG submission 130100) | Freshwater viral communities from Lake Michigan, USA - Su13.VD.MM15.D.N | ecosystem: Environmental > Aquatic > Freshwater > Lake | place: USA: Michigan | collected 2013-07-15 | reverse complement strand
GGAGTATCGAACTTGAACAAGATATTAAAAATATGCAAGGCATCGACATCGATGGCGAGCTTACTAATGCAATGTCTTACGAAATTCAAGCCGAAATCGACCGTGAAGTTGTTATGCGTATGATCCAATCAGCGTTTAATGCAGGTTATGGGGCAGGTTACTCCTTCTGGAGTCCTGTTAGTGCAGATGGTCGTTGGACCGCTGAACGTAATCTAACTTTCTACCAAAAACTTATCATCGAAGCTGGCCGTATGGCTGCTCGTAACCGTAGAGGTGCCGCTAATTTCATTATCGCCACTCCTCGCGTTTGCAGCATTCTCGAAATGCTTCCTGATTTCAAGGTTTACGAAATCAATGGCACTGTCTCGACAGCTGGTGTTGGTATCGCAAAGGTAGGAACTTGTGGATCTCGCTTCACCGTCTATCGTGATACAAGAACTGAAGTTCAGAATACTAACTATCAACCAAATTATTACACTGGCACACAGTACCCACGTACTGAGCCTGTTGAGTATGCGTTGATGGGTTATAAGGGTTCTGAATACTATGATACTGGTATTATCTATTGCCCTTATATCCCAATCATGGTACAACGTGCCATTGATCCGATTAACTTTACTCCTCGCGTTGGTCTAATGACCCGTTACGGTATTGTTAACAACATATTCGGTGCCAATCTTTATTATCATTTAATAATCGTCAAGGGACTTGGTGTTGCCTTCACACCCGGAAGTGTCTCGGTCTACCTCTAACTCGTTAGAAGTGAACTAGTTACAACTGAGTAGAAGCTAATAATTCAAACAAAAATGAGAGGAACCGAAGATCCTCTCATTTTTTTATCTTTATCTAATTGGTTGACATATTAGGCGCAGATGGTAAATATAATTATGAATGATTCGGAAATAAAACAAAAGATTCAGAAGGTTGCAGATGAAAAATATAAAGGTAGTTATAGACACCTAAGACCAAATCTGTTAAAACAGTTGATTGGAGTGGATAGTTATAAAAGAATTTATCAAAAAATATCAACAGATTTACACGAACCATATTCACTGGCGACCTATTGTTTCATGAATGATATCCTAGAAAATCCAACATGTCCTTGTGGAAAGAAAACACGATTCAACACCACAACAAAACAATTTCTCCAATACTGTTCTAATAAATGTAAGTGGGATAATAATGATAAAATACAGAAAACCAAAAGGGAAACATGTTTGGAAAAATATGGACATGTCAATGTATTGGCTAGTCAATATGGGAAGGATAAGATTATAAAAACAAATTTGGAAAAGTATGGAGTGACCAACTATACTAAAACAGATGAATATAAACAATCAGTAATTGGACGAGTCCAGTCTGATGAGACTAAAGAAAAGATTCAAGAATCTCATAGGATTAAGTTTTTTAATTCATTACCATTCAGATATAAACATTGTAAACCATTATTCGACATTGATGAATATGTGGGAGTTAAAGGATATATACAATATAAGTGGTTATGTAATAAATGTAAAAAAGAATTCAAATCATCATGTGATAATGGCTCATCTCCGATATGTGACCACTGTTCTCCAGTGGGAACTAAACATGAGCTAGTGGTTAGGGATTATTTAGATAGTCTTGGCATACCGTTCGAGTATAATTGGAAGAAAATTCTACCATCTGGTAAAGAATTGGATGTGTATATTCCAACTTTGAATCTGGGAATTGAAGTATCTGGATTATACTGGCACTCTACATCAAACCCATCTTATAATAAAGTAGACCACATATCTAAACATAATGAATGTGAATCTTTAGGAATTAGATTAATCACACTATTTGATGATGAGTTCTATGAAAAGAAAAAGTTAGTCTTGCAAAGAATTAAGAACGCTGTTGGAAAAGTTCAAAAAAGTATATATGCTCGTAAGTGTAAAATTGTGGAAGTTTCTAAAGATGACTGTCAAAAATTCTTAAACAAATATCACATTCAAGGTAGTATCTGGGGAACTCATAGATATGGACTGACATACAAAAATCGATTAGTTGCAGTTATGACATTCAACGAAAACAGATATGCCACGGGAAAAACTAGAAAGGATAATGTGTATGAACTTGGAAGATACTGTACAATTAGTAATTTTAAAATCATTGGAGGTGCAGGTAAATTATTCAAGCATTTCACAAAGACTGTCAACCCATTAGAGGTTTATTCTTATTGTGATAAACGCTGGAATAGTGGAGGTGTTTACGAAGCTATCGGTATGAAATATCTAAAAGATACACCACCAAATTATTTCTATACGAAATATTTCAAGGAAAGATATAATAGATTGCAATATCAAAAACATATGTTGACTAGATTTCCATCATACGATAAGAATTTAACCGAGGAAGAAATTATGAGACGAGAGAAGTTTTACAGAACTTGGGATTGTGGTTCTAAACTTTATAAGTGGATTAAATCTTAATCTCACCCATATATCCTATAAATCTGCGAATATAATTAATAATTTTATTCTGTTCTTCTCTGATATCCATCAACAATTCACTTTTTTCTATATTCAATGGATCACCAGATTCTCTTAATTTTTTAACCAAATCAAATACATTAGTAATTTTCCACAATCTTTCAGTTTCATCTTTATAGTTTACTAAATCCACATTAAATGTTCTCTTAAACCATTCATAAAAGATTTCGTGTTTTGCATTAACATATCTATCATCCCTATCAAAGGAATAATTTTGCTTCCTTTCAACCAATGACATATGATTTGACAGGGTTTCGAATGCTCTCACAGTGTGATATAAAAAGTTATGTGCATTTTTTATAGTGGTTTCATCCAACTTCAATACTTCTAGAGGACTTATAACTTCCAATGACTGAAACGAAATATTACCCTTTGGATAAAATTTAGGAAAATTTTCAAGAACATCCTTATAAAATCCTAGTGCCTCATTAATGCTATTCGTTACTCCCTCGTCATGAGATTTCCAATCATAAGTGGAACATATTTTATATAACTCTCTTTTCAATTGTCTATAATCAAAATTCTTTAACCACTCCATTGGATAATAAGTATTATTCCAAATAACATCATCGTCTATATATTTGTCTTCTTCATGAGACACTTGAATATTACATTCGACTTCTATTTCAATTCCATCACCTAAAGAAATTACAGTAATTCTCGGAGAACCATCATTAAATCCTCTTCCACTTCTACCCCTTAAATTTTGAAATATTGCAGTTCCTATTCTTTTCTCATACTCTGACTTAATACTATTATCCACCGAATACATATCAACCAAATAATCAAATGATCTAACCATATCTTTCCCAAACTCTATAACAATTTTCATTGTTATACCTGTCACATGTCCATTGTTAGTAGTTTCAAATGTTATCTGATTTCCAACTTCCTTTTCGTTGTTGTGATTTAACAAGTCGGTCATAACCTCATCGGCTACTGCATTACCAGTATTAAATTCAAAATCGACTGGGGTATCTCCATCATTGTATAGTGCTGGATTTTTATAAATCTTTTCTCCACCTTTTAACTTATTATTTAGAGTCTTAGATGTCCACTCTTTCACCTTTTGGTAAAACTCTGGATACGATGCCCCATATCTTTCCCCCACGGTATAAACCTTTCCAACATCTGAATTATGAGGTTTTAACAAAATTCTAGATAATGGTTTTTGTAATTTTACTTTTTCCTCCCCATTCGGACCTTCATATAGTTCATCCATTGGAACTACATAAGCCACCAAAGTTCCTTCATCAATATCCTTTGGAATATATTTTCTATTTATACCTTCATTCTGTTTAGTTTTGGGATAATTTATTCGTGGTAATCCTAAATCCATACATGATGTCCAACTTCTATCTGTGGATGCTCCCGCTATATCATACGGGTGTCTTGATATAACCACCAAGAATTCACCATTGGATGAACGAATCGGGTCATTTTTAAATTCGTGTAATAATGGTTTTCCAGTAATCCACTTAGTAGTTTTCTTTCCATCTTTTCTATCGGTAACTTCAATCTGCCCATCTGCTTCATATCTCTGAAGAAGTTTTCCAATTTTTACCGGATTTTTACTATCAGTTATCGAGAATCCATACTCATCTCTACCCGTTGTTTTATATGCAAATCCCTTGATATATGATGACATATCACCGACCGTATAACCCTCATCATCCAAAAGGTCATCAATTCTTCTCATTAGGGGACTATTTAAATTACTATAATCGATATTAATTCTTGAAATTATTCTATTCTTACTTCCAAATACTTCATCTAAACTCTCATTATATGCCCCCGAATACTTTTTAGAAAGCATTTTCTTTTTAGCATTTTTTAAAGATATAGCCTCTTCAATTACGTAATGCTGTAATATTTCTTCAAACCTCATAGTTATATTTAATAATTTAATCGAAATAACTAAATAATAACATGCCTTACTCATTCAACACAATTTTACTTTCCTCTCAAAAAACAGGATCTCCAAATCTTATTGGAACCTCCCTTTCTGGTAGTGGTGTAAACATTTTAAGTCTATCTACCTTAGATGAAGGAATCACATTTAATTCAGTCACATCTTTAAATTCTACATTGACTAATGTTACAATTGAAGGTTCTCTATTCAGAATCGACACAGCGTATCAAGGTGCTACAATGGCTCTAGTTAAAGTTCCATCTAATAATCTTAACACATATACTTTATATACTCATAATTCAGCCTTAGCAGTTGCACCTACATCTGCCATGAGTGTCGGTTCTGTTGACGTTATAGATCCAAATAAGCGTAGATTGAGAAATCTAGGATATGCATAAATAGACACTTTTCGTCCATTTTTAAATATTTAAACACATCAGGAGTAATTTTCTGATGTGTTTTTATTTGACAATTATTACCCACAATATATTGTAGGTAATTATAGCTTCAGTTTTATGCGATCAGCATTATATCGACTATTGGTTGTTAAATAATAATAGATGTTTGTAAGAGGCTCAGGATCGGGAAATGAATATAGTAGAGTTGATAATTCTTTCTATCGTGGAATTGTTGTAAAAAATAATGATCCAGATAAACTCAATAGAGTTAAGATATACATACCAGAAATAACTAATCAACCGTATGATGAGTGGTTAGAAGATCACAAACATTTTGTGTTAAAGACACCGGGAACCAATGCCAATAGTGGTGATGGGACTTGGGAGGATACGAAAATATTTGAAGAGATATGTAATACAATACCATGGGCGGAACCATGTTACCCAATAATGGGGGAGTCTACCAATTTTAGATATTATAAGGATGGTAAGATCGCTACAATATCTGATTGTAATTATAAGGATGGATTCAGTAAGAATGATAGTTCACCGCCAGATGAGAATACTGGATCATTTGCACCAGCATTTCTATATGATTACGATATCACCACGATTTTCGATGCATTCGCAGTTCCAGTTAAAGATGAAGAATTCGAGTTTAGACCAGATTTTTTAGGTGTCTGTAATCCTTATTCATATGCATATAGGCCAAATAAACATTCAAATAATACTAAAGGTATTATAGGAGTTCCAGAAGTTGGTTCAAAGGTTTGGGTTTTTCACTATGAAGGGGATTTAAATTTCCCTATTTATTTTGGAGTCATGCAGGACTTTAGAAGTATTGCTGCAATAGATTCGACATCTGGGGATAAAAATGTAAGTATATATCAACCAAACAATTTCGAAAATTAAAAAAAAATATGGGACTTATATATAGAAATAGATTTATTTTAAATCAAAGAGGTGGTAGTATTAATATTACAAATACAACCGAAAAGGAAAAAATACAAATTTCCCAGAGAAGTGGGTCTAATATCAGTTTAACCAATACTGTAAATTCAGAATTAGCTACAAATAATAAGCAAACTAAAGTCTCAAATGATTTCTTTGAAACTATTGGTAGAGATAGGTCCATATATGTAAACCGAAATCTAACCTTAAGGACTGGAGAGAATACTTACAACTTAAAGGGTTTCGCAAAAGAACAAGAAATACAAGCGTTCGAAGATTGGAAACAGGCATATAAACCCATAGCGGATATAAATAGTAAATTTAAAATATTCAGAGGTGGAATAGAGGCTGCACCCAATGGTCCAAGCACACCATTGGGTGGAAATAGAAAAAAAAATCCAGTATTATCTAATAATAAAATATTCTCCGTCGAGAATAAATTTGAGGGGTATGATCTCCAATCAGAAGAACCCCCAATTAAAAAAATCTCAGTTCGTCTACACGATAGAGATGATGTAGTGACATATAAATATGTCGTTGATTATGATGGTGCGGGTGTAAACACTACTACTCCTGCTGATAGTAGAAAGTTAACAAAAGAACTTCTCGAAAAATCTGCTGGATCTGATGGATCTGATTCACCAGCTATTAAGGAATTTGGTGGAGAATTATCATGTTCGACTGAGAAAGGTGGATGGGCTGAAAATACAGAAGGACTTCAAGTTGGTGATAAGATAGTAGAACTACAAGATACCCTAAATCCAATTGAAGAAATAATGGGAGTCGGTGGAGATGAAACTTCGTTCACTAAACGACATAAATATGAACAAGTAGGTGCCGCTTTTAACGATTACCCATCCATTAGAATTGATGATAAAGGTAGAAGTCATCCATCAGAGATGTTGATATCAGATGTTGGTGTATTTTTAAACCATGATTATGTTTCACATGTTGAAGAAATTGATAACTCTTCTATTTTCCCATGTGGAAATGATGATAAAGTGATTGGTAATCGATACACTAGAATAATAGGATCGGGTGGAGTTAATTTAAAAACCACAGGGACCATGGAACTTGGTTCAACATCATTTAAAGTTGGAAGTAAGCAAATAAATTTAAATGCTAATCATGGAATTACAATAGCATCCGAGGATTATATTGATATTCAATCAATGAAATGTATAACTATAAGAACCAATCGTCAGGTATACATTGAAGGTGGTTTGGGTGTCAATGGTAATACTACTATTAGTGGCGGTCTTTACGTTGAAGGTGAGCTATACTGTCAGCACATAACAGCACCAATAGAAGTTCACGAAACAGAAGATACCATCGTTGGTTCTAGATTTGCAACTGATCTTGATCGGCAATTATTAATAGGTGAAGCCCAAATTGGTGGTAGTTTTTATCCAGTATATGCTATAGCGAGAGAGGATATAATAGTGTCATATCCACATAGTCATCACCACAATGGTATTCCAATGAGATTAACCGCAGCGAATACAGATACTAGAAAATTTGCCCATGACGAGGGTATGAATGGGTATACCTCACTCGCTCAATCTCTACCACAGGTGCATAGACGAGTCGAGGAGGTAGAATTCCCACCAGAACCACCAGAATAAGGTATTATCTTATTTCATCGATAATACCATACAGTAGACATTGATCAGCAGTTAGCCACAAATCTCTTTTAAGGAGTTCATCCAATTGTTTCATTGGTATCTTGGTATATTGTTTATATATACCTTTAATGAACTTCATTAGATTAGTTGAGTTCTCCATCTGATCTTCCATTTCGCAAAATTTACCATACATATCACCGGATAGTTGATGGATTAATAAGTATGCATGTTTACCCATAAAGCGTTTATTACCCACTACACTGATTAGTGTCCCAGCAGATGCGACACACCCATCTATATAAGTGTATACTTTTGATTTTAAAGTTGGAATAAGATCCAATGTTGAGATAGCTGAATGTATTTCACCACCATCTGTTTTAATATGTAAATGAATAATCGGATCAAAACAATCACCAAGAACATTCTTAGTGTTTTGAAGTTTGATATCAGTCTCAATCAATAATCGATTAAGCTCCAATACAGTATCATTGGTTATATCATCATAAAAGAAGATCTTATTATCCATCATTCTAATTGACGCAGATGATTGCATCTGTTCTGTGTTTATTATAAATGGGCCTAATTGCGGCATTGAATCATCATCAACATCCATTTTATACTTGTTTTGTTTTTTCCAGTTCATCATAAAATATTATTAAATTTTGTTTGTCCAGTTTTAGACATTTCTATTATATATGGATTACATAAGCAGCACTTATTACATATTTTTAAGTGCTGCTTAACCTCTGTTAATGACGTAATCCTAAGTTCTTTCATTTCTTCTAAAATTTTAGAAAATGTTTTATTATGACATATACATTTATCTATCATAGAATTTCGCAGCTACCACCACTGCAAGCTTGCGCTCCCATTGTATCTGCATTGACATGACTCTCATGATCTTCCGTGATTTGAGTCCAATCTAATTCAACGTATTCACGCTTAAGATCACACCATGTTTTCCATAAGGATACATGCTTGAGGCAATAAGTGGAGCGTTTAAGATCCCCATCAAAATATCTATCTGAAAATTGTTTAACTCTACGAACCCAATCGACTTTAGCGAACCATTCATCGTAGGTATCTCTAGATAGGAAATATTCAGCCAATTCTTTATTATTTTTTCTGGATGGATATTCGGGTTTTGTCATACCTTCCGAATATAAGTCTTCACCATATCCAAGAACGGTGTCACATGCTCTCCATAAGTTACTATCAAATGCTGCCAAACCATCCACAATCAGACCTGATGCGAATACTGACGAGTCACCATATTCTTTAACAAGCTCATTTGGAGTTAATACAGTTGCAAATGGTGCTTGAGCATAATCCAAATCTCCCGATGCTGATAATAATGAAATACCAGCAAACCATTTTTGGTTGTCGAAAATGAAATCTTCAACATCATCCCATTCGTCAGATTTTACTGTAATGGTATTTGAAACATTGTGTCGTGTCTTTGGATTAACGCAGCGTTCAATAACAGTCCCATACTCAACCCAATTCTTTTGGGTTGTTCTCACCTTTTCTAAAAGTTCGACTGCCTTTAACTGATTCTTAACAATAGCTCCCGGTGGAACTTCACATAAGAATGATATAACTTTATCTGTTTTATTTGTTGACCATACTGATTCTTCAACTGCTGCTGGATTTCTTTTCTCAGTTTCTTGCAAACAGAATTCGCTCTTATTAGCCTGAACTCTACGCAAATAACGTTTAGCATGATGTGGATGAATACCAGATGCAGTTCCAAGGACACATGAAGTAGATCCAGCTGGTTTAACACAGCCCGCTCTTGCAGCTGGATTGATACCTAACATCTTAGCTACTTTAGTATTAGTGTCGATGATAAATTTAATACCTTCGCGTTGAATTTCTTCATCGAAGAGAATATCTGGATTGTCCATCATACCAGTAATAGAACATCCCAACAATGCTTCTTCTGCAAAAATCTCTGTAGTCTCTTTACTTAAATATTTAAAGTCTGTATATCCTGCTTGTAGGGTTCCAATGATAGCAGACGCTTCACAAGCCTTTAAGAAGTTTTCCTTAGTGTCGCACCATTTACCATTTATCTCCGTGAGATTGCAGCCCTGAAAGCCACTACGACCATCTCTGGTCTTGGGATACATACCAATTTCAACACATGGATTATATCCAATATCCAAATCGTCCATCCAAATAAATCCCGGTTCTCCGAATTCTTTAGTAGACTTCATGAGTTTCGCAAATTCTTCTCTAGTTACATGCCCCTTTAGGAGAGCAGCACTATTATTGGAACGTCCTCGTTGTGGATTAGATATAAACCAATCTCCAATCTTAGCATTTAACATTTCATCGTCATCGTGAGAGAATAGACAAAGTGTTGCGGATCTACGAACACCACCAGATAATACCGCATCTGAAATATGCATGATGATATCATATGCATCGATAGGTCTAAGTTTATTCGCAAACTCACCAGATCTAAAATCAGGTGAATTTAATCTGGTTTCAATAACTTTCTTAATCTTTTCTAAGGATGATTGTAAGCCTTTATGTCCCGGTGCTTTAAATTGTCCAGCAATTAGAGAACCTTCGGGTCTTATTTCTGAAAAATCAAATTCTATTTCACATCCATGAAATGATCCAAACCATTCAGATTTTCTGAAATAAGACTCCATCAGAACCCCCACGGCATCTGCCCATCCTTCAATAGAATCTTCAATCTTATATGTTTTAATAGAATCTTTTGCAAGTCTATCAATTCTACCCAACAGTTTTACATGTTGTTTTTGAACCGAGAATCCTACACCGCATCCACATAGGAGAGAATACATGATTTCTTGGAATACTCGTTCCCGATCAATATGGGTGAATAGGCAGTTATAAACTTTTAATTCGTGTTTGAAGATTGGTTCTCCTGCAAATTGTAAAGTTCTTTGGGCTGCTAGAACTCTTTTCTTGTTTTGCATCGATTGTGCGAACTGTAATAACTGATCCAATTCTGGATTCTCCTCGATTTGCTTTGCATATTTTGTTCTATGCATCACAAATACCCTACCTACCGCTTCCTCCCATGTTTCTCTTCTTTTTTTGTCTTTGTTGTATCTCGCATAACGAGAATAGAATGTGTAATCGGATAATGCTTTAATGCTCATATGTTGTAAATTGTCGTCTTGACCGTCACTCAGTAAACCATTTAAAGAGTGAATGTCAATCGGTTTCGTTGGATTATTTATTCTCATAATCCCAATATTCCACAGCTAATGTAAAACTATCCAATGTGATAAATAGAAACTTTTACGACTAGATTAAATAGTAATATGTGGATACAGGAACTAGGAAATTTATACACTGAGGGGTGGGGTCCAAGTAGCCCTAATTTACCCGGAGATGGTCGCTCCCGGATGGCACCAAGGGAAACCCATGATAGTCTTATGATGAAGGGAACCTTCGGTAGTGCTGATTCTCCAGCTAATATGGCATCATTAAGTATGGCTAGTGGACAAAATCCTTATGAACAGGAAGAAGATCAAATGATTAGTAAAAATACTGTATTGCAGATGATTGGAGAGGCACTGGAGACTTTAGATTCAGTGAGTACATTAGATCAATCTGGTGTATTTGCACTCGGCCAATTAAAAAATAAAATAAAAGGATTATGAGAAAAACATTACAAAGTTTATATGAAAATATGGGGACTGATCCCGTAATAGAAGAAGCGAAAGAACCTAATAACTTTTCCAAATTTGATTTATCGGATTATACTAATATAATTTATGAGGGTAAAAGTGGACACGGGGATGAAAAAGCTGTAAGGGAACTTTTAAAAGATGCCATTAAAAAAGAATTAGTCACAGTTAAAGAGACATCTCATGGTTGGATTGTTAAATCTAATAAAGATTCTAACCAAGAAACGATACATAGAGGTGAGAGAGCATTCCGCTATCTTTGAAGATTTATATAAAAAATATCTTAATTAATTATGGACTCATTTGAGAAATTTTTCAAAAAGGTCAATTCAAAGATTGATTATGATCCCAAACAACTTAAAATGGGAATCTCAGTGGAGAAAGAGCACACCACCAATCCAAAGATAGCTGAAACAATTGCCAAGCACCATCTTGCGGAAGATCCAGAGTATTACTCGAAACTCAAAAAAATGGAAAAAGATTTTTAATTCATTGACAACCCAATTCAATGTGATAAATTTGGGAGTAATGAATAAAGAATATACACATATTAGTATGGTGATCGACCGAAGCGGAAGTATGGCTACTTGCTGGAACGACGTTGTTGGTGGTTACGAGCAAATTATTAAGGAAAATAAAGCAGCCCCCGGCGATTGCACTTTCACTGTCGCTGCATTTGATACAGAATACGATCTAGTTGAAGACTTTACCGACATTCAAAATGTTGATGAAAAATTGAAGGTTAACCCTCGCGGTGGAACGGCACTACTCGATGCAATTGGCAAGACTATCGTTTCGGTTGGAGAGAAGTTTGCGAAAATGAAAGAAGTAGATCGTCCAGCTAAAGTCATTATGCTTATTCAGACTGATGGTGAAGAGAATTCATCTAAGGAATTCACCAAAGATGCAATTAAGAAACTTATTGATGAACATACCAATGTTTGGAAATGGCAGTTTCAATTTCTAGGTGCTGATCTGAAGTCAGTTAATGAAGCTAAGTCTTGGGGTATTAATGCAGCAAATAGTTCTGTATATTCCACAGCGAATTCATTAGATACTTTCACCCTTTTAGGAACCAAAATGTCAGCAATGCGATCAGCTAAGACCGATTTACAATATGCTTCCTGCGCTGCATTTTCTGAGGAAGATAAAAAAGTTTTAAATGAAACTAAAAAAGTTTAAAACAAATACTAAATAAAAGGGCATACAATGATTACAAAACAATTTAGCGAATATCGCGGGAACAATCCGATGGATTGTTGATGGGTTGTTTTGTAATTATTTATATAAATTTAAAAACGGCCCCTTAATAAAATAAGGGGCTTTTTTATTAATAGGATTGGAGGCTTAAGACGAGGGAGTGCCTGAAACACCCAAGCAGCACTTAGTCAGCTACCAGTGCGTTCACATGGAGTGTGATTGACAAATGTATTAATTAAAACCGGAATATAATGATCCGGTAAACGATGCCGTAAGAAAATTGGTTAACCCTACCTGACTTTCACTCAGGAGTTCGCAAGAACAGTGCGCGTTCGAGTCGCGTCGGCATTGCTATAGTATAAAGATAGGATAAATAGTTGCAAACTGATACTTGTCAGCTAAATAACTATATGACAAAAGAAATACTAATATCGTTGATTGATAAGAATTATACTCAATCCCAAATTGGGAAAGAATTAAATTTATCCAATTCATCTGTGGTTTATTGGTTGAAGAAATTTGAGTTAAAAACTAACTCAGCTAAGTCAAAAAGAAAATCAATAGTTTGGAAAATAACAAAGGAAGAGTTGACAGACATAACTAAGAACTCCGAATCCTTAGCGGAAATATTAAGGAAATTAGGATATGTTGAGCATTTAAATTCTGCTCTATATAAACCCTTAAAGAAAAGATTAAATGAAGAGGAAATTGATTATTCGCATATACAATTAGGTATAAGTTCCAACAAAGGTAAGGACTTGACTAGACATACCAAAGATACTTACTTAGAAAAATTAGAAAGCGGTGAATTAGTAAAACCTGATAAAAAACTTTTGATAAAGTTTAATTTGATACCGAATGATAACTGTGATATATGTAAACATGGCAGACTTTGGAATAATTCACCATTAACTCTTCATTTAGACCACATTGACGGTAACTGTAATAATAATAAAATTGATAATTTGAGATTTCTATGTCCGAATTGCCACAGTCAAACCGAAACATTTTGTATGGGTAATAGAAAAATTAAGGATAAATCTAAGTGTTTGGATTGTAATAAAATAATAACTTCAAATAGTATCAGATGTGTATCATGCGCCTCGAAATTAACCAATCAGAAATTTAAAAAGTTCGATCCGACAGAAACAGAGTTGACAAAACTTATCTGTCATGATAGACTCTCCTTTATAAGGGCTGGTGAGATATTTGGAGTTTCAGATAATGCTGTTAGAAAACGTTGTCTATCATTTAATATAGATCCTAAAACAAGAATAAAATCATAATAAATATGCAAACAATTGGTCGATGGACCATACCTGTCGCTTAAGGCGGGTGAGCTTGGTGCAACTCCAAGGTTTGCGACATAATCTGCTTAATATGAACTTGTTTTCATACCTATATTTATATAGGCGCAGGCCAAATTTAAGCGCGGGGTGACTGTCGATTGATAAGACCACTGGCTCATAACCAGTAGAATGTGGGTTTGAATCCCACTCCTGCAACAGAAATAAAATGGCTATCTTACTTTAAGATTATAAAAGGATGATATAGAGTTCGGCCATAACTGGAGTATAGCTAAGTGGTTAAGGCAGCGGCATCATACGCCGAAAATCGTCAGTTCGACTCTGACTATTCCTACATATGCTCGTTAACGATGGGATTATGATTTGTCCGTAAAATGAATCATAAAGGTTTCGATTACCTTTGACCGCACCAAAATTATGATTGAAATTAAAATAATACCAGACCCGATAACTTTTGGGTGTAGACTCGCTATCTTTAAAGATGGTGAAAAAATAACATCCTTTAATTTAGAATTGCTAGACGATTTAACATATCGTAGTCCTGATACTAACCCATTTAAAGGTCCAGAGTTGACAAAGGAAGAAATGGCTGTAGAGATAATGACGATGATGAAAAATGATTGTGAAGAACTGAATGATACTCCCATAGAAGAGTTAGTTAAAGAGTTCAATCATCTAATTAAAGACTTTAAAATTAAAGCGTGGAACGGGGAATATTTACCCTTCACAAAAGATTAAAAATATGACAATAAACGAATACCAAAATAAAGCAGTTGAAACCGCAATCTATGGAGCAGGATCTAATATAATTTATCCAACTCTAGGACTTTGTGGTGAAGCAGGAGAAGTAGCAGATAAGGTTAAGAAAGTTCTTAGAGATAAGAATAGCGAATTTAGTGATGAGATTAAATTAGAACTAGCTAAAGAGATTGGTGATGTTGCATGGTATATTGCTGCCCTTTGTAGGGATCTTGGATATACAATGGAAGAAGTTCTACAAATGAACTTGGATAAATTAGCTTCTAGGAAAGAAAGAAATATGATAAGTGGATCGGGGGATAATCGATAATGGCTTATTAAATTAGCGAGTGTGGCCGAGTGGTTAAAGGCGGCAGACTGTAAATCTGCTCTCGTAAGAGTACGAAGGTTCGAATCCTTCCATTCGCACCAAATAAAATTATGAAAAAGAGTGTAATATATACAAACGAAGACAATGAGGATTTTGAAGTGGACTATCATAAATGTTCTGCGACACAAAAACCCACTTTACATTTACATATCATAAGTGGGAATAATCGTTTATACTTCATGAGTAAGAGTGAAGTTCATGATTTTTGCGAAATTCTAATGAGTGAAGCTGAAATAGCTTTTCCAAAAGAATAAATAAGATTGTTGTTATGAAAAACACATAGGTAGCGTCTGCCACAACAGGCGCATGTAAAGACGGTGCATTCCTTCGTGGATTGCGTGTAAGAGTAAAGGAACTAGCTCAAGAGGCGAAATATATTCGACTTGAAGAGACTAAGATCAAATCCAAACAGAAGATAATGCCTATACCCACAAGGTATGATCATGTGAATAATTGCTGGAAGGATATTCCAGATAAGAATTCTTCTGATTGGAGACAATTAAGATCTCATAGAACTGTAGAGGTGAGAAATTCGGCGAGAGCAGCACAACTTGCTTATGGATTTCTAAGGGGAGTTCCTTACAAAGTTATTGAATCCAAGACATATACTGATATCTACAAGATGGACCAAATTAAAAAAGAGGTAAAGAGGTTGGCTACGAAATTTGGTGGACTAGGTTATGGTAAGACTTTTGATGAAGAAGTCGAACAATGGTTCAATGTGGTTGAAGTTAGTGCTTGACATTAATTAAAACCGAGTTATCCTTCGGGATAGCTAAAGCTTCGTTGGCCGAGTAGTTAGGCGAGAGACTCTAAATCTCTTTTTACATGGGTGCAATTCCCATACGAGGCACGATGTTGGGTAGCACCCAACTGATTTGGATAACAAAAGCGTGATAAGTCCAAAGAGAATAAAAATAAAACGCGCACAAAACCACGGTACTCTAATTGGCAAGAGATCGAACTGTTAATTCGACGTATACCCTTTATCGGGTTATGTAGGTTCAAGCCCTACCTGTGGTGCATGATTAATTTAACTGGTCGTGGTGGAGCATGGTTTAACACGCCAACTTTGGAAGTTGGAACAACGTAGGTTCAAATCCTACCGACCAGACCATAAACTATTCGTAGTATTAACAGAAAAAACGTTGGTGATTTTAGCACCAGTGGAATAACATGAAACGACACCTAGATATGAAACCCGATTACAAAATTGTGGTATGATATTGAAGATTGGTATGTCGATAAGTGCCACCCGTAAAGGAAAATGTAGGTTAGATCCCTACCAAATAGGCCATTAATTAAAACCGAACTATAATGCACATATGATAGGTGATGATTATGACAGGTTTATGGACTTCATGGAGAAAAGTAATAGAATAACAGATCTCAAGTCTGGTGATGTTTTGATTTCTCGTGGAAGATATAATAAAAAAGGAACAGAAATTATTTTTGGAAAATATGCAGATACAACTTTTAATTATTTCTATAATTATGAAGAAAGTTGTATTCACATAACTTGGGATTTTGATAAAAAGTAATTAAAACCGAACTACAATACGCATATGAATGATAATATACTACATGTCGCAAAGACACTTTATATGTTCCATGAAGAAGAACCTGAATGGAATGAACAGATGGAACGTATGTGGAATAATCTGCAACGAAAGAGAAATTATAGTGATCCGTATTCAGTTGCTCAAGATGAATACATAAGAATGGCTAAAGGTATCATGGTGTTAATTAATGAGGAACTTTACAATAACCATTATAAAGACATTCCTTATGATTAAAACCGAACTATAATGATTCAACCTTCCGCGCCTCTCTAAATTGTAGGTATTAAATTAAGTGATCATAAATTTAATACTGTTTTATGAAGCGTAATTCGGAAGGTGTTATGGGTTGGTAATTCAGTGGTAGAATGAGTGACTTTTAATCACTAAGTCGGGAGTTCGAATCTCCCCCAACCCACCAAAACCGAGAGTATCTTTAATTGGAAAAAGACATGGATTGTGACTCCATATACGCAGATTCGATTTCTGCCTCGCGGATATTTTCTTGACAATTTTAAATAACTTGCAAAATACAAACATATGAAAGTAGTAGTAACACAGTGTAATAGGGAAATACCTTCTTTGGGAACTTATTTCGGAGAAAGACAATATAATGTGAGTAGACCTGAAACCAAAGAAGATTTCTTCGTAAGAGATGGCGATGTTGAATTCGATATTCGAATGACATCATATAATGGGTTTTATCTACCTGTTGATTGTGATATTGATATGGAAATCAAATTCACTATAATACCGAAACCACAATCACCGACAATCAAAACTTTTATATAATATAAACATGTTCGTGTCCCCTTCTAATGGGTGGGGGGTGGTTGAAGGTAACTTCGTGAATCCTATAACAGTATCGCAGTATGAACGCAATCCATGCCCGTGAGGGAAAAGGCTCGATTCTTAGCTTGACTATGGGCGCACATAGTATAGAATAAAACATATCAATCAAATACGTGTAATCAAATTTGGAAAGGGTTATACATAATGTGGAATGGTTGGGGCTAATGTACAATGACCCTTCTTGGTTGATATAACGCGGGATTAATTTAATGGTAAAATGTCTGACTTCCACTCAGAACACATCAGTTCGATTCTGATATCCCGTACCAAAATTAGAAAACGAAAAGATAAACTATGAATGAAGAACTGATACTACACCATGCGGAAACATTAAAACATATTAATGAAGTCCGATCCAATATGTGGAAACTAATACATAACTTGGATGAAAGAGCGCAAGTTCACGATGCATCCAAATTTGAAGAACCAGAAAGAAGTGTATTTGCACAGAACACACCAAAGTTGGCTAAGACTGAATATGGGACTGATGAATATTCTAAACTTCTTCTAGAAGTTAAACCCGCCATAGATCATCACTATGCTAAAAATACTCACCATCCTGAACATTGGCCGAATGGAATTGAAGATATGGATCTATTGGATTTGGTTGAAATGTTATCGGATTGGGCAGCGGCAACAAAAAGAAACAAGAATGGTAACATTCATAAATCAATTGAGCATAATGAAGGACGATTCGGAATATCTCCCCAACTTTCTAAAATTTTCACCAACACTGTAAATAGATATTTTTAATATGGAAACACTATATCCAATAAAATTCAGTAGGGGTAAATTGGTGAAGTACCCTTCACCAATCAGGTATTCTATAGGAACTCATAATAGATATTCTATGGATGTGTTTAATTATAATACCACCACATTATCAGATATATTGGAATGGGTCAATGATCATAATGGTAAACCAGAAGATACCGTATTATATCTGGTGGAAGATTATGGAGATCCAAAATGTGAAATCATTTTGGAGGTTCCACGAACACAAAAAGAATTGGACGCTTTTGAAAAGGATTATCAAAAAAGATTAAAACAGTATAACGAGTGGTTGGAGCTTTCCAAGAAAGCTAAAGAAGATGGCATAATAATGGAGAAATTAAAGAGATCAAAATCACTTAAAACTCAAGAAAATAATCTTTTAAGAAAATTAGAAAACATTAGAAAACAACGAGATAATTTATAACCCAGCCTTCATAACTTATAACCCAGCCTTCATAACTTAACGGTAAAGTGCCAAATTTGTAATTTGGGAATCTCAGTTCGATTCTGGGTGTCGGCTCATATTTATGATATATCTTGATTACATAATAACAACATTTATATTATTGTTGCTAATTGTCATTGGGAAATAGAAGATGGATTAATTGTCCTGTAGCAAAGCGGTAATGCACTCGCCTGATAAGTGAGAGATCGATGGTTCGAATCCATCCGGGACAACATAGGGAGATTAGTATAATGGATAGAACACTCGGTTACGGCCCGTGAGACGGTGGGTTCGATTCCCCCATTTCCCACAAAATTAAAGGGGGTATAGCTCAATTGGTAGAGCGTTGTCTTTGCAAGGCAAATGTTTGGGGTTCGAGTCCCCATACCTCCACATATGAAAAGAAGAGGATTTATAGGAAGCTTAGTTGGGTTTATTGGTTTACCATTTATTCCAATCAAATCAACTTACATTGATTGTAAGCCTCGTAAATTAAAAGCTAAGTGGACATACGATTGTGAAAGTGATTTGATGTCGATGATGTGTATAGATATTCAAGAAGAAATAGATCGAGAGATATTAGGTAAACTATTAACTTCTGCAAAGAGAATGGGATATTAATATAAAGGCTGGGTAGACCAACGGTAGAGTCATATCGCTTAGAACGATATCAGTTTCGGTTCGAATCCGAATCCAGCTACATAACCACCCTTAGCATATATGGTAATGCAACCCGCTGAAGACGGGACTAAGTTGATTCGAACGCAACAGGGTGGACTTGACATTTATTAAAATCGAGATATAATAAAGCATGACAACAAGAGAAAAATCAGAAGTATTAGAAGAAATTGGTCCATACGAAGGAACTGAATTAGCGGATTTTTGGTATAATCTTGTTGATTTTTATCTCTATCGAAAAGATTATATGACCGAAGATTTTTGGTTGCAAGTCGGTGTGGAGATTGAAATCCAATATCAATTAGCTTTGGATATGATTGAAGATGGTGAGTTGGAAATAGATGAAAAATTAAAAGGAATGTTAGTGTAGTGGTCTAGCACATCGGATTGTCAATCCGTTAGGAGGGTTTCAAATACCCTACGTTCCGCATTATGAAAGAATATATGTATACAGATTTGGAATGTTTGAGAGATATGAATGGTGATCCTGTAAGGGTTTATGTTCCAAAGGATGAAATTGAAGATTACAATGAGATAGCTAAAAGAGCGAGGGAGTCCGGTGCCAGATTGCGACAGGCATTAAAAGAAGAAGGAGTTATAGAATGAAAAGATACAGTAGACAAAGTAGGGACATGAATGATCCCAAATTTCCTTGGGTAAAGTTTAAAGTAATAGCTAAAACTGAGAAAGATAAGAAAGAATTATTAGAAGCTTTTAAGCATTTACATGATGCATATATAGATACTGACTTTATAGCTGTTAATCAATTGGTTCATCTTTACGAAGACCATCCAAATGATCCATGTAAAATAGTAGTAGATGAAACAATTTAAGTCTGATTGGGATAATTTCTTCCATATGAACAATCCACAAGCCGCATCAGAACGACATATATTACCTAAGTGGTGTTGTGTGATTCATAATGTTCCAGTTAAATTTATTAGGAATACTAGTAAGTGTCATGGACTTGGAACTGGTTGTTGGTGGTGTGGAAGGGAAAAAGAAGTAAAATGTAGTAGAACAACATATTATAGTGAAATAAATTGAGGGGTAGTGTAATGGTCTAGCACTGAAAGTTTTGATCTTTCCAGAGAGGTTTCGAATACCTCTCCCTCTACATATAAAATAAATGGGTGGTGGTGTGAAAGTCACAAACAAGTCTTGAAAACTTGGCCTCCGTGATGAGCGGAGAGGGAGCGTTACCTTCACCACCCGCCAGAATTTAAAATTATGAAAAAGAAAAATACGAATTATAGACAATGTGCATTGAAAAGAATTGATTCTAATCACATGGCATGGATTCCCGAATCATTTGCAAACGTTGGAAAGTTTATTAAGATTAAACTTGACGATGGTTCTTGGCAAGATGGTTGGGAAGTTATGGGTGTGTCTGATGGTAAAATGGGACACGAAGAAGCAGACTTTCAATCTCAACTGTATAAAAAACAAAGACAAGCATCTGATATATGAACGATGACGAATGTGAACATGGAGAGTGGGAATGGAATGTTGTCACATATAACAATCCTTACACTGGAGAGGACGAAGATGAGTATGAAAAAAATTGGGTATCTTGGGAAAATGATATGGATTTACATAGAATCAAGTGTGATGCTTGTGGTAAAATAAGTTACTACTCTGGTGCTGCAAAGGATTGGTATGAGAAAGGAATTTCTTCCGGTGGAATAAAAGGGTTAGGTTAAAATAATGGGAGAATTGCATAATGGTAGTGCCTTAGATTTGAATCGAATACTGAATAAAATATCACCGTTATACTAAATAATAGTATGACTCAAAATTTACAAACAATCTCAGATGTAAGTCTTCAAAATTTACTCGACACAAAATCATCATTAACGCAGATAATATTTGCCATAGGTTACAAATCCAATGGTGGATATCTTTCCAGTCGTCTACTAGATAGAATGAAATCGTTAGATGTAGAGAAATTCGAGAGTAATAAAGAACAATTTAAAGAATATAAACCGAAGAGGTGTGATGATGAGATTTTTGTAGAGTGTGGAAAATATACAGATAGAAAAACAGCAAAGGAAAGATTATTATTAGAGAGAGAATACGTATGTGAAATTTGTAAAATATCGGATTGGAATGGTATACCAATAACCTTACATTTAGATCATACAAACGGCAATAATTTAGATCATAGAAAAACAAATTTAAGATTATTATGTCCAAATTGTCATAGTCAAACCGAAACGTATTCGGGAAGAAATAGAAAAATTAGAAAACCAACATACTACTGTAGTTGTGGTAATATAAAACTAAAAGATTCTATTAATTGTAAATTATGTGACGATAAACATAAAATTAAATGGCCTTCTAAAGAAGAAATGGAAAATTTGATATGGAAAATCCCGACTACAAAGATATCTAAGCAGTTGGGGGTATCTGATACAGCAGTTAAGAATTTTTGTAGAGAGCATAATATATCAAAACCATCCAGAGGATATTGGACAAAATTTAAGGGAGTGTAGCTCAAAAGTGGAGCAACTGATTTACATTCAGAAGGTTGAGATTGCAAAATTCTCCATTCCCACCAAATAAAATTATGAATAAAGAATACCAAAGACCTATTAGTGATTACACTGGAGATAATAAAATTATCAGAACCAAAGAAGAAGCAATTGAATATTGGAAACCTGTTGTAGATTTCTCCAGTCAACATATAGAAGAAACCCCAGAAGATAAAAAGGAATACGTTTCCTTAAAGTTGGAAGAATATGAAACTTTATTATTTGAATGGTTAAAAGCTGGTATTATTGATAATGGATTTTTTAAGTTTTTCATACCACAAGTTAGATATAAGTTGGGGGATATAGAAATGGTTCCAAATGTATTATTTCCGAATCCTTTCGGTGCAGTTGAAGGTGTTGTGATTAAAGATGGGAAGATGTATCAAAAAACTGGTGATATAGGAATACCATATAAAACTTTAAATATATCTCATGCCGAGGGATACTATATGAAAAATGAATCCGGTGTGTGGGAAATGAATTAAGGAAGATTGAGAGAGTGGTAATCTGCCTGTTTGCTAAACAGAGTCCCACCGAAAGGTGGCGTTAGTTCGATCCTAACATCTTCCGCATAAATAAAATAGGTCCATCGTATAACGGTTAATACTTCTGATTCCAAACCAGAAAATCTGCGTTCGATTCGTAGTGGACCTGCATAAAGTCTCGTTGGTCAAATGGTAAGGCGGCGGATTGCAAATTCGCAGTTGGGGTTTCGATTACCTCACGGGACTCTTGACAAATTCAAAAATCAGTCTATTCTAGACTCATGGAATACCCACAAGCTTACTGTGAAAAATGGAGAGTGTCTAGAAAACCCCACAAATGTTGTGAATGTCGTGGGACTATTTTATATAAAGAAAGATATCATTATTGTTCCGGTGTTTGGGACAATCAAGGATCATCATATAAAACATGTGTTGATTGTTATGAGTTGAGATATAACGATGATGGTGCTTCTATTGGATCATTAGTGGAATGTATATTTGAATCATATCACATTCCTGATATTTCAAAACTTGTCGAAATATGGGACAAGCGTGGTATTTTAGTTAAAACTGAAATTAGAGAACTTGTGAGGGGAAAGTCACTTAGACAATCCATCAGAAAATAATGAAGCTTCGGCATCTCGTCTAAGATGTAATCCTTTGAGTTTTGTATAACTCCAAAGACGTTTCATGGATTTTATATCAGATGGAACTTTAGATTCTTGACCGATTGATATATTATACTTTATCCATCTCATTTCTTTTCTAGAGTCTGTATTAGCCAGTGATGGTCCACGATTAAACACTAATGATGTCAATGCCCCATTAGAGTGTGGGGATAATCTAGTTGGTGTGAGATTAAATGCATCAGCTGTTTGTTTGGTGAATCTTGGCAAACTATCACGTTTAAATACCTCTTCTGATTGCTCATAAGATAATTTAATTATATATTTAACTTTTGCCAATCCATTGTAATATGCATCTCTACCTTTTAAACCGGATACTTCTTGCATAGCTTTGATTTCAGATGGTGATAATATGCCATCAAATGCTTTTTGAATTTGAGATGGGGTGTTGTATCCTAAATCAAACCCAAACCCTACAGTGACACCACTCGCAGTTGTCCTCCAAGCTGGTACCATCGGTCTAGTATAATTGGAATTATAATACGATCTACCGCCAACTTCATAATATATAATATGATCTACAGATTTCTGAGAAATCTGCAAACTTAAACCATCTGATATTATATCATTTGGACCAGCATTAACAGTTAATGTTAATAACAGAAATATTATAAATTTCTTCATTAGAAGTTGAACATAACTGTGGAGAATATAACAATAAACATTATTAATATCCACCTTACTTTTTCATCACTTGAGATTTTATCCCAGCCAGTGTCGAAAGTTTCTCCAAAATCTTTACCTAGTGTATTTCTAAAAATAAATTTCTTAACAGTCCAAGCTAAAGCTGAAGCGAATGCAACCTTGGCTGCTATAAGTGTGATATCTATCACATTAAATATTGCAGCGAAATCGAATTTATCATCAACCCAACCAGCACCTTTCAATAGTGCGAAAAATCCAGCAGCCGAACCGCCCGCAATTAACCAATCTCTTTTAACTCCAGTATTATTATCTGGTGGTGTGTTATTTGTATCCATATTACTATTTAGTTAAATTCTAAATCTTGCCAGAGGAAAATATACCATAAGTATATTTTTGATAATTAACCACGCAATAAAACTTCCAGCTAATCCATATACCCAATTTCTATAAACATTCGCTCTTGCTGAATTAATCTTCTCCTTTTGGAGAGAATTTTGTAAAGTTCTAATGTCATTATCTTTAGCAACTAAATTATTTGCTATTAATTTATTCAATTCTCGCAATCTATTAACTTCTTCTTCTTTATCTATTAATTTTCTATAGGTTATGGATGCATCCTCCTTGGTCATTTTTAGAATTCCTTCTTGTTCTGATAAAATTTGAGTCAATTCATTGTTTTGGGTTTCTAAGAAAAGATTTCTAGTGTGAATAGTTTTAATAGAATTTAAAATATCGATGGCATCTATTTCTTGGATTGTCTTATGTGCAGTAACTTGTTCGACCAATCTCTCAATTTTAGTTATCGTTTCTTCGATTACTATTTTTTGATCTAGAAGTGCGCCCTTCTGCTCTTTTATCTTACTATCAATTTTAGTATTTGATTGGATACTCCTATCTATTCCGTTTTCAACCTTCTTGAAATGGGGGATTGCGCTTTCTGTCTTTGGGGGTGTTTGAATTATTAGTGAAGGTGTTATATCTTTAGCGCACCCAAATAATAAACAGCATGGTATTAATACCGATATTATCGACAATCTTCTATTACGAAGAGTATATTTTCTCTTATTCATTTTAATCTAATTGTATTTTTAATCTCCAATAGAGTATCTTTAATTACGGGTAATGATTCTTCAAGTCTAGTGATTCTACGATCTAATTCATATGATTTATGATCTAGAGCTTCCTTATATTTGCCGAAATCATAAGATGAGATGGTGCTACTATCATGTTTAGCATCAGATAGTTCTAATACTTTAACTGTATGTTCGATTAAATTTATCCTGTCCCATGCTTGATTTAAGAACCAAGAAGATAATACTATAGCAATAGACATCACAAATCCAGATAGTTTTAATGACCATCCCGCAATTTCCGTTTTTACCTCATATTCATCTTTTTTATCTGCTATCATTGTGTAGTAAGTGTGTTAATATTTACCCAATACAGTTGACAAATATCGAAATTATGATTAAATAGGCCAATGAGAATATTAATTATCCCCATTTTGTTTATAATCGCGCAAGTATATCCAATTTCTACAGTAAATGCCATGGAAGTTGGGAAAGCATCCCACTATTCCACTAAATGTAATGGCGGTATCCGCACTGCAAGTGGTCATAAACTTGAAAATAATGCTAATACAGCAGCCCATAAAACTCTTCCATTTGGAACTTTAGTGAAAGTTACCAATCTAGAAAATGGAAAAAGTGAAGTTGTAAAGATTACTGATCGTGGTCCATATAAAAGAGGACGAATAATAGATTTAACTATTGGTGTTGCTAAGAAATTAGGATTTGTTAAACGAGGAATTACAACCGTTAAGGTAGAAGTTGTTGGAAAGATTAAAATATGAAATTTAAAATATGGTTAACTAAATTAGGTAGATACTTAGATGGTAGCAACTGGTATATAAACCCATACGGAAAATTATATTTCGAAGATATAATGGATGGTGGTCTTCTTGAAGCACCCGAAAATTCATATAAGGTGTTGAGGTCCACGGAACTGCATGATTTATATGGGCAAGAACTTTTCGAAGGAGATATAGTAAAGTTGTATTTTCATCATCCAAACATCATGGCAGATGAGTATGAAATAAAATATTCGTTTGGTAGATGGATGCTTGATGACTGGGATTGTTTATCCGAACATTTTTTAGATAATACTAAAAAATTCGGTGATGTTTGTCGTGTCGTGAAAATTGGAAACATTTACGAAAAAGGTGTTTGACTTTGGAGAGTTTTGATATAATATAAGAATAATGATTACTGCAAAAATAATTAAAGATAGTGTTTCAAAGCATGGGAAAAGATTGACAACTTTTGAATTGGAGTATCCGAGATTTATTCACAGCGAGTTTATGACACATCGGATGCTATCTAGAAATGCTGCCAGTTCTAGAGCTATACCACTCCAAACTATGATCAAATTAGTTTGGAATAATCCAGCAGAACCTGTATCTTGGGGTAAAAATCAAAGTGGTATGCAAGCTAAGGAAGATCTTCGTGGGTTTCCTTTAAAATCTGCTAAATTTATATGGAATGTGACTGGCAAAATTGTATGTATTTTTGCATGGATTCTTGGGAGAACTAAGGTCCACAAGCAAATAGCTAATAGAATATTAGAACCTTGGAGTCATATAAAGGTAGTTGCGTCTTCGACCGATTGGGATAATTTCTTCTACTTGAGAAATCACCCAGATGCCCAACCAGAAATTCACGAATTAGCTAGAATTATGTGGGATCTATACTCAAATAACAAACCAAATATACTCAATCTTGGAGAGTGGCATTTACCATATGTTGATGGATATAATATTATGCCAGATTCTGAATTTGTTCCGTTTCATGAACTAGATATATCATTAACAGATGCTATAAAATTATCCGCATCATTATGTGCTCAAGTGTCCTATAGGAAATCAGATGAATCAGTCGAGAAAGCTTTGAGAATTTACGAGAGATTGGTTCATTCAAAACCCGCCCATGCTAGCCCGTTCGAGCATCAAGCAACCCCATCTAAAAACTTAGATAGAATATCAGGCAATTTTAGAGGATGGTTACAATTTAGACAACAAATTCCCGGAAACGTTTGTAAAAAATATATAAATAAGTAACAATATATTCATACTTTAATGCTAAATATAGAAGCTATGATTAAACGAGAAACAGATAATACCGTACGATTATGTTGTGGTAAAAAAGGATGCCCAGTTATAACTGATCTTGGAAATGGGATGGTTAGAATCACTGATGATTTCGGGAAAGAAGTTGAGATTACTAAAGAGGAAGCTAAACTTGTTTCGGATGGTGTAAGAACTTTAGACGGGGAGAAATTGATACTTGGCTGATTTAATATTCCAAAGCTTCGTTCTAATTGGATGTTGTTTCATAATAAAATATGGAGAAATATTGGACATAGTTAGAACACCACTTAAAAAAATAAAATTCTTCAATAAATTATTATCATGTTCACTATGCATAGGCTTTCACGTTGGTTATATACAAGCGATTCTTTCTGGGACATCCACACTTGGACATGCGGTATCATTAGCCTTTTACTCATCTGCAATATGTTGGTTCGCTGACCACATATTGGATATTTTACATATACATATCCATGGCCGGGATTAAACAAATCATTCTATGGAATGACTTAAATGTGTGGGAATATGTCGATGATATATCAAACCCTCACGAAACCGCATGGGGCAGTGAAAATTATCAGAAATCGACATATTCTATTTTAAACATCCCTAAAAATTTAGAAGTGTTTAAACAAACACCAGAAGATCGTCTTCTGGATTCAATCTTTAAGATTTAGGAATCATTTGTTTAACTTTCTTATGAACCATTTGTTGTGTTACTTCTTGATTGTTGAGTAACATATCAGCGACCCAATCTTGTAGCTTGGGTAAATACAATCCAATCTGAGTTTTGTCCTTTTGGAGTTGTGGAAACCACTGCATTAACATGTTACCATTCACGATTGCGGATACTTGCTTTTTAAGCGCATCTGCACCACCGGGAATCGTGTTCAGTTTACTTTCTGCCAGTTCGATCTTATCTAAGAACTTTTGTTTATCGAATAGACCGGGACCGCGAGATGCCTCGTCACAATAAGATACAGCCTTTACCGTTTCCCATGATGGGTCGTGGATAAGCTTCCTCAACGTTTTAAGATTTAAGTTATCTAAATTGTGAACCATCATATGTCTCGCAACTGCTGCTAAGATATTCTTCTTATCATTTGGTCCAAGCTTAGAGAATCTCAATCGTTTGAATATATTTTCAACAATAGGAACTCCCGCCGCTTCATGCCCATAATATGTGGACTGTCCATTTTTATCACCTCTGGTTGTGGCTTTTCCAAAATCGTGGAATAACACTGCTAAGTTTATAACTGGATCTGAGTATGGTGATACCTTCAGACATTCGTGAATATGTCCTAATACTTTACTACCACCTTCAGGATGATGTATTGGATTGTGGGTCATTTCTTCCATCTCTAAAAACTCTGGTAGTATATCTTGTAATATACCAGCATCCTGCAACTTTTGTAGGAAATTAGATAGTGTTCTTCCAGATTTAGCTGCCTTAAACATCTCTTGAGAAATACTCTCTTGGGAAATTAAATTAGGATTTTGTAGAAGATGCTTCAATTCTTTTGCGGCTTGTAGTGTTTCTTCTTCAATATCAAAATCCATCTTAGCAGCAAAACGAAATACTCGGAGGATTCTAGTAGCATCCTCTTTGAATCGCTCCTTGGCATTACCAACGGCCCGAATCACTTTGTTCTGCAAGTCCTGTAAACCTCCTTGATAGTCAACTATTCTACCTTTATGATCTAAGCCAAAACTGTTGATTGTTATATCCCTACGTTTTGTATCAGTCTCAAAACTATCAACCTCAGTCGATACATTACTTTGTCTACCCATCTCACTTTGGGTATCCTCTCTAAACTTAGCTAAGTCGAATGCATAATTATTATACAGAATAGTATAAACGGGTTGTGAATCATTTTTGGATATATTCCTCAATTCAAAATGTTTTGATAAATCTTCGAATGGTATGTTGGTCGCCATGTCCACATCATCTATTTCATTACCCATAAGTAAATCTCTAGGGACACCACCAACAATATATATCTCACCCGTTGGAAACAATGAGATAATTTTGGTCATCAATTCTAGACCAACTCTTAATTCTTCTGAAGATGAGATAGCATTTTTCCATTTATCCGAAAAGTCATCCATATTGTAGTTGATGCTTTCCTTGAAGAATTTAGAGAATGTTTTCATTGTTGTTAATATTTAATAAGTTTGATAAATAAAGATATACTATTTAACATATGTTATCGTTTAAAGAATATATCCTTACAGAAGGTGGGAAATTTAGAAAGTCCCAAAAATTAATCCACAAAATGGATCTTCCGATGTTTTCTCTATTTCTGGATAAGTCGGTCCCAAAGGATTATAATCTAGGGTTCGACTATTATCAAGACACAATTAGAGATTGTTTTTCTGACGCTAGAACGCAAATTCAGAAGATGGGGTTTCCGTCGATGCATACAAATGTAGTATTCAAAGATATGGACATAGCAGCAGGGAATCGAGCAGCAGGATCATTTGTTGCTGGGCTTGCTCATGGGAATCCAACAGCACAGAAGGATTATAAACAATTAAAATCCATAGGTCTTAATTATTTATTCGTGAAGGGACTTGGCAAAAATCCAGAGAAATATATTCCAAAATTAACCGAAACTATAGTCCACGAATGGGGACATATATGGATGTTTAATAATGGAAAGGCTTTCAGGAATGCAATCACACAATACCATGAAGCACTTGTGCATTCGAATGTCGATAAATTACCATACGATTACTTCAAAGAAGATCCAAATAAAGTCTTTAATAAATTTACAGATATATTAATGTCTATGTTTTCTACTATCGTTCAATCACCTAATCAAAATATAGATTACAAAACTATTATTAATAAGACATTACGTAATTATATAGATAAACTGGGGAATTTATCTATAGTTATAGATGCAAAAACAATAAATGATATATCCGCTCAGATATCTAATATTTTTGAAAAAGGTATTGAAACCCAAAATTATGATTATGTTAAGTCTTCTATTTCCAATCTAGATATGTCTAGATTGTTTGGGAACGACATCAAACACACTATCCAATCTGGGCTAGTTAAGAAACCGGATGTTCGTGAAAAACTATCAAAGTTAATTCAATTCACTGGTGCTTATGGGTTGAGTGATCCTGACGAAACGTGGGCTGCTTTGCTACAATACTTCTCAACATTACACCCATATCATAAACAACGTATATTCCAACTGATGCAAGTTCGATAGATACGGTCATGATATTGACATCGACCCATGATGTAATATAATTATAGTATGGAAACTAGAGTTGTTCATATGAACAAAGAATCGTATGATGTAAAAATTGATAGAACTACTATATGGGGAAATCCTTATAGTAGTAAGGATAGCACCACAGCGAAATATAAAGTCAATACTCGTAAAGAATCTATCGAGAAATATAAAGAGTATATTTTAAATAATGATGAACTATTGAAAAAATTACCAGAACTTCAAGGAAAAGTCTTAGGGTGTTGGTGTAAACCAAATCCTTGTCATGGAGATGTTTTGGTTGAACTTGTAAATCGTAAGGTGAATCTTGAGAGATTATAAGTTAAATAATATCAATGTATACGTATAAATGTATAATAACTGATATTAAAGATGGTGATACTGTGGTGGTTGATATAGATCTAGGATTTAGGGCGTGGCTTCATGACATATCTATTCGTGTAAATGGAATCGATGCACCGGAAACGAGAACTAAAGACCTTATAGAGAAAAGATGGGGGTTATTATCTAAAAGTATTGTAGAGAAATTGATACCTATAGGATCTACTCAAATCATCACAACTGTAATAGATCGTGATAAATTTGGTAGAGTATTGGGAGACTTCTCACTAAATGAGACAACATTATCAAAATATATGGTAGAAAATCATTATGCTATAGTATATCAAGATGACGATGTAATAGCTAAGGAAATGCACATGACCAACTGGAAAATTTTATCTGAGAGTGTTTAATATAATCACATTAATTTGCCATAGACCTTCAATAATGAATTGAATTGGTTCTTGTATCTGGGACTTCCTGTTACGATGTGTCTATTCTCAGATAAATATGCCAGAGTTGCCATATTCCGTAAGTCGTCCAAGTTCTTATATAGAAATATAATCAGGTCAACATTTTCCTCGTTGAATGATTCAACGTCAAATTTTAGATTCATATAAATGGTTCTACTTCCATCAGAAGTATTCCCCTGATACACCACAGGATCGAATTCCACTGAGATACGTGTTATGTCATATTTTGTTATGTTGTTGTTTCCCATCAACCTAACCTGATAATAAGCTTCCACGAAATATTTAAATTCTTGTTGATGGGTATTACTTGGACGAACTTTATCATATTGGCCTATATAGTTGTCCAACATTTTCCCAAACAAATCCCCAATATAGGCATTGTCTTTAATAAATGGGATAGTATTATAGATGCTATCTGGATCGGTATACTTTTCGAAAGATTCTTCTTTGAGAGAATCCAACAACAAGGAGAACTCGACATTTCTATCATCCGAAGTATTACTATACACTAAATCATCATCTGGAATATTAGAAATTAATTTATTGAGTGCTCCTTCATTTGTTTCATCTTTCAAGATGTTACATTCCACAAAAACTTCTATCCAATCATTGGGTGTTTCGAATTGCCTCCTTAGCTCTATATCGTAATACTCCACTTCATCACAGAAGGTGTCATACTCTCCCGATTGAAAGAATATATCCTCGGAATAATAGAATAATTTTATCGAACCATTATAAAACTCAAAACCTTGAAGTTCCAGACCCGATTTCCTCTCAATCCAATTTAAAAGTCCTGACCAAATCATATCATCATCATAATCCCCTTGTAGAGCCTTTTTCATATCATCTCTGTCGGATTCTATGGCAAAGTTGATATCATGCAATTCTGGAAATCCCCAATTACCAACATCAAATTCTGATATTCCCCACGCCAAGATATAAACGTCATCATCAATTTGAACATCGCATCCAACTGTTGTAAACGTCATTCTATTATTATATCTATCCGTTATCTCCTCACACTCCTCTTCTAAGTTTTGGGTTAGTGTTTTTATTTCGTAATTTCTATGGGATTCTGCCGACCTATCGGATGCGTTGTGGGGATAATTCCAGTCACCACCCACAATATCATAGTATTTCTTTATCAAGTCATCCATGTGATTATCGTAATAGGTTCCTCCCCTTTTTTCCCATTCGTGTTTTCCGAAATCATCTAAATCAACAGGTTGTTTTTCATGTAGAAAGGCTTTAACCGTTTCATATAGTCCCGGAATCGTGGTATCACCATATATTCGTGTATCTGGAATACCGAACTCTATACCTTCATTATCCGCCAGTCTTCGAATTCTTAAACGTGATATGGGTTGCAATCCTAAATTATTTCTATCCTCGTCATAAAACAGTTCATCATCCTGTAATCCTCTACCAGCATCAAACTCATCGGACAATTCATTATTATTTACAACATATGCAATCACACCACCATTAATAGCTTCCTGAACAGCACACTGAAAATATGAACCAGTGGCACTATGACACGATTGAATATTATCGTGATCTGACATTCTAAGAACGTCAATTGGTGCTCTGGTGATAATAATGCCATATTTTTGCTCTCCTAAAGATTCCTGTATATTATCTTTATAACGTGCCAACCAATCCAAATACTTTTTCTTTTCTTCTAGGGATATCTTCAATTTGGAAATAGCGGAACCTATATTCATTCTCTGCTCCTTCTCATCACCACCACCATGTCTAGGATCAAGTTTGATTTTACGAACAACTTCCCCCTTCTGCAAGTCCAATCCCTCGTAATCTTTAATGCGTTTCAGAGTATTCAAAATATCTCTGGCGGTTTGATCCTTGTGGATGGGTAGATAAATCCTAAGATCGTCCCCGAATATGTTACCGAACGGTAACTCATCCAAATTCTCATTAAGATAATCGACAACACGCTCATCCATCTCTTTCAAGATCATGTTGCTGTAAAGATTTCCTATATTATGACGGGATACATACATGCAATTATTTATCTATTTCAATAAATATGTATATGATATTTGACAAGCTATTTGAAACCTACATGAAGATATATACCTTGGTGGAGCATATCGTGGATACTATCCCACGCGAAGTGTTGGGTATGTCAACATCCGTTCGAGATTTACCCGATGATGCTCCTTATGGATTTTGGGTGGATAGGAGTGGTAATTTCTTACAAGTAAAACCATTTGGACATGCTAGCGGTATCGATCAAATCGCACATAAAACTTTAAAATATCTACTCGATAAAGGCGTCAAAGGTCACGAAAGATTACCTTATACTTATACTTGTATGTTCGAAATGGGTTGGGTTCGTGTTGTGATAAACAATCCCTCTGTTGTATATGAGATGGGGAGAAAAGATAGACAACTAACACAATCACAAAAGAAATTTCTGGAATTCATATCTGAGTTCTATGGACTCAACTCTCCCACAAGAGATGACTAATTCTTAGCAACCTTAAGCACTTTCTCGTAATCTATCTTGAAGATAACCCTAGACGAACCAGCCGCGATTCGTTGGAGATGTTCCGTGGCGTATTTCACTTTCACAGCATATGAACCTATGTTCTCAAATTGGGAAATGAAAGGGGTGACGGATACGCCATCTCCATGTATGTTGCAAAGTTTCGCATATATAATTATTTAATATATTTGAATCATATAGGGAAACTGTTGCAAAATATGTAAAAAATATTTTTTATAGGGGGGTCGCGTGGGGAAAATGTTGGGGAATATAATAAAAATATTTTTATATTGGGGAAACTGTTGAAAAACTGTTAAGAATTTTTCCATGGGGGGCTAGGGGGCAAAAAAAATCCCCTTCTATTAGGGCAATTCCTAACAGAAGGGGTGGTTAGAGAGTAGTTAGGGAGTGGTTAGTCAGTCGTTAGACCTCTAACCACTCCCTGCTAGGTGGTCATTCCACCGATGCCGCCGCCTGATACTTAGCAAGCAAGGCTTTCATCTCCTCCAACTCTTGCTCTTTTTCCGCGAGCTTTGCGGTCGCGGTGTTTGCGCGAACCGTGGCGGCACGAAGGGCAATCGTGCGGGAGATCTCAAGAGCAAGCCCGTCATGCTCCAATTCATACTCTTCCCCCTCGTCATTGACCTCTTGCGTCACTGTGATGCGGTTTGCTTGTGCGAACTCCACAAGGGCGTCCACGGCTTCTCGTTCACTGAGGGCAAGAAAGTCTTTCGTCTTGCTTGGCCCGCCAAAAGCGGCAGTAAGCGATTGGACAAACGACTTGGCTTCGATGGACACTGCGATCATGTTTTGTTTTTGCATACGATTGGATCTTACTTTGGTTTTAATTGAACTTCAAACTCCCTTACTTTCATTCCGTCCCCAGTAGCATCAGGGTAAAGCTACTGGGGACGTTTCTATCTTACTTGGGTTTTAATCAAAACCCATACATTTCTGCTAGGGCGTCGATCAAGGTTTCATCGGCATCAATACTAACGGTAATGGACATTGCGGATTTGATTATCATGCTCCTACATCTTACGTTGGTTTTAATCAAACTTCTAACTCTTCCCTCCGGGAGTGTCACTTATAACACTCACACGCACCCACGCGAATCTTACTTTGGTTTTAATCAATAGAACTCTTGCGGATTTCCTCATCAACTTTTTTAAGTAGTTCAGAAATCCCTAATACAAATGCTATAAAGTGTATCCACACCTTAATGGTCTTAATCCTTTCACCCACTATGATATTTAGTGGGTGAAACCTACTATACTTATGTGTGTAAGCGATCATAATACCACTGAGCCTTTTAATGTCGATGCTCAGGACGGCAAAGTGTTAAGACAATTGAGCTTCAAGTGCTGCAATCTCAGCCATCAATGCCATAGCCTTAATACCACGGATAATGTTATTAAGAATATCGTAGGGATAAACCAGTATGGAATAGTTACCATCTTGAAAGGTAACAATTCTATTGTTAAGAGTCGCCTGATTGGAAGCGCGTTTTGCTGCATCCAAAAGTGTCTCCTTATTATTCTTTGCAATGGTAAGCGGTTTCATCGTGCTACTATCTTATGTTGGTTTTAATCAATACTACTAGAGAATCTACTACACTGTATGTTTTATATCACACTATCGTAACTTTGTCAGATTGACTTTTTTATCAATTTGACAAAGTTATGATATGGATAATGAAATAACTATTACGTTGAGTAATAGAACTACTGTTCACAAGGGAAGATACTAATAGGATCTCCATTGGCCCACTCAATAACAGCTGGAGAAGTATTAACACAATCCTTATTACATGGACCATAAGAACTGTTATAGGTAACAACGGCCCCGGTCCTTTTGTTTTGAACAATCCAGCTGTATCTTTTCATGCTACTATCTTACGTTGGTTTTAATCAATCGAGTTCCCAGCCTTCTTCTGATAAGTCATCATCTTCATCTAACTCATCATCTTCATCATGATCCTCAAACGGGTCTTCATATTCATCCCATTCTTCTTCATCATCTTCGGATGATTCAATATAATCATTCTCATACCAATGTTCATTCTCATCATTAGCATTCAAGTTATGGTCATCGTTGGGGTCAAACATAGTATTATTTTATTTTGGTTTTAAATGATACAACTTTCCTTGACTGAGACATCATGAATATCTTCTTCATTAAACTCTCCAGCCATTACCAGTTCTTGCGCTTCTTCTAAAGAACTTGCTTCAATGATTACTTCAGTGTAAGTCTCTTGATATAATGTTACTTTGAATGTGGTCATACCAGTATCTTAGTTTGGTTTTAATCAATCCTGTTCCTCGAATCCCAAGTTCCAATAGTTACTGTTTCTGATAACAGTTCTACCAATGTAGTAATCGTCCTCATCAAACACAACAACCACCAAGAACTTCTCATGGGTATCACCATTGATACATCCAAGGTAGAGAACGGTCTTATTGTATCTAGGTTCGAGAGTCTTATAGAGTTTCCCCACTTTAATATCACTCGAATTGTGAATCGTTGTCATGCTATTATCTTACTTTGGTTTTAATTACTGTGACATAATGACACACTTACTAGGTCATTATGTCACAGTATGTTACTTTTATCAGACTAACTTAATTGTAGTTTTTAGTTGATTATATTTTCGAATTTTCTCTAGGGGAAAACTACTTTTATCCCTACTCCTGTATAGGTTTCCTAAAAATGATAATTGCGTTATCTGTCATATTATTCTTATACCAATCCCAAGTAACTTGAATGACTATCTTAGAATTAGTAGGATCATCAATAAGAGTCTTAATACTATGGAGATTAACTGTATTATCTCCACCTTGCTCTGGTGATATGAAGGATTTAAAATCCCTAAAGTAAGTTGAACTTTCTACAAATTCAAGTGTCAATAGATAATCAATTACTTGTTGAAAGGTATTAGTATGAAAATGACGATTAATAATCTCTGGAACATCAACAAGGTTAGTAATAACTTCTTCGACTTCTACAATCTTATATGTTTTTACAGGAATCTTCATAAACGTATCTTATCACGGTTTTAATCAATATCTCTCTATCTCCTACACTTTATACCTACTGTGTCATTATGTCACATACTACTGTGTCATTATGTCCATATACTTTACTATTAGTTCCATGACACAGCAAGATAAGTATTATATTCTGTAACTTTATACCCGAATTTTATCAGATCTAAAGCAAGATTACCACGGATATCTTTATCAAGATTAATGACAGTATGACATAATCCGAGCTTAATAGCATCATTAATAGCCACACTTGTAATCATTTTTGTATTAGCCTCCTTATTCTTTCGGGAATCTCGTAGGGCTGAAGATGCAATTGGAATAATCATGATAGTTGTTTGTGTGCTTTAATAAGATCCTCTAGGATACTGACAGGAAATGTTTGACAACCCACGGTGATACTATTCTTAGTAACTTCTACGGTATATACATCATTAAGTTTTACCGTTACAGACTCTACTGGTGGTTCAATGAGTGCGACTGGATAACTCTTATAATTGTTTTCATCTATTAAGGCTACACAGACATCATGAGTTTTCATATACTCCATGACAGAACCACTACTATCTTCATAGTTACAATTACCAGTATAGATACGAATACCTACTGGAATCCAATCGAGATATATACTTGTATGAATAGACTTTAGGCTCTTCTTACCAATAAGAGTATTGGCGAAAGTGATTTGATCCTCGATAGTCATTTCTTTGGCAAGTTCAAAGTATTCACTATAAATTGAATTCAATGAGTCATGCCCATTGACAGTAAAATAAACTGTGCCATCATGATATTGATCATTATTTACAATTAAGATAGATCGTCCATGCTTCCAATCATTTACTTGAAGATACTCTACCTTGCGACGAATCTTATCACCTTTTTTAAATGTCATATTATTGTTTTTTGTTTGTTAAATTGAGAGCCTTTTCATGTCATGCTCAGGACGTTGTATGATTAATCCTCTTGGTTCCTACGGCTAGGGCAATCCGTGATATGGATAAGTTCTGTCATTGCCCTAGTGCAAGCAACATAACGTAGATTGTTCTCTTGCTCAACTTGCCATGCTTGAACCGCATACTTACTAGGGGAGAATTGTGCGTCTCCTACCCAGAAAACCCTATTCCATTCCAATCCCTTAGCCTTATGAATAGAACTAAGAGTAATAATGTCGGGAAGATTCTTATCAGTAGAATCAGTGAACATGGAAGTGATAAGATCTTCCAGAGACTTCATATCATTTTGACCAAGACTCTTGCAACGTTCAATCAAGATGATCATTGTATCCATCTTATCTTCCAGCAAGGCAAGCTTGGCATAGTTAGCCTTTTCAAACTCACGTTGAAAGAACTCATTAAGCTTTACAGCGAAGTCATCAAGGTTAGTAACCTTCTTCCACTTCTTTACAAGTTTCTTAAGATCATTACCGATATCCCTACCCTCAATGCGGCAACCAATACCTTGTTTAATCAAGGCAAAGGCAAGGGCAACGTTAGGGGCATTATTTCGGCAGATAATACCATCTCCACGACCAAACTTCATACTGAGAGCAGTATTCACAAACTCTTCATACTTGATGGAAGTAATAGAACCCTCTGGACTTTCATCCCATGCTTCAATGTCATGGAAGAACTTTTGAGCTTCAGCAATGATAGTCTTACCACAACGATAACAAGTAGAGAGAGGAAGTTCCGAACAGTTGAACATATCCTTAATGAGATTCAAGGAATCGTTCTCAGCCCCGGTAAAACCATAAATAGCTTGTCCCTCGTCTCCAATGGCTACAAGGCGACCAGAAGGCTTGAGAAGAGTTTTAAGGAGTAGTTTGCGGCAGATATTGGTATCTTGTGCTTCATCAATGATAACCCAATCATACTGATTACCAATGATACCATAAACCAATGGGAGATACTGCATATCGTCAAAGTCAATGACCTTGGTATCACGATTACTATCAATAAGAACTTCTTTGGCGATTTCAATAACCGTATGAAGATCAGTCTCGAAATTCATATCGATATCATGATGGGTAACGATGTCCATCCATGCTTGAGTGTCATCAATAGGAGTTTGACCAGTAACACCAAAGGCATTCTGCTTGGCAAAACCCACCAGTTTAGTAATGAAGTTACGAGTGAAGCTAAGTTCCTCAGTCTTACAATACTTATCGGTAATCCAAAAGACCTTGGAACCATCAACTTTATGCCACCCAAGAGCCTTATAAATAAGATTCTTACCAGCGGAATGAACAGTTGAAGCAGTAGCGTTAGGGCAACCCATGTTACTAAGCTTATCTTTCAATTGATAAGAAGCCTTAGTATTGAAAGCCATTGCAAGGACCGAACCTTTCATGAATTGAATGGCATTGACGGCAGTAGTAGTCTTGCCACTACCAGCACGGGCTTTAATGATAAGATTTCCCTCACCTTTATCCACCCAATTGTAAATCTCAAGTTGCTGTTTGCTTGGAGTCATGTAAGTATCTTACTTTGGTTTTAATTAAAGGTTACTCGCAGATTTTAACGAATTCAAATGTATCATACCATCCCACACCCCCAAAAGCATCAATAGGAGTTGATTGAGGTGAAATCCAATGATGATTAAATTCACTCACTAGAATCCAAGACTCCATTACAGGATGATCAATCTTAAGTAGGAAATACAATGTACCCCTTGACTTATCTTGGAAACAAGCACGATGCTTTAAGTGTTCTGGATTCATATTAAGCAGTGATTAGAATACCCACATCTTTAAGGTGTTGAACATAAAGGTCATAGACCTTTTTCTTATCACCTTTGAAACCGAATTCCTCTTTAACAATCTTATACGCAGAATATCCACGACTTTTCATACCAAGAGTTTCCAACTTCAATGCACCCTTTAGGGCAAGAAGTCTAAATGCATTAACTTTCTCAGGTGTATCAGCGATTATCATGATATTATTTTACTCCGGTTTTAATTAAATGTTCCACGAACCCTTCCACTTTTTCATTAAGATAAAAGGGATCATACTCAGTCCCCGTGATCTTCATATACATATCTGGATCAATTTCATTAAGGGCAATCATCAGGCATTGCCCCCAGCGAAGGTTAGGATCTTCCATTAAGATCGCTGTCCCCACTGTATAAAGTTCCGATAGGTATAAGTTAAGTTTCCTTTTAGTAGCCATAACCACGATTGATTAGAATACCCGCAGCTTGATTAAGCAAGAACTCATCCCTCATAGTAATATCAACATATTCCTTAACTTTGTTTAAGGCATTTACAAAACTATCAAGGTCGATTGTATCCCATTCCGAAAGAACTTCGTGGGAATCTTGCATCGTAACACACTTACTAAGTTTCTCTTTCATGCTATTATCTTATTTTGGTTTTAATTAACTCAGACTGCGAGGAAACGTTTAAAGGATTCGCCATTCTTTAAACAAGACATGAGATCCATCCAATCATCTTGACCATTCTTGAGAGGAATACTAATAGGACCAATTTCACTAGTAGCTTCCCACACCATATAATTAAGATCAGGATAGATAATAAATACTCTACCTTCTGGAGTGCAATTACTAATACTAAATGTAGGCTTCTTCATACCCCTATTGTATATCGGTTTTAATTAATTAGAACTCTACTTTATCGTAAGGGAGAATCTCTTTAATACCCCAAGATTCACATGGGGTGAAAATTTTAGCATTAATTAGTCCATCGCATGTAGCAATCCTACATGCGGTAAGCATATCTAGTTTAATTAGGAGTTCCCCAGAACAATCAATGAATAGCCTGTGGGTAGGAACATCTTTAAATTGTAGAGAAGGAGTATCATTTGAATCAATAAATTTCATATTAATAAAGGTTAGAATGTTTCATTGAGGAATTGGAGAACATATCTCCACGATGCTTTGAAATACTTTGAGCATTACGACCCAATGATTTCTTAATGATTGAACCAGCCTTTGGTTTGCTAAATGCAATTTGGACCCAGCTTGATTGAAGACTCTTTTGCGGTGCTTTGAATGCTTTCATGTTATTATTGTAGTTCGGTTTTAATTACATCCTTTTCTTTCAGATATTTTATGATAGTATCTTGCATGGAATGAGTATAATACTTTTTCAGTTTGCGTCTTGCTTCAATGACAGTTAATCCCCTATAGGTTTCTATAAAGGTTTTATAGAATACAAACGTATCATTAATTATGACATTATTACCAATTTCTTGGATCATTTGAAATAATATTTATAATTTCCTGCCTATCTTCTGTCTTGAAGTTAGGCATAGCCATCATCCATTTTCCACTATTAACTCTTACGAAGAGTGCATCCCATACATCATCTTCTTCTAAGAAAGTCTCAGTTTCAAATTCGACTAGCGTTTCCATGCCATAACTATACTCCGGTTTTAATTACTCGCAAGGCGGAATCCTTTAAGGTATCTGGCAAACTTAATATCCTCAGTCATAAAGGATGAATCAATTATAGCATGATCGATGAATGCTTGATCCATACCATAAATCTCTTCTGGAACAATGAATGCAATGGCACTCAAAGAGTCATTAAGATCAGGTTCATAAAATGTAGCATAATCAACTCCAAAATTTTCAAGTTCTGATGATCGTTCAGTCATATCATTGGAACCACCACCATCCAATAGGATAAATGTTTTATGGTGTTCAGCAAATTCTTGATATTTGGTAATATTACCATATTTTAGATAATACTCAATAGCAGCGTGACCCGCTTGAATACCTTTCTGAATACCAGAAAGATTATACATAACAAAAAAATACATCCTAAGACCACTCTTTTCAGGTTCTACTGGTTCAATTTCATATGTATTAAATCCCGTAAAATCGTTATAATGTTTTTTGATTAGAACACCCGTAAGTCCAGTTCCATAACTACCTACTACTACAATTTCACCAGTTTTAATTACTTTAAACTTAGAACCAATTGGATATTTCTTTACTACTTCTGTCCTTGTCATATTGATATTATAGTTCGGTTTTAATTAATATTTGGGACATTTTGGAATATCTAACACAGATACTAATGGATGCTTATTCACATAATCATAAGGATATTTAATACCTTTAAATAATCCCTCAAGTTCTACCATAAAGTGTCTGGTGTTTCCTTTATTTGATTTTTCGTGAACAACTATACAATCATACTGCGCCCATCTTACACCATATTTCCAAGATGATATTGTTGCTTTTTCTTCTTTAAGAACTTCCCATGTTTCTTTCTTAAATAGATTAGCGAGTTTGGATAGCATACTATGATTCTAGTTCGGTTTTAATTCACCCTTTATCCAATACGTATCCCCGACTTTAATTCCAAGACTTTTAAGAACACTGCATTGTCTATCTATAGTCTCATACGGTTGTCCATCCATAATGTTCATTCCACTCCTACCATTAGCAATCATTGAGTTATATAAGACCTTTTTGAATCCTTTTTGTTTAGGATTCTTTGTTGCTAGTATAAGTTTAACAGAGAGATTATCTTCCACTAGACTCCCAACTAAAGCACCAACAAATTCAATACATATTCTGTAGTTTGAATCTATAATACGGAAAAACCCGTTTTGGGTGGAGTTTCTTGATAATGTTTTAATGTGTCGCATACTATGATTCTAGTTCGGTTTTAATTAACTTCTATTTTTCAGACATCTAATTTACTTTGAAGTTCTTTGATTTGTTGTTTGATACGTTCAATTTCAAGTTGCTTTGAGTTGATATCAACATCAACTTTCAATGCCAACTTGCCACCACACTTGCAACGATAACTTTTCCTCTCACTAACAATCCTATTGTGGACTACTGAGGAAAGATTAAGGCTATGACCACTAGAACAGCAGTAAGCAAAGACTCCTCTCTTACCTTTCACTTCCGATGTATCAAAGCTATGACAACGAGAAGAATCTTGCTTCATAACATAAACCATAATGTATTGCCACTTCTTACCATGAACATCGCGGCGACCACTAGGCTTATATTGATACCCATAGACTTCTTTCTCAATCCAATGTGCTACTTCATGAGCAGGAGTCCTAGCAATATAAGAATCACCAGCCTTTTCAGCAATAGCAATTTGAAACATTAACTCACTCCTACCATAACAACAATGACCAGCATTAGTTCCAGTGCGTTGAAAGATAATGTTCTTAGGACGATCAAACGTCCTACCATAGAAAGACTCAGCTTTCTTAAATGATTCCTCAACCTTATCAAGAATACGTTGTTGCATCGTCATACCCAGATTGTAGTTCGGTTTTAATTAATCTTTACTTGTTGCGGTGTGAAAGAGGTGTAATGTAACGTGGGAATTTTACAACAGGAGCGCATCTAATCTTAGAGATGAGTTCTTCAATTAAATTATCTTCATAACTAAGTTCAACTTTCATTATCTTGTTCCTCCAATTATTGGGATTTAAATCCACAGCAATGAATTCATACATATCTCTAATCAACTTATAGTCCAACACAATATTAGTTAAAACATAGATAAGATCACTATTAGTCACATAACTATATGATAATGCGTGTCTCCTACACACAAGCTTTTTGAGATTATTGATTGAAAGTTTATTAGTTTTACATTGTCTAATAATTAGAATATCAATGTTTGAAATCTGTTCCATGTTTGGATTGTAGTTCGGTTTTAATTACCAATCAAATAGTTTAAACTCACCTTTATACATTCCAATATTACCTTGATGAGAATCACAACCGGAAAGTCTACTAAAGACTTTCATCGATTTAACTACATCATCGTCATCGTAATCATTATCAACCTTTGGCTGAATCAATATAACTGTTTCCCATTCCCATTGAGTGGGTGTGATATTATCATAAGCATATATCAAAGTAGGAACTCTATACTTAAGAGGTGGTGGGCGTCTAGTAAGAAGTCCACATTTAATTACTTGAGTGTCACCAATGAAAGCAATACCAGATGAAAGTTCATCATAGAATCCAAGGTCATACATCTTATCAATGATGCGAACATTTGATTTAGTATTAACTAAATTAATTCCATCCAGAATCTTAAATCCCTCTTTTACTTGACGAGAGATTCTTTTAATCTCTCCATCACCATGAATCAATTTTAGTTTCACCGCTCTTTTGTAAGGTTAAGAAAGTTTTTAAGTGCATTGTGAATAGGATTCACCAACACAGCATTGACTTTAGAATTATCTAAATCAATTAGAAGATCCTTCTTACTTGGATAATAATAAGATATAGAATCCCTAATGGCATGAAACATAGCTTGGGGCTTCAAACATCCAAGCATATGATATAGATATGCAGCTTCCTTTTCATTTAAATCAAGAGTAACCCCCCTTTCAATTACTGTATCAATTACAACTCGTTTAACTTTTACTGCATTTTCATATGGTGTGATCTTCATGACTTTATTGTAGTTCGGTTTTAATTAAATTGTTGTAAAATTTCTTCTTAACGATTGTCTGCAATCCCATTTCCCAAGCATCCAATTCAGGCACAATAACGTTTCTAATCCAGTTACGTTTTTGTGTTACTTCTTTGTTTGTGGGATCTTCGACTACATATTTCATTAGATCATTTTTAATAGCATATCTAATGAAGTCTTCCTTAGTAGTTGTAAGGAATGGATGATAAATAGAGAATCCATTAAACTGAGTGAACTCTTGAATTGGTTTATACTCAGGTGTTCCATGAAAACAATTCATTAAATAGTTCTCAACACAATCATCAAGATGGTGAGCAGTTACATACTTACCACCAATTTTTCGCATTTCACTCAATCTCCATTCCCTTAATCCGTTCTCACTATTATCAGTGATCCACGGGGGGCGATAGGAGTAAAGACATTCAATATTATAATCATCTGAGAATCTTGAAACGCTTTCTTCCATTACATCATTGATAGCTTGATACCAGTGATTAAAATGAATGATGTTAAACTCTTTATGATAGTTATGTTTCAACCAATGGGCTGCAACAATACTATCAACACCAGATGATACACAAACAGTAAAGGGAGATTTGGGAACGTATTGTGAAATTACTTTAATCATGGTTTATCTCCTGCTTCAAGACCACTCACACTAAATGAGATTCTAGGGCCAAAGTCTTCATTTAATTGCCTACATTTAGCTTCTGCATTCAATCCATGATGAAACAACGCCCAAAGACTTCTAACGTTTTTATCTACAACCCATATACAATACAGGTATGGATTATACTCAGGATCTTTATGTTCATCATCTGCCATATTGAAAGTATAGTTCGGTTTTAATTATTTCAAAGTTTACTATTGAATTATTCACCCAATGAGCTAAATATATTATATGGATAAGAATGAATTAGAAAGATTAGTAGAACTTGAATTATCGACTCACCAGATATCAAAGGAATTGAATTGTAGTCAGACTAATGTAAGACACTGGCTTAGAAAGTTTGGGATGAATACAAAACATAACCCTAAAAGGAATCCAAATGGTGTTATGAATCAACCAACTGGTTTATATTGTAGACATTGTTCAAAAGAACTACTAGGATACAATACTAGATATTGTGATAATAAATGTAAAACCGCATTATATTATGCGGAAAATAAAGATGTTTTGAATGCTAATACTAATGAAAGGCAGAGAAAACTATCCAAAGAAAGAAAACTCAAATTGATAGAAATGAGTGGTGGTTCATGTAATAGTTGTGGATACTGTAAGAATTACTCAGCTTTACAGTTTCATCATAAAGATCCTAAGAATAAAGTATTCACTCTAGATTCTAGACTACTATCTAATACTAATTGGGAGTCTATTTTAGACGAGTGGAAAAAGTGTGAGTTGTTATGTAGTAATTGTCACTTTGAATTACATAATCCAAATAATATAATGGTATGAGTGGAGAGACTCGAACTCTCAAAGAGGCTATCAACCTCATAACGGTTTATGAAACCGCGCCCTTAACCAATTCGGGTCACACTCATGTTATATTAAATAAACTCTACAAATTCTTTAAACTCGATTTCATTAAGCAAATCATGTTTAGCTAGAATGTCAATCATTTCTTTGATTAAATCAGTTGCTGGTAGAATCTCACGTTCATACCCTTGTAGGTGTGCAACACTTTCAGCATTAAAGATAATCTTTAACAACTTCGCTTTATAATTCGGTGGCATACCCAGATTGTAGTTCGGTTTTAATCAATCCTTATTAGTTATAAGTTTAGATGCCTGTTCAATTAAAAATACTTTAGGTGCAACTTTAATTTGGATACAATTTTTAATACTATTATATGGAAATGCAAATAATGTAATTATCAATAATACAAAAGTGGCAAGTGCTGGAGTCACAAAATAAACACCATCATCTTTTAATTTGGATGTAGTATTTGCCCACCTATAAAGTGGTATAATAAGTTTGTAAACTACTACCGATATAATCAACATAACTAAAGCGTACATTCCAATCGGTAGTAGATTTTCATAGAACTTCCAAGTAATATATTCATTAACAAATGGGGGAATTTCATTGGCTGTAAAGTCTCCAATTTTCTCCACTGAGATTTTGATATATTCAAGTAATTGTTCTTGTAGTTTATCTGTATTCATATTATATTTTAATTAATGGTAGGAGTGGTGGGACTCGAACCCACAAGCTTGCGCGAGGGATTTTAAATCCCTTGAGTTTACCAATTTCTCCACACTCCCATTGTATTATACTTATACCAAATCAACCCTTTTCCAAGGACAAATTAAAGAACAATTAAAAAATAGTTTATACCAAATGTTCCTTTTACTTGTTCCGATAACATTAAAAGTATCATCACCCTTGAGTTCCCAACGTATATAATCATTCGCTAGATACCAAGGAGAAGTAACCATCATGATTCCATCTTCATAATCTATAGAAAAAACTATAAGTTTAGAGTCGATATAGTCAACAACAAACCAATCACCTGCTTCAAGCTCTTTAAATGTTTTTTTCTTAATTTTCATATTATTAATTACTCAAACTATCAACTAATTCAAATGCGCTTTCCCATCCATTCATATCAATGACTCTTGCAACTTCCATTTGATCATACTTATCAAGTTTATCAAGTTTATCCTCAAAGTCAAGAGCCATTTGTTCGGCCATTTCAGTCGATTCATTCATTCTAAGTGTATAGAATCGAAGGTTATTATGCATCATTGGTGACATATTCATATTAGTTTAGATAATCGATATAATTCAAACAATCTTCATCCTCTAACAATTCAAGGATTTCTAGTTTCATTTCATTCAATTTATAATCAATATCAAATTGATAATTATTTAAACTAATACAAGATTGCATATATTCTGTAATATCATTCTGATATGCTAGGATAATTTCTTCGATCTTCTCTTTCATAATCAAATTATACTTCGGTTTTAATCATTGTGATTTTGTTATATTCTCGATCATCAAAATAGTCTTTAGTGCATCCAACCTTTTTAACAAGATTAGCTTTTGCTTCTTTTATATTCTTACCAGTGGAATAATATGTTTCCCAATAAGATCCTGACGATCCACCAACGCTAAAAGATTCAATCTTATATGTCTTCATTACCTACATCTCCTAACTGGTTGATTGTAATTAAATTTTAATCCATTCACCATCCCAAGGAGTTCCATTAAGATAATATTGACCATTTGAGGAATTGATTCGCACTCCCACAGGAAGAGCATTAAGCCTTTCCTTTGTTAAGTTAGTAAACCATCCCGCCATCGTAATAGTAAGCTCACCACCAATCTTACGAGCAATTGTATTGCCATGAAGTTTGAGATAGGTAGAATTGCCAATCACCACTACTTCGGTATTAGACTTCTTATACTTATATCCAAAGATAAGAGCATCGGCAGCTTCTTCACTAATCTTTCTCATGGTATTATTGTAGTTTGGTTTTAATTAATATCATCCAACTTTTACCTTCTTAGCAGTTTTGATAATTAAGTCTTTATGTTGAACAATCAATGGTAATACTATAGGAACTAAAGATACTATAGCATTCCAAATAACAACAGCTGATTTACTTTTCATATATTTGATAATACGGAATTGATAGTATGAATATCATTCTTAGATAGAAGTTTGTATGCCTTTTCGAGATATGACTTTCTAGGTCCACAAGGATTATCCCAATTGCTATAATGCCAACTACAACCATCAGTATGGTTCCACCTACATTGTTTAGAGTGGAGACTTGTAGCTAGTTCAATTGCATATTCCCTTTCGGTTTTCTTTGGTCGAACTGGAATTTTTGGTAGTCTATAATTACTCATTTTCTAAATCCTTGGAATCCCCAAAATCCTAAATATAATGCGATAGCAGTTCGCATAACATATAGTGTGCCAAAAGTTACAATAATATATGTATCCATGAATTGGTTAGTGGAAACCCACAAGACAATCGCCATCAGCGGTAAGCATACAATGGCTTGACCACTACTGGCATAAGGATCTTCTTTAAGATTCTTAGAGAATGTCCAGCAACCAAACAGACACATAATTACTCCGAATATATAAAGGAATAAACCAAATGATACGAGCAAGCTACCAGTTAAAAATATTGGCAGTCCTACCCAAAATGGTAGATCAGTTATATATCTGAAATATCTCATTGATTATTACTTCCGCCGCTAGCCTTAGCCGCACCAACCCACTTACGTTTTCCTGCTGGGCGAGATGTATTGCACACACTTCCAGTGAAAATACTCTCATAATTACGAGCACCAAATTGCCTACCAGCACCAGTGCCAATAGTAATTTCAATTTGATTACTCACTGGAGCAATACCATCTTTAGGTGAACCTTTTCGAGCGCGTTTTGTGTTACGATTCATTGTTTTTTTATTTGTTATTTGTTTGTTTTTTTGTTGTCGTCGTTTTGACTAAATATTTATATGGTTATATATGATACATTTACTAAACAGTTGGTTGAAGTCAATAAGACTCCAGCATTCTTAAAATCTTATGGATTACACAATCACAACAATGTTAAAACGTTTAACGAATTTAGAAGAAGAACTATCCATTCCCTTAATAGATTTATTAAGCTGGAACATAAAGATAAAATATTCCACGTTTATTGTTTGGATACAAATGTTGAATATGAGTGTGTTTCTGTTAATGGATTTCTTTTACAGATAGGAGTAGTGTCTAACCCAAGAATTATTGTAGAGTTTAATAAAATGAGATATTGTGGTATGAAGAGGAAGACAATATCAATTGACGGACTTTTATATTGTTTATCAGAAAATAAAGATATTCTAACCAACCATTCATTGTGTTCCCGTCACTACAAGGATATTGACATGTATACTACCAGTAAATCTACCCAACGCACACATAGAAGATTGGCGAACAATCTAAGAAGCAGACTTAGAGCAGCAGTCTTATATAAATCAAATTCTACTCTAGTATTAGTGGGTTGTTCAATTGAATTCTTGATGGGTTGGCTTGAAAAATCATTCACAGAAGGAATGACATGGAACAATTACGGCGAGTGGCATATTGATCATATAATTCCTTGTGCGGCATTTGATTTAACAATAGAGGAGAATCAGATGAAATGTTTCCATTATACCAATCTCCAACCTTTATGGGCGATTGACAATATAATGAAAGGCTCAAGCCAAGCAATCACCCATAATTATCAATATAGAAAATGAAAAATGAAAAACTATATTGATAACTATGGGTTAAATGTTGCTATTATTCAGCGAGACTTTCAGTTTCTTCAGCGATTTTCGCTTCAAGTTTAGCAATACGAGCTTTCACCTTAGCAATTTGCTTAGTAACTGTGATCTTTTCTACTGCTTCTTGAAATTTTTCATCAGAGACAGTTTCCAATAGAATGAGGACCGCTTCAATGAACTCCTTATCAGAAGCCTTGAACTTTTCCTTAAGTGAATTGATCTTAGTCTTTGATTCCTCAGAGACATTGACCACGATTTGTTTTTGCTTATTTTCAGTTTTCATAACAGTTTCAGTATATTTCGGTTTTAATTAATGGTTCGATCTAGTGTTTTGTTGAAGTCTACTTCAATCAGTTCTAGAATAGTTTCACTATCATCACCATCACTATTAATGATAGATGCTTGATAGTAAACATGATCTTCGGAATTATTACCATCCTCCAAAAACTCTGTATAATTATCATACTCGGTTTCGTGAATATAAGAAGCTAATGACATAGCAGCATCGAAGAACTCTTGACTTACAGTAATTGTTTTCATATCGTTATTGTATTTCGGTTTTAATTAATTTCCATTTTGCTTATTGAAAGCTTTCACCAGTTCTTCAAATGCTTTAAATGAAACAGTCTGACAACCAACCACGATTTTATCTTTATGAACCTTAGCTGTGTAGTCTCCAATATTTGGAACTTCGATGACAATATCACCAGTAGCCAATAGTTTAAGAATACTAAGGACATCTTGAGGATACTCACAAGTGGATCTGGTATTAGGACAACCACTCATGTAATCAGCTTCATTATCATCTCCACCAATATCAACACAAGGCCAATTGCTACTAGGATATCGGGATTCAATATCACCAGATGTTTTAAAATTATCATCACCATGCCATTTATAACCCATCTTAAGTAGGATGGTTAAAAGTTCAATTCGGTCAGATTTTGTAGTTGTTTTAATCCTCATATCAGTAGTATAGTTTGGTTTTAATTTATTGTTCGTTGTATTTATGAGCCTCTAACCAACGATAGATCACTTCATCTTTTTCATTAACTTCTTTTGTCATGAATCCATGATTGAATGCTTCTCGTTTGGTGTCGAGAACACCTAGTTTATAAATAGGATCACTTTTTGGATCAACCATTTGCTTTCCTATGATAATCATGGTGGTAAGCATGATTCCACCACCCAATATTCCACCAATACATTTTAAAAAGTCCATTTAATTATAAATTGATTAGTCAACGTCTTGCGGAAGATCAAGAAGATTATTCAACTTGATAGTAAAGCAGAGCAAATCCTTTTCAGGTTCCAGTAGCTTCTTAGCATCACTATTCGTAAGATATGCAGCAAACTCATCCTTAGTGACTTCTTTACCATCAGCATAGAATACACTAGTGGTCTTATGGTTATTACCCTGACTAGGATAAAGGCGAAGGTAAAGTTCATCCTTATGTTCAATAACATGAGGGAACCAACTCTTACCAGTGAGCTTGTCTTCATACCACTTACCCCAAGGAAGTTCTTGAACTTCACCACGTTCACCAGCAGCAATAGCATCTTTAACAGATGAAAGATTGGCAAAGTTTACACCCGCTTGAACAACCGCAACGGTATTCTTTTCAAGAAGAATGTTTTTAAATTCTGCTTTAGGTTTAGGGTTAGACTTCCAAGCAGCCTTAACAAAGCTACCCTTAGCATTAAGAATCTTATCACGGACAGATGCTGCATCCAATTGTTTATTAGTCGTTGTCATGTCGTTATTATAGTTCGGTTTTAATTTATAGATTTCTTATGGTTTTCGATTTCTGTGTAAGTATCCCATCCAGTTAAACGTTCAACCTTGGATTGCCATTCATCTAAGGCTTCTCTCCATGGATCACATGCTCGATGTTTCATTGCTACAAAAACATAAATTTCGTTTAGTAGTATATCACGATCAATACTATCTTGTATTTCTTCAAACATATTACAGATTTTCGTTCACTTTTCCACATATAATTATTGATGTTCAATCCAATCCATTGCGGCAAACTTATAACCTTCATTCGGCCAAAAGCAAGCGTGTTTTCCATTTAAAGTTTTTACGTGCCAAGGATGTTGTTCAGTCTTGGTATTTTTCCAAGTCCACATACAACCAAAAGGATTCCCATATCTTGATACATTAATGATTTTCTTCCCATCTATTGTGACAATAGGGGAAAAATAAGTTCCATTTACAAGTCGTTTCATACCCAAATTATATTTCGGTTTTAATCAAAGTTTTTTATAGGTTGCATCATCACAATATAGCAACTTGCCAATGATTTTGGGTGCCTTTTTACCAATCCAACTAAATCGTTGCTGTGCGTCCCTTAGTTCTCTTTTCACTCTTTTAAACGTAAGTCCCGATGCAATCAAATCATCGAGAAAGATATATGAACCGGAATCAAAATTTTCAACAGAATGCCCAGAATGGGTATTATTACTTTTACGAATAATAATCAATTTCTTTCGACATGATCTTGCCATGATAGCACCCATAGTAATACCAGAAACTCCGGTTACTACAAATCCATCATATTCAATATCCTTGATAAGAGCCTTCATATTACGAATAGCTTCATCTTGTGCTTTACGATTAAAAATCGCCTCTAAATAACTTGCATGCATCATACCCGGATTGTAGTTCGGTTTTAATTATACAGGCTCTGTAAGATTGGCAAAATGTGTAGGTTCATCATATGTTTGAAGAAAGTCTAACCCTACGATAAACATAATGCGCGAACGATTACACTCTTCATCAATTGGAAATGCGTATCCAACTCTATACTTGTCACTTTTAGGTGTATACAACAGTAATTCTTTTAGATAACCTTCAGTTGGAACATCTTTAATTGGTTTCCAGTTCATACGACTATTATATTTCGGTTTTAATTAATACTCCCATCCTTCATATTTTCGATACTCAGGATGATATTCTAGATCAGCATTAGCTCTACGTCTTTCTCCACGAATATTATTTTTCTTATTAGCTTTACGATAAGCAGATTTACGTTTTTCACCACCACGCTTAGTTCTATCCCAAGCATGTTCTATTTGTTCTGGTTTACCTAATGCCATAATATTAATCAAAGTTTTCTATTTCTTCTAACCACTTATCATGTATTTCATCAAACTCATCACTGAGTCTTTTACTAAGAATATCAAATGCTTCCATTACATTAAGCTCATGGTCACGAACTTTAGCTAATGTTTGAAGTATAAGTGTTTCCAGTTTCATATAGATGGTGACACCGGAAAGACTCGAACTTTCAACCCACACCTTAGAAGGGTGTTGCTCTTCCATTGAGCTACGATGCCATTAATATAATAAAGTCCTATCCGTTGAACGAAAGACCCAAAAGTTATTTATAATAGAAATGTTACATTACTAGATATGGAGTAATCATTTCGTAATTATATTTCGATTTTAATTAGGACTTTAACGTTGTCCAAATGTATTGCGTTGAGTTACTGCAATGTAATCATCAAAGACGATGAACTTACTATTATATAGCTTTTCGAAATCATCTAATGATCCATCATATGCATAAAACTCCTTACCGTCATGTAATTCCAGATGGCAAAAGGTGGCAATCTTTTGAACTAATTTATCATTAGGGCTAAACCCATGCCAGAACCGAATGTATCTCTTTTTCATATTACCAAATCTTGTTAATTGTTTCCAACACCTTATTCTTTACACGGTCATCCCAACCAGCAGTTCTATTAACACGACCAGTTTTAAGGATACCTTTATTAGTCTTTGTATTGATAGCACAAATCCTAATTGCATCACCACCACATTTCCTTGATACTCCATTAGGAGTTACAGATGAAAACACTTTAACAAGTGTATCTGGATTCTTCTTAGGAACAAAGGTGTAAACATATTCACCACCTTCAATTACTTTATTCCAATTCTTCTCAGACTTGAATAAAGTATCCATTTCAAATTCTGTAATGATTGTATAAGTAGCAGCCATACCCAGATTATAGTTTGGTTTTAATTAACTTCTTACAACCAAACCCATCATTACATTCCCATCCAGCTTTACTACCATCATGTTGCCACATTGTAATAATGTTATTATTTAGCTGAGATCTTACCACTGATGCCTTAGAAGTGGTCTTACCCTTCTTTCCACAAATCCTACATTTAACAGTTTTGGTGATATTAAATATCATATGTTTGTTAACCAGATGAAAGTTCCGAATAGTGTGATATAGTGAACCATTTGATCCACTCCAATTACTGTAAAGAATTCATGATAACGTTCTTCTTTATATAGAGCGGATGATGCCCTACTTGTTACCCAATCAGTGACAAAGTGTGCAATAGCATTAATGATAATGAATAAGAATCCCCATTCATGAATCAATGGAAAATTTAACATTACCATTAAGGAAAGTCCAGCGGAATAAACCATAACATGACTAGATAAAGCCTCATTAGATGAGCTTTTATTTTTAGCCATCTCTGATGTTTGCAAGAAAAAGTCAAAAACGAAATGACAAACGACAATTGTTATTAGTGTATAGTATCCCATATAATTATTATTCTTCTAATTCTCCTGCACATTCTTCCGCCCATTGTGATTCTAAAAAGTTATTATAATCATACTTCAACCAGATAGTAAGAACTGCCCATAGTGCTTCTCTTAATGTCGAATACTTACCATCTTCCGCATAGTCTGAAGACTCTGGTTCATAGTAATTACCGGGATAATAAACTTCATGCCCAACTTCAAACTCATTAAAGTCTTCATTGGCTATAATTCCAACACCATCGAAGTTTACATCCCAAAATTTGTTACCATCAGCATCTGTAACACCCAAAGATGTATGGTTCAACTTCTTCTTAAGAAGTATGTCACAGTATCCAACAAACAGTTCAACTTCTTTATTGGCAAGGTTAATATTTCGAGTTAATCTTTTATCTTTGGATTCCAACATGGCTTTATTATATTTCGGTTTTAATTAGTCCCTTTGATTATACAATTGGAACCTCTCAACATAAGACTCAATACCATCTTGGGCATCATCTACCATTAAAGCCGCATTCTTGATAGCAGCAAAGACATCATTGAAATCATGAGTCTCATTACCAGCACTAAGCCAACCCAAGACATAGCTAGAGATTTGTTCTTTAGTGTATTTCATATTACTTCTGTTCCAATCGGTGCATACGTTCTTCCATCAAATCATTTTGACGTTTGAGTTCTTCCACCATTTTCCTTTGTTGCTTTGCGGTTTCGAGTTGTGGATTGATATAGGTATAATCAAAATCAGTGTCAGGATGCTCGCTAGATAATATATTAGATACTATAGAAAACATGAGAGTTGCAATAATTAATGTGATTACACATCCAATTACAACTTCCAGTAGAGTAAGACCACGTTTCATATTATTTGTATCTTACAAGTAGAGGATGGGTAGGAAGAACATTATTAAAACGAGTAGAACGCTTATAGTATCCACGAATCTGAACACCATCCATGTTATAGAAATGGTTAATAGATCCGCGAGTAGATTCTAAGATCATCTTCCTAGTAAGCCGAGAGGATTCCAACTTTGCCTCATAGTCTTTAATCAAAAGACATTTGGTGTTGTGGATCAGCTTTTTAATGCCACTCTTTTCTTTCTTAATCATGTTGCTATTGTATTTTGGTTTTAATCTTTAGAAGGGGAGAGTCATATCGTTTAATAGACGGGATATCAAACATACAAGTGTTATGACCATCATTCCATATACAACCAGTGTGATCATTACAACATTGGTGTTCTTCTCCATCCATTTCCCTAAGACAATGATCTGTCATTAGCCAAGGATGTATTGTTTCAAATATACTAGTTATCATATTATGCTTTCACTACGAATCCACTGGTATCTCTACGGGCTTTACCAAGAGCGATAAGACCAGCAATGGTATTTTTCTTATCAAGAAAGCGAAGGTCATGCTTAGTAGCATCAATGACTTTCTTACCCATCCAAGTCTTAGGAAGTTTCTCATCAAAGACTACTGCCACGTTTGCACCGCAACCCATAGCGATCTCTACATCAGATTGGTTATCTTCTTTACGAGAGAACGTGAGGTGATAGTTCTTTGGAAACTTACCAGTAAGAAAGTTAAGAACTCTCTTTAGATTAGGAGTGTAATCATACCATTGAACTGTTGGGAAATGTTCCATGAAGTTCTTACCATCAAGCTTAACAGTTTCCCATGCAACATCGGAAGTAAGGTTAAGACGAAAGCTAACTTTCTCATTAGTCTTAGCCGCAGTATTTACTTTGGCATTGATTTCCCTATAAAGATTGCGGAGGAACTCTTCACGGTTTGAATGGAAGAACTCAGTCTTCTTAATGCGAGATTGTTGAACCCTATTATATACACCTTGTCCCGCTGTATTCAAGCAAGCCTTGATACAACCAGCACTAGCATTACAACAGATGTTCTTACCACCAAGTTTGTGAGGTGCAAGATGTAAGCCAAATGACTTCCATCCATACTTTTCATTCTTAGCAATCTTCGGATTATACGCTGTGAGAAGTCTTTGTCTTGTCATACCCAAAGTGTATTTCGGTTTTAATTACCGATATATACGGCATCATCATCTTTGGAAAAGCTAAAGGGAAACATCTCATTAATGTCATGTCCAGTAACTTCCTTAAACATTTGGAAGTTATCAATTGGAAATTTGGTAATGTTTTTATTCAAGTCTGTCAATACAATATAGATTGGAATATCATCTTCATCACATCTATTGAGGACATCTGCCGCTTGCCCATAAGTCATGGGATTAATTAGTTCATACATATTATTTTAGGGTTGTTTTTTTAAGAAGATTGATAAGGATTCTATTTTACAGATACCCATTTGAGTTGCAATATCAGCCTTATGGAAAAATGGAGGAGCATCGAAATCGTCTTGATATACAAAGACTAAATTAAGATCATCCAATCTAACAACAAATTCTGGATATTCCTTAGTGATATTATGTTGAATCAATGTATTACAAAGATGTTCAATAGCTTTATCAGATGATCTATTTGGACCTTGGAAAATAAATCCATGTCTTTCAGAGTAATCCTTTTTTAGTTCTTGAACTGTTAATGTCTTATAATTAATCATCATTAGAAATTCTTTGTCTAGCTTCTCTCATTTTTTGTTTAATCTCTTCGGAATGTTTTCTACCTAGTCAAACGCTTCTAATATAATAAGTTTCTCCACCAGCTTCAATAGTAGAATAATCCACTTTAGCTTCTTCTGCCGCTCCTTCAAAGTCGAAATTTAGGTGGTTAAACGGCCATTTCCCATCAGTTAATTCGGATGGGAAATCATAACAATCAACGATCAAATTCTTAATGTATTCTGTGAAGTACGATTCATGAATAAGAGTTTCGCCATGATGCCAATCAGGAGAATCCTCACCTTGAGCGATCACTTTATTCAATAAATCGAGTTCCTCCCTATTATCTGATAGATTGAAATCTTCAATAGCATCTTGAGCCAAGCTAATGGTATTCTCAGCATCTTGATATTCATATAGTGATGATTCATCACTATCATTCACAAATCTGAAGTCTGATTCTGCCTCTTCCAAGGCTTCTACAAGAGAATCGAATTCTTCTTGTAGTTCCTCATGTCGTTCAATAATATCACGGGAATCAATAGTATCATCATCCCAATTAAAAGTTGTAGTTTTCATAAATTTATCAGTATTTTAAGTTTATTATAAAAAATGGATTCCGGTTTCAATAGCTTCTATTCAACATAACTAAATTTTAAACTTTAATGTTTGAATTTTAAACTACTAAGTTTTAAACCTTAAGTTTTATTCCTATTCGAAAATAGGAAATATTATCAGTAACATTATCAAAGTTCGGTGTTTTAGTGAAATCACTAAATGTTGAATGTCCTTACTTACTCCCGGAAATTATTATGGATAGGTAGGTTGTCATCCTACGACTGACTAAGCCCCAATTGAGGGGGTCGCGCCCTCTTTCACTTACTACAGATCGGACTATCCAAATTGTTTAAATCTTTGTGGTCCCGTTATAATTGTCAATCTCATCTTGGAGATCTTCAATTTGCTTTTGAACACGATCAACGTTCTCTTGAACGGTTTTACTATTGATGGTATTGACGGTTGCAACCTCAACATATGCCCACTCACCGTCAATATACTTGCGTTCATTACTCTTAGTCTCACTTGATCCAGTATTCCTAAAGCTATTCCAGAAGGAAAGTTCAGCCTTGGATTCTGTGAGTCGCACCAACTTGTCAGTAATACCAACATTGGCCTTTGTGATCTTAGTCTTAAGATCAATTAGGAATGCCCACTCTTCTTGTAGTTTTACTAAAAGATCATTCGAATTGAAGTCTTGATCAACTCCTTTAGTATAGGTATTAAACTTATAGACTTGTGCTTGCAATACACTAATGCGTCCCGTGATTCGATTTTTCTCTTTCAATGCGGTTGCGATGTTCATGTTCTTCATATTGTTATTATAGTTCGGTTTTAATTAATTGTATTTTAGTTTTGTTTCCTTTATAGTAAGTTGAGTATAATGATCATCTGGATTATTATCCTTTAATATAGCTAACCACATTTCACCATTCTTCTCTAAGTCCCACACATCTTCATTGAATCCATTATCCCAGATTTCCCATGCTAGTTCATATGTAGCTCTCACAATCTTACCACTCTTTGGCTTAGAATCCCAATCGGGATAATCATTAATATTTTTAAGAGCATCCTCTACTGTTTCTTTCTTAGAAAGTCCCACCCCCCATATTACATTGTCGGGTGTTATAAATACATAATATTCTTCCATCTTAGTATAAATTTTCGCTGAATAAGTAACCCGTCTGTTTGTCGTAACAAAGATTTCTAATCTGTCCCTGCTCTTCGGCAATTACCCACGCTTCTTCTCTATTCAACCATTCACCAAATTGATTGATGAATCCTTGATCCCAATTATTAAAGGTTTCTGATTCAAGTTTTTGTGAACGCATTACATTATCCCAATGACGAGCACCACAGACAATCCTACCAGATTCTTTATGCCTATTAGCAGCACATACGATCCTTGATGCGGGTTTGATTAGATTATTTTTTGTCCAGTAGTCTTCCATATTATTCTATGTGATCATCACTCTTAGCATTCAACACACGTTCAATAAACATTGATAATGGTTGTCCACAAATGGCACCAATAGTCCCACCAATACTTCCATATATTAAAGATTCCGTATCGGAAGTCATTAACTTTTTCATAAAAAGAATCCATAATAGATTTGATAGAAATACTAATACACCATGATAAATGAGGTTGTTTCTATTTCTAGCTCTACCCATCATTGACCATAATACATTCAATATGAATGATAGTGTTATGATATAAAATATTTCCATGTATCAAATTAGCATTTTATTGTTTGATTAAAAGTCAAATTTTTGTTTGGTTTGCTGTTGCTAATTTTATCAGAATTTCATCTTTCACTGACACATTAAAGAATATATAAATATTCAATCGTTCGTCCCGTAGGGTTTACATATTCTATAAAGAACTTAGTTTACCTATCTACCATCGCCGTATTGGTTTCCCAAACCTAAGCTACCTTAGAGTCGTTATAGTTACGATATTATGCTGCTGAAATTCTTATCGGATTACTTTTACTTTTTTCAATTAACAGTTGAGTAGTATATTTGCTGAATATAATCCTATCGAAATACTATGTTTTTTGCTTACCGTTGCTCTACCAACTGAGCTACCTCCCATTTTACTTATATGGTGGGAGAGAACGAATCGAACGTTCGACACACGGTTCCTTGTTGCGTTATTTGCTGGAGTATTTCTATTAAATCTCATTGTTTTTGGACTCCTGCCTTACCACTTGGCTATACCCACTTTTTAATAAAGTGTGAGCAGCGGGATTTGAACCACACGTATGGGAGTTTTACGTTCCGTTATTTGCTGAAGAGATTTTATGCAAGTCATAGATACGGAATCGAACCGTTTTAGTTACCTCGGACCCACCGACAGGCTATTTTGCATAATAGTATTTTTATTTGCAGTTTATGACTTTATCAGAATAAGTTAAGATTGACTCCCTTCTAAGCTCCATATTACAACCTCTAATATGGTGAGGATACCCGGACGACTTTCATCGTTTAGCATATTTGCTTTTATTTTTTATTGTTTTTGCTGTTACTTATTCTTATCAGAGGACGTTTGATTTTTTGTATTTGTAGTTTGTCCTCTTATCAGATTGCTTTTGTTTTTCCTTAAATAAAAATATATTTGCTGAAGCAATCTTATTGGTAGTTTTATTTGTTCGCCATAGGAAGCTACCGAAACCTCATCGGATCTTTATTTAATCATGAAATTTAGATTTGTCAACCTCTTCTAATTTTGCTGTTATTATTGTCATTGTAAATTTTTCCAAATCAGTCGGCTTGTCTATTGATTCTAGATAAAGTTGGTCGCATCGGAAACTTTATTTACAAAGACTCCACTCTCTTTTTAGATAGAAAGTTTAAGATATTTAAATCTCAACCATATTCAAAACTTCCTGATTAAGACACTCGTTGATTAGATCATAGGTTGTCTTGATCTTAGCTGAAAGGAAACTAACTGCGGAGGCACTATACCCACCCAGATAGTAAACGTTGTTTACTTCTTTACCAGTCTCAAACTTTTCACCAGACCCTTTACCATAATAACTATTTTGAAGGTTCCAAAGAATAATCACAAAGTTATCAACATAAGCCTTGGAGAATCCAGCATTACGAAGAGTAGTCAACGCAGTCTCAACATTAGTTTTACCTAATGAAGTAGGATTGAATTCTGCATCGGAAATGCAAAGGATACCGCTAGGGAAATCACTTTCAGGTGTTCCCTCTTTCTTCATCTTAGCGAGAAGATTAACAACACTTTGAAAGTTAGTTCCACCATAAAAGCTTGACTTATCATTCTTCCACTTATCAACGGGAGTTTGACCAACCCATTTTTGAAGTTTAGCATCAGAGTTGAATTCAATCCAATGACCCGCAAAGGTTCCTTGAAGGAATTCACTAAAGTATAGAGCGATTGCCTTTCCAACATCAAGACATGAAGACTTAGTGCCGGGACAAATTGAAGACATCGATCCAGAAGTATCACGAACGACAATCAAATCAGTAACTTCATTAGTTCTTGCCTTTTGAACAAGAGTATCGAATTGCTTATTGATAGTTGCTTCGTTGTTCTTATCGTTCTTCCAGTTACCTTCGAAGAGTTCATGGACGAATCCAGTATACTTAACTTCCTTGGTGGTAGGTGCAGTAATCCAAGATGCATACTTATCGCTAAGTCCTTGGTTCTTTAAGAACTTACTCTTAACAAGAATTGATAGAGCACGACCATGAATTTTATTGAAATCCAATTCACTCATTCTCTTTTGGGAGATAAGCTTTTGCCAATCATGCGCGGTTCCACTAGTCTTGATCTTACGATAAGCCTTGTATGAAGATGCGCTTTCCTTGTTACCAAAGACTAGAGAGCAAATCCACTTAGCAATAGCATTGTTGGATTGAGCATCAATAGTCGTAGCTTGACTACGAGACTTGATTTGAGGAAGATACTTCTTAATAAGATCACAGGTGTTCTTATTGTTAAGACCAGCAAGAATCAACTCACCAAACTTATCCCAATCAAGCTTACGATTATTCCAACCGTTGTAGCTAAGATCATATTGAAGCATAGTGAAAACATCGTGCCAAGATCCAAGAGAAACAAACAATAGAATGTTATTCCAGAATGCTTGAGGAGACTTATCACTCAACCAAAGCATACGCATAATTGCTTCATGCTTCAACTCGGTTCCCTTTTGAGGAAGTTCAGTCTTACTTCCATCAGGAAGATTAACTACGCGAGGAATAGTACGAAGAAACAATGCGAACTTCACACACTTGAGAGGGTCTTCACCCCACAACATTTCACAATCTTGTGCGATTTGAGAGAACTTACGAGGTTCCTTATACTTACCAGCCTTAGTAAACTGATCGGTAAACGAATCACCACTTGAACTGAATTTCAATGCCCCGTTACCAGAACGAGTCTTGGATGATTCTGCTTTAGCATTGTTTAGGAATGCGTTAACTTCCTTACGAGTAACTGATTTAACAGTCACGACTTCTGCGTTTCTTTTATTCTCAAACATGTGTTTATCTTAGTTTAGTTTTTTGATTTGTCAAGCGACTTTCGATGTCGCAATTATATTTCGGTTTTAATTAATCTTTTCCGATGTAGAACTTCTTCACTCCCAAGTAATCAGTTTCATTCCAAGGTTTGTAGAAAAACTCTCCTCTTCGTTGTTTATTTTTTTTCAATTCCTTTAACTGTTTAACTGTTGGTAATACTGTTATAGTGAAATATGTCTCTGAACCATCATTATTATACCATGGGATCATTTCTATTTCCGAAATGGTTTTGACTTGTTTATGTTTTGAAAGATGTTTGTGTAATTTTTTAAGGTCAAACCTACCCGACCGAATACCAGCATCAATATAGTCTCCATAAAACACTACAGGAATTGGTTCCAAGTCTACAGTCCAAAAGGAATGATCATAACCACTTGTAAAGACGATCTTGGATACATCAATATCATTCACATCATCTGGAAGAGGATTACCTTCAAACCATTTAGAATCTTTTGTTTTATTGTGACGCCAAAATGGATTAGTTTCTTCAAGATATGTTAAATCAGGATCATAGATAGGCCAAAAATCAACCGTATAATCACCATCTTTAACGATCTTACCATGCTTAAATATTTGTCTTGGACTAGCTTTACCATTAACAATAACATCCATAATTCTAACATTCGGATGAATGTTATAGGTAATAGTCTCAGTAACAGTAGTTACCTTTTTCTTAGTAATTTTCATACAAGTTCACTTAGTTTATCAATAGCACATTCAATATCTTCAATTGCACTATTACAATTATCATCAAGTTCTTGAAGTTCATCAAGATATTCTCTAATAGAATCTCGTCTCTTAGCGAGAAGGTCTTTCTCTTTTTCGAGACGTTTGATACAGTTTTTAACAGTTACTTTCATATCAATAATTTTCAGGAATATTAGCTGCCTTATTTTCCAATTTAGAAAGATCAGATCTAGATATAATAACGAGATTCTTTTTCAGAAGAAATGATTTGATTGTATCGAGAACTGCATCTTGTAAAGCATATGATGGTTTAAGCCAAGTATTCTTATTGTAGAACTTTTCTTTCAACTGACTGATAAATTCGTCGTGTTCCATACCAGTATGGTATTTTGATTTTAATTAATATCTTTTAGTTATAGTTGTGATATAGATAGCGTCAATATTAGCATCGTCATAATCCCAACCATCAAGCCAAAACTGTAGGTTGTATAGTTGCCCATTATAAGAAACCTGAAGGTTCCCATTACTATCTTTAATAAATGACGCGGAATCATTCAACATGAAATCCTCACCATCATCTTTCCCAGAGATTTGAAAATTGAAGTTACATTCGATGAACTTATTATCGTTTTCGAAGTATTCGAGAAATTTATCTAAAATACTTGTATCCAATTTTATTGTCATCATATCGCTATTATATTTTGATTAATGATTCATTAACCCATTCTCTTTACAATCATTTTACTCATCCAACTTAAATCCTCTGATTGCATCTTCTTTGACATTACATAAGCAATACCGTCACGAAAGATATAATCATCGATATCATAGTAATTAGTGAGGTTGAACTTATCAGGTTTTCCCGGAGAATACCACGAACCATTCTTTTGTTGATCGGTGCATTCAGTAGCCCAATTATGTCCAATCTTATGAAGCATTTCATGTCTATCAGCACGACCTTGACCTTGCAGTTCCTTATGAGAGAAGAACTGTTCACAATACATATTGAGACTATTACGTTCCCAATCCTTTACTCTCCATAGAAAGACATTAGCAACATCATCTTTAGGACATTGAAAAGCACGGGCATCAAAGATAGCGGGGGTGTAATCTACGTGAAAATCATAATCAACCATATGTCTAGGAACAGAATGTAACCAATTCTTATTAAAGTATGCTGTCATCATTGCAGCAGTAACACTTTCAATCTTGTTCTGTCTACCGCCAAACCATTGTTGTGAATCAAGAGTAGTATCATCAGTAAGAACAAATGTTACTTCATCCGATTGAGCATACAAAGCTTTACAACCTTGCATTTGTTTAGCTACTTCTTTAGCAGACTCAAACATACAAGTGATCAGCGTTTGATCGAAAGGTCTTTGACAACCTTTAGTCCACGTATGAAAACTTTTACCATCAACGCGAATAATAATCGGAGTCTTTGGTAGAAAGTAATGCTCTGAAATACTTTCGTAATTTTTTATTCTGTCTCCTAGTCCGTCTTTGTTATTCATAATATTAAAATGTATCGGTTATAAGAACGGGACCGAAAACTCCGCATGAAAAAGATTCTTACTCTCTATACAAGATTAAGTAGTTGGTCGTTACTCCAACCCCACTAGTTCTATCAGTTATGAGCCAATAGGTGAGAACACATCCACAACTTATCATCTAGAATATTTGTGGAATCATTTACAGCTTACACTTCTGTTTTCTACTTAAAAAGTGGGATGTTACAACCTATCCACTGAGTTTTCACATTATAACGCTTTTAGTTTCCATTAAGCTATCAGCCCTGTTAGGTAGGCGGGCCTTCCAAGACCGATGATTCGAACACCGGATATTTATAATGTAAAAGATGTTTTGTTTACAGTTTAGTGATAACTACATCACCACTAACTTCAATGAGTTTTCCGGTTTCATTATCATTAAAATAGTAACCATCAGAACCATTTTCTGATAATACTTTTCCACTGGAAGTCCATTCACGAACCTTTTGACCACCGGAATACATTTCTACCTTAAACTTATCACCATATCCACCAATCTTTGAACGTTCAGCATCAGTGCATGATAGTGAAACGATTCCGATTACCAGTATAATTAGATATTTCATATTAATTTTCAAGATAAGGACTTTCGATATTGGATGGGCAAAGCTTAACCTTAGCAGGATCAATATCCTTAAAGTATTTCAATGCGCGTTGTTCCAAACGATTGAAAGCCCCTAGAACCATAGCTTCACGATCAGGAGTATCAGGAAGAGTGTAAGAATCAGACAAAGCACGGTTAAGTGCAATGTTGAATCCGACAGTCTTATCAAAACGATCCATCTTAGTATTCAAAAGAGAGAAACCATAAAGGACTTCATCATCTTTACGAATTGCGAGCGCAATACCACGGGGTTGTTGGGTTTCTGGATTGCGAATATATTCTTTTAGCATTACTTGTTTCATATGTTTATTATACTTCGGTTTTAATTAATTTGATTCTTCACTTCCATTAAAAGAGTTTCAATATTGGTGAATACTGGAATGTTGAAACGTTGACATACGATATCAACGTTACCCTTTCTCCAGAATCCATCAGGACAACACACAATAAGTTTTCCACTACCTGCATACAATCCAAGTTCAAGAAGACTGATAGGAGACTTAGTGTTTGGATCGAAATACATCACTATAATATCCGCCTTATTCAACATGTTAAGCTCCCAAGTCACTTGATCATAAAATTGTGGATTATTGAGGTCTTGTGTCCATGTGCTATCCCAATCATCCCTACGAGGATTTAAGAACGCTATACGATGATGAATAGAAAGCCCATCAATAACTTTATCTTGCCAGTTTTCAGCGGTTCCCATTTCGATAGAACCAGCTAAAAATACGCTAAGTATATCTTGGTGAATGTGCTTTCTTTCTGGTGCTTTAATTACTATATGTTTCATATTAGAATTGTGTTGCGACTCTTGCACGAATCTCAGTAAGTGTTTGATCAACAATCAATTTACCATCAAGAAAAACTGTCTTGAGTTCTCCTCCAGATTCTTCTTCTTCCGTGCATTGATCTTTCAAAACATATTCACCATCAATTAGATCAACCCTAAGACGACCTTTGGCAGACTTTTTAAGACCATCATCAGTGATAGGATCTTTATAAATATCGTAACCCACACCATCAACTTGCGCCCAAGTAGCCTTAATAGCCATACCCAAACAATCACGCGTTAATAGATTTAAAGTATAAGACCCAACCCCGAATACAATATTATTAGATGCAAATCCTTTTTCTTTGAGACGAGTTAAAATATCATACGCTCTTTGTTGAGTGATAGAATCTCCATAGATTAATCCCACCCTTTGGTTTAATGTCTTATAACCTTGTTCAGATACAGTCCCTCCAAAGATTTCCCATAAACACTCAACGGAGCCTTTGTATTCATTACTACCAATAGGAGCATTAGGATCACCACAAATAATATTGACCGGATTTCCACTATCAGGTCTAAATACAACTTTAGCTAATCCAAGTTCATTGGGTTGACGATTTAAGATATCATCTTTAAGAATTGTTGCATACTCAGTGATGACTTTAAAGTAGTCGTAGGTGTCACTAACAAGACTAACGATACCAGTTGGATAATGTTTTGTGATGGCATCTCTAAAGAAATCCAACTCCCCTGTTAATGCAGTTCCAAGACTACTTACGCTATGTTCGGATGCTGGAACAGAAGCAGCAATAAGTTCTTTATCGGCATCAGCATTATAATAATCTTCAAGTAAATCAATAGCAGGAATAGTATCTGTTCCCATAAAGCTTAAAAGGAATGCCGCACCATTAATAGCAGAATCGTGTCTCCCACTCATACCACGAAATTCAAATCCATGTCCTTGAAAACAGACACCATCGGTATTTCCAACTGTTTCCATAGCAAACTTATTAAACATCTTACGGAATTCAAATGCGATAGTGGCATTGGTAATCGGTTTCCAAGTTTCACAGGAAATAATAGTTTCAAGATAATTAGTAAGCCAAGCAAATTTAGGGTGAGTATTAGTAATGGTAAAATATGGAACTTTAACATTAACTCTGCTACCCTCTGGTAGTGCCTTGATACGAATTGGAAGATATCCAAGATCATGTAATTCTTCAAAACGAGTCATATCAACATTATCCTTTCCTAGATATGCATCACACCTACGTTTGAATTTCTTGATCACAGTCTCCTTTGGGAGATTGAAGAATCCAGTGTTATAATCATTAATTAGGAAATCAATGATGAAATGTTGTAACCCGAAGATCACGGACTTATCATCATAAAATTGTTTCAGAACTGGTAGGTAACTACTACCTCTTGGTGTTTGGTTAGCGTAAATATATTCCGTCAATGGGTCCATAAACCCGTGATGAGATAATTTATAAGCATCTGTTTGTGTTAAGGGATTTGTAATCATATAATTTATTTTAATTTATTCCTCGTAAAAAGAAACCTCTTTACTAAATAATAGTATGAAGGAAAGAAAATGGAGTCGAGAACAAGAACAGTTTCTTATTGAAAATTATGAGTTTATGAAAACTCACGATTTAGTGACACATCTAAAGGATAAAACTAATGATCAAATTAGATGGAAGGCTAAAACGTATAAGTTGCATAAAAAAGTTACCAAAAGTAAAAAAGATATAACATGGTTGGAAAACCTAGATATTGATGAGAATTGTTATTGGTGGGGATTCATTACCGCAGATGGTTGTATAACCCAAAAACAGTTGATATTATCGATTAGTATTCACGATAAACAACATCTAGAAAGATTTTCAAAATTAACAAATTGTGATATTGTTGATGTGTATAGAGAAAATGGTTGGAATGTTGATGGTTATACAATGAGTAGAATTGCTATAAATGATTATTATACTTTGGGAAGATTGATTGAAAGGTTTTCTATCGTTCCGAAAAAGACATATAATCCATTTAACATAATTGAATTTTTAACACCTGATAAGTTGAAATATTTCATAACTGGATTAATAGATGGGGATGGGTATGTGGATAAGACTAATCAAAATATTAAGATTAAAATACACCCAAATTGGACAGATAATCTTAAAGCAATATCCCACAATCTCAAAACATTTTACGATATAAATTCAACTATAAGAATTACTAAAGATAGTTGGGTTATTTTGACTGTTCCGAAAAAGGATTCTAGAATTTTAAAATCACTAATCACTAATTCTAATATTCCCTATATGAATAGGAAGTGGGATAGAATAGATGCGGTTTGATTTTCATAAGTTAATATCAAAACAAGTCACCTTATTGGGAGACAAGGATAGTTCTCCCCAATTACGCTTAGAATTTGTTGTATAGAAATGGTCAAAGTAATTCGCCATCTTATCAAGACCCTCGATACAATCAGCGTGAGCAGTAAACAACATAAGCTTACCACAATTCTTAGTCTTAAGAACTTCTCCAAGCCCAATGAAGGTTCCACCAAGAGATACAATATCATCACAAATGAGAGTGGGCCAACCACCAAGGTCATCTGCTTGAACAAAGAAACCCTTAAGACTTCCATCCTTAACGTCACGAACCTTTTCACAGCGAATAAGGTTTACTGTCTTGAATTTCTTTGGACCGTTCGATAGAAATTCTACAATTTTACCCACACGCTTACCAGCACCAGCATCAGGACATACGATATTGATCTGATCATGGTTATAAGTTTCCAGTGCCTTCTCTATATATTCATGCTCATCAAGAACTGTAACATTATTAATCAATGCGGGTGTCACTTCACTATGCGGGCATAGGATAACTACTTCATCAAACCCGCAACCATTAATCATATCAGTAAAGACCTTAATTGTCAAAGGTTCGCCTTCATTACATACTCGATCTTGACGAGCAGCAGGGAAGTATGGTAGGATCAACTTAATGTTCCTAAAGCCCATACGTCGAGCAGCATCGTTAGCAAGAATGATATCAAATAGATCACCGACCGTGTTATATCGTTGTGTGATGATAAGATGAGATTGTGCAGCATACTCACAAGGGGTGGTAATTTGAAAATGTGGTTCACCACCCTTAAATTCAAATTTCTTATATAAGAGATCCAACCCTTTTTTATAAGGTGTGAACCCTAAATCTAAGTTTAGAATGTAAGGATATTCAGTGGTAGTTTTCCAGAGGATATGTTGTCGCATGTTCGTATTATAGTTCGGTTTTAATTATTTCTATTTCGTATTTGACCTGCAAACAACCACCCCACGCATTATTTTCTGATATTTTTTTGATTTGAACTGGTTTATTAATCAATGAAATATCAGATGATATTTGTGTTGGGACGTTCTCGGCTTGAATTATCAGTTGATCACCAACTCTTGTGTTAGTGGCAGGATACATTGTGATTTTATCATACCCTGTTGGTAAAACAATAGAGAAGATCAACCCAAACCCAAATATAATTATTGTTAGAAGAGTTGATACTTCCCGAAACTGTGATACCCCGTAATCAAATGCTCCTGTACATATTTGTAATACATTATACCACAAAAGAAGAATTAGTATAGTTAATAATATTTCGTTCATATTTTTCTAATGAAGAACGGGTAGCGATATTTCACACTACCCGTTCTGACCAACCACAACAACATCTATTAATCTTCCAAACTCACAACGAAGGTTTCTTCATCCCATTCATACCACAAGTCTTGTAGTGCATCTAGAACGGATTCCTTACTAGGCCAAATTGGTGAGAAACTATTTTGAATCTGACGAACAGTAACCTCAGAATATCCATCATCGGTTTTCTTTTCAAGATACGCGCAAACCTTAGTAATGAACTCTTGGCGTTCGTTTTCGTCATTAGTGACAAGATCATCTTCGCCATCTTCCGTCACTACAGACGAAGTGATTTCACCTACGAAATCATAGAGGATTTCATACTTGGAAACACGACACTTTTGACAAGACGAATCCTTTGGAACTGACACAACATCAGCAGGATCGATTTTAACGACAATAACCTTCGGTCCCCAACTAGTAGCGTAATTAAGAGAACCAACATGAAGACCAAATGAACAGCCAACATCACGATTATCATCAACTTCACGACGAAGAACTTCAATAGTTGCTCCAATCTCATTAAGGATACGTCCTTGACTGTCCACCTTGCCTTGTAGAACCTTTGTCTTAAGGTTTCCATGCACGGAGTAATAATCGGAATTAACACCACGATAAGCGATAAAGTGACCATCCTCGGTAATCGGTAATTCCTTATATGAAAGGAAGTCAATCAGTTGATTAACTGATGCGGCACTCGGATTCTTTTCAAGACGTTCCCAGAACTTTTCAAAGTGTTCAAGAGGAAGACCATCCTTGATGATGGAGAGAACCTTTGTCACCAATGCGGCAGGAAGTTCTTCACCTTTATAAAATACGGTTTCTCCAACCACTTCAAATCCATCCTTACCACGAATATCAGCCTTAATGACTGTAACAGGGTTAAGAACTTCACGAACCGCAGACTCTTGTTCATCCTTTGGCAATTCAAAGGTCTTAAGAATCTTCGCATAATTTTTATCAGTCTTTTCGACTCGGGCCTTTTCTCCATTAGATAGGAAAAGGATGATGGCACTTGCATTAGTTAAATACGTCACGATGTTTAGTTTTCTATTTGTTTATTTTCTTTTTGTTTTCTTTTTTCTTCCCACATAAGGGTCTTCGCTTTTCTCATTTTTTCTATAGATTCGGGTCTATGGATTCTTCCAATATTACCCTTTCTAATTTTTTCTTTAGTCTCTTCTGAAGTTGGTTTCCCAAGATTGGATTGTCTAAGTTTTTCTTTATGTTCCTCGGACATTACTCGTCCTTTATTTATAGTATTTCCACGCATTCTCAATCCGGTTTTTATTTTGAAATCTTCTGGCATTGTTCTCCCTGTGGCATCAAAAGAATACTTACACACGTTAAACCCTATATCGGGATTGGTGGAATCGTATAACTCAATATAGTATGATTCTCGATCTAATAGATATTGATTATCTAGTTCTTTGTTTTGAATATCAAAATTTTCTAAAATCTCAACTTTGAATGAATCCCAACCATATTTTAATATGGTATTTTTTAAATATCCAGTAGCTCTACAATGAACTTTATAGTTTTTATATACATTAAGTCTTCGATTTAAACTGAGAGATTTTCCGATATATATTTTATTATTGTTGGTGCATGTTAATTTGTATATTCCAGCGTTATTCGGATATTTAGAATGTATTCCCATTCTATTATTTAGTCCAAACGCTTCAACTTTTAGTCAGGTATGTCATATTTTTATTTTCTGTTTATTAGTTTAATCTATTCTTTCAATTTGTCAACAGGGTCATTATAATTCGGTTTTAATTAATCAGGCAGCTTGTAGGTTATCTCAATAGTCATGATTTCAAATTCTTTAGGATCAACAAATCCTTTACGACCATCGCCCCAATGGGCATATGATAAGTCTTCTTCGATAAGATTCTTAGAGGAATAGAGAACATCGGAGTGAAATTCATTCATCAAATGAACATATCCTTCCAATCCAATACCAAACCATATCTTAACCCATTTCTTAGACTCTTTATGTCTTATAGCGAATTTTGTGTCTTTCATATTAGTCTTTCATCATTAGGATTTTGCGAAGATCTGTTCGTGTAATAGCTCGATCATAGGATTGAAGAGACTTCAAAATACGACCACGGGCAGAATTCTCACCAAGAATGGCAGCTTTGACCCTTTCAAATCTAGTGATCTTATGTGGACTCTTCTCAATGTATTTCCTAACCTTATCCTTGACATTAGTGCCAAAATAAATAGTATTTAACAAATTACTCGCACAAGCAATCTCTCGTTTAATACGATACTCATCGTCAAATTTAGCCTTGATTGAAACATATTCAGGACTAGTAGGTGTCAACCAACCAAGCTCTACAAGAGAATCGACCATCTTCACACTATTCACAGTGAAAAAACTTGACCTAGTTCCATAATCGGATACTCGGCCAATGGTTCTGAGTCTAACTTTATCCATACCATTACAATCGTTATACCAATCATCTTCAAGATCTTCATCATTGAAATGTTGTTTCCTTACGATAGCATCGAGTGACTCAGCAGTGTGATATGTCTTATATCCATGTTGGTCATATACCAAATAGGTCGTATCATCAACTTTACCTTTATCAAGCTTTGGAAGTTTAAGAGTTTTAACATCAACAAATACACAATCAGATAAGTCGATAGTGGTATCTCCCGCAGGGATACTAGCAATCATTTTATTATAGTCTGTAATCTTCATGTAAGAAAACCCAATGAAATCTACACCTTGAATTTTCTTACATGTTTGGTGAATACGTTTCAGCCAATTCTTAATATTTTTAATATCTGGGACCAGATACACGATATGAACCGGACCTTTCGATACCTTCCCATATGTATGATCACAATCATCTCCACTACCAATACGTCCAATATGACGTTGCCAAGTATTCGTCAGTTCAAAACGAGTTCTATACTGATGAATGAACCATTCTCCTGTACAGGTCTTATTAAACTCTTCGTTTCCCGTGCATACAGCACCAAATTTTGGAACAGTGATTGTGGACCCTTCTTCTTCATTTATAAGATCTAAGCACTTATTGATATCAACAAACACTTTTTCATTGAGTGGAGTGTTTTCAATACTTTCTCTTGAGATAGGAATACTGAGCATTCCAATTGGAACATCAACTATAATACATTTTGCATATGATCCAACTCTCACTGATGATGACTTATATGGATATATGACACCCCCCATTCGGATCAAGAACTTATCATTACTATATATCTCATATGGGTGTGAAGTATAGGTATTGAAGACATAATCCCCAACAGTTTTTACGGTATCTGGTTGTAGAGGTGCATATACCTTAGAATAGTATTCGTTTTCGAATAGTATGTTGGCATTTGGTAGATAGAATTCAACCAAATTATGAGTTTTCCTTGAGAACTGACTAACATCCTTATCAACATCCAAACTGATTTCAATACCTTGTTCGGTAGTAGGTTCCTCAGAGATTTTATAAATCTCCCCAACTGGAATACCCTTAGTTCCAGATCCAAGTGTGCATACGTAGCAACTCTTAGTTCCATTGTAATGGGAATTGACATAGAATGTATCCGTATAGGAGAATCCGGCCTTTCCCCCAATTCCAAATCCACCAACAGAATCATTTTCGTTTGACTTAGTGGACTCAAAATACATACCGAATACATTTCGGATATCATATTCATTCAGTCCCATAGCATAATCACGAACGGACCATACCCATTTGGAATCAACTTTGGTCAATTTAACATCAACATTCTTGTCGATATTATACTTTATATGTTCATCTTGTGCATTACAAATGTATTCACGAACGACAGCTAAAACCTTATCAGAATAAATCTTATCCCGAAGAAAATATTGTGCCATCTCCATGCCCTTAGCAGACATACCCATTATACTCTTGTTATCTTTGATATCGTCGGATGCGATGGTCTTTGTTGTGAGGATTCCCGTTTTCATCGTGGTCTAATTGTAGTTCGGTTTTAATTAAACGTGTTTGGCGTTTCTCCAAATGGTGTTAAACTCTTCCTGAAAAACCCACCATAAATGTTGAATATCTGGATTCCATTTATTGATTTCATTCGTCCAGATGACAAATCCCTCACCATTTAAAATTAAAAGATATGGATAGTCTTCTGGAGGATTTTCTAAAGAATATTCATCAGAATGGCATAGTTGTCCACCTTCACCATCAGACCAAGACCACTCACATTCATAAAATTCTGGAAGTGGGGAGTCCTCATAATAAAGACTTCTATCTGTCTTAATACAGAGAATAAATTCACGATCCTTTGGTAAAATGTCCTTAGTTGATTTAAATTCAAGTTTCATGTCTGTATTGTAGTTCGGGTTTTAATTAATCGTATTCGTTGAACCAAGTTCTATATCTAGTTGCTATAGGTAATGTCCCACCAGCAAGAACATACCCATCTTCTGCTTTCTTTAGTTGTGATTTTAGAATCTCAATATGTCGTCTTTTCCTACATAAGAATGAATGTCTTGCAAGTTCTCTAGTTTCGTATGCGAATCTTTTTACACCATCATTGCGAACAAATTTACGATATCTTTTAACATCTTCTTCATTATGTAAATTAGTCCAATCAGGAACCACCCAAACTCCTTTAGGTGTTTTTGAAGAAATTATAAATACCCTACATCCTAAACTAGTGTTGTGATTGTAGTATGTATCCACATCATACCTAAACATATAGATATCATTTTCTGGCAAATATTCTGGATTCATTTTCTTTAAAAGATTCATAAACAATACCACCCATTACATTTTTTACATTTTATACCCGAATAATTATAAGGGTCATAAACATGTTCACAATTGGGATCTGCACTCCAAAGCATTTCAGATGTTTCCTTATCCATATACTTGTCAATCCAATGTGGATGATTGCGTTTCCAACTATGTAAATGTTTTTTACCTTCTTTGTAGTATTCTCTATATGATTGAACTGGTGTAGCACGTTTATATTCGTCAGGCATAGCCAGAGCAAAAGGTGTCATGTGTTCTCTAGGAAATTTTAACTTATTGATATTTTCTTCACACCATCTAATGACAGTTTCACTTTTGTGAATTTTATTATAACGCTCATAATATTCTTCGGTCAATGCCTTGGAATGTCTCAACAACCATTTAAAATTACCTAAAGACTCTCTAGCCCAAATAGCACAAGGATGATTCTTATGAGTTAGCTTATATGGTGCTTCAATATCATTAAGATGATACACTGAACACATTAATTGTGCAGACTCAAGAATCATTTTAACTACATGCTTATCACAATGCCATTGTGCAGCTTGTTGGGGATGTTCGTCTAATACAAAAATGTTCATATAGTGATTATACTTCGGTTTTAATTAACTTGTTTGGTATCACTTCCGAATGTAGCCAATGGGTCGAAGTGGTTACGTGATTTGGTCTTACCCATTTCGCTACGTTACTTCCAAAGTCTTCATATAGAAATCCACCAACATTACGAACAGCATAACCTTCCTCTTTTTCAGAATCAATTAAGAAATTCTTTACTGTTAATTCGTCCCACTTCAAAGTCTTAAAAACCTTAACATGTTCAATACCTAACAACTGACAAAACTCTACAGTGTCTTTCCAAGATAAACAATAGTTAGTATCATCCCAAATACTGAAACAATAGAAATATGATTTTAGCTTATCATATCCAATGGAATGTTTTGCATAAAGGTTTTCACCACATATACGCCATCCTTCTGGAATGTCATTCTTAATAGATGCATGAAACTGTTTAATCCATGAACGTGAAGGATGATCCCTACCATCTAATGAACGTGCATGATAATAATCACTATAAAGAGTGGAATTTTCACCATCCATCTTCTCAGTAATGATTACCGTCTTACCATTAAAGCAAGAAGTGTCCTTAAGAATCTTATCATCTGAAGTTGCACCGGGGGACCATGGAAGATGTTTTGTTCTGTTGTATTTATAACGAGTTTGCATTTTAGTCTTTCCATCCTCCTTTTTCAAAGGGCATAAATTTTGAAGTCCATCCACTCGTATCGCCAAAACATGCATTGGCAAGAACCACATGCCTTGGAACATCTTCCCTATCTAATTCTACTTCGAAAAATTTAAAGCCAAAAATATAATAATATTTGAGTAGAATTTGAACAGCTTTCCAATCATTTCGATAATTGTATCGCATGACTCTAAGGCGTGTGGTGATGATTTTCATATCACTACTATACTTCGGTTTTAATTAACCTTCTGAATGACCATACATACCAAAGGGACGAAGAAATTCATTTAGTTCATCTTCGGTTGGAAGCTTAGTTCCAAAGTTTTTAACAAAACCTGAAGCCACTTTATCTGCTAATTCTTGAGCCTCTTCTTTAGTGTCAAAATTCTTAGAAACAGCTCTCCAAATACCATCATCGATATTGAAAATAGGCATATTAACGGAATATAATTCATCCCTTTCCCAATATACTGAAATGGAAACTACCAAGAACCCACGATCATAATCAAAGTTACCTCTAAAATCTCCAGTCGAACAAATCATTTCATGTCTATTCTTATGAATAGTTGGACGTAGAAGTTCATCATCAACAGTCCATAGAAATTCCATAGCACCATGTTCTTCCATATATGCTCTTAGAATTTTTTGTAACTCGTCTCGTTTCATAACCAAATTATAGTTCGGTTTTAATTAAAAATTATGAAGTGTGTTGGGCTTGATACCAACTATGGAGTCCGTAACTTTTCTCTGGCGAGATTAGGTTTAGACAATTACTCCGTATGGGCTACATGGTAAGTCTAGGCTACCAACCTAGTTAAGATTTCTCAACTTTCTTAGTGGTTCGGCCATGCGCCTTTCCATAACTATCTTACAAACTTCGATATGTTTCCTTCAACATCGACACTTCAAAGATTTAAGGAGCGGGACTTGAACCCGCAATTTACGATTTTCACCGTTTCGAAAGTTGATATAATACTAAGAGTATTGTCATTCTTTTCTCTCACACTCATCGCGCTTGAGTGTAACCGCTACCTATTTGGACTTCCTTAAAATTAATGTGGTAGACTTATCCGCAAGAAACTCTTAATAGATGCGTCTGTAGTTTATCCCGATGTTTAAACGTTATTATTATCGGTCTTCACCATTAAGAGCTAAGTCTCATTACCTACTAGGGGGAACTGCTTCCCCACCACAATAGAGAACCGCACCATATCGAATGGTGAAAAAGCACCTTAACTTTATCAGTGTTATTGCTTCGGTTCTATAATCTCTTCTTAGAAAGAAGAGATTCGACTATTACGCATCTCACAAGTAAGATCGCGTGTATCAACGTTTACCCATTCGCTAGAGTGTTGATTCTTGCGAACAAGAACCTTACTCTGCCCACCAATCATGTGGAATGTTCCATCTGGATTACGAACCATAGTTACATTGAATACCTTTGGGTTTTTCAATTGATCACGATTTCTCATCCACTGTTTGTTTTTTTGCTTATTTACGTTCATATTATTCTGTTATTCTATTATATCTATACTAGTATTTCCCGCACCATTTACGAGAAAATCATCCACTTCGATTTCATTTATCATGTCCTCTACTTCTAAAGCCAGTTTACGCCACTCTTTTGAAATGTCAATATCTGGAAATGTCGATTCCATAGAATTCTCAACCTCTCTTAATTGCGTCATCTTGTTACGGACTTTACCCATTCGCATTTCATATTCATCATCTGTCATATTTAACTAGTCCTATTATGGTCTAAAATTTGAATCGATTTGGTTGACATTACATCTTCAATTTCCAAAAAACTCCACACCACTTTATAATCACAACCACAATCAAGACCTTTTTGAAAAGGTGCATCTGGTCTACGACCTTTATCTTGTAAGTGGGAATGCCCACTAAGCATCCAAGCACTACGGTTATCCTTGTGCCAAATTCTTAAAGGGAAATGATTCATGGTAATCATCTGTTTACCAATTTGAATTTCTTGATGATTTCCTAAGAATGTGACATTCTTATACTTCAAGGGATAAATCTCAGCATCACCAATCCCATATTGTTCCGCGACCTGTTCCTTATAGATCCTATACATATTGGATTCGTGATTACCAAACAAATAGTAAATATTTTGGCAATTCACTCTACTCAACCAATTAATGCATTGATCATCTGTGGCATTAAGAAATCCATCACCAAGATACCACAAGGTATCATCCACACCAACCTTTTCATTGGTTGTCCTGAGAGTTTGTTCTAATGCCTCTTCAGCATTGCTATATCCCCGCATTTCCCAAATAGGGGAAGTCCAAGTTTTAGGGTCATGGAAGTTATGCCAATCACTTGCCCAGAAGTGTTTGGTCCTCTGTTCCCACGGGAATTTTAGTATTTTGTACATTTTTTAAATATTCTACGATTTCGTCTGTTGAACTGAGTTTATCACTCACCTCATCGTTGTCAAGAATCAAAAGACAAGGTGTAGATCTTATCCCATACTTAGTATACAACTCGGTGTCCACATGTCCTTCATCAGATAAGGATACATAATCATACTCAATTTTTTCACGTTCAAGTCTTCGGATTAACATGAAATCAACCCCCCATGCTTTATTAAGAAAGAGGATATATTTCATTGTAATTTCTCACCCACCATTTTAGATATTTTCTTATTATCAGCACGACCATTAACAATATGAGCAACCCGTTTGATAACGTTCCCCATATCCTTTTTACTAGTAGCACCTAACTCAGAAATTGTATTGATGATGTATGTTTCTAACTGTAAATCCGACAAATCCTCTGGTATAAACTCTTTGAGGACTTCTACTTCTGCTTCTTCTGTAGCAATTAAATCATTACGTTGTGCAGTAACAAATTGAGCTATAGAATCTTGTCGTTGTGATAGTTGTTTCCTAATAATACCAATAACCTCAACTTCCGATAACGGTTCATTTACGTTACCCTTCTGTAGAGAAGCATTCATAATAGCTGTTTTCAATGCGCGAAGAACATTCAACTTAGTCGTGTTCTTGTCGCGCATTGCCTGTTTCAATTCATCATTAATTTTCGTAATCATATTATTATCCTCTCATACAATCATCTAAAATCCAGTAATTCAAATGTAATAATTATACAATACATAAAAAGCAAGACTGGTGATATTGCAACTACTGAACATCCAACGATAATAACACCGGGAGTCGCTGCTAACTTTTCATACCATATGAGATCACTCCATCTTTTTTTAAGGTTTCTCATAATATTAGATTTTAATTGTTTTAGCTTGGCTATCAGGTAGTGATGTAGTATTAGGATCAATCAATTGTAATTGGGCCAAAAAGTTTTTAATATCCTTACATGTATAAGGTTGATTCTTGAGGCGAGATTGAATCTGCTTCATGGAAACCGATCCATTACCTTTAAGGTATGTATAAATTTTCTTCTGAATATCCATTGGGATAACACTAGCACGACTAATTGCTTGAACTCTAACCAATGCGGATTGTATTGGAGTTGGCACAGAAGCATCTGGAATGTTTACCATTTCTTGTTTCAATTGATACAGTCTATAACCATCAACATTATGACTTACTGTGTAATCATCTAAAAGACCCATCAATTCCAATTCCTCAAAATTCTTCTTGACTTCCGCATGGGAAATGAAATTGGTGTAATCTATTTGGTAGGTTCCGAGATACATCTGATCACGAATTTCGAGGGTGATATTATATATCGAAAATTGCACGTTTCTAATATTCTTAAGTGCTAATAGGATTGCTGTAATTGCGTTTATTTGTTTCATAATTTTATTTTAGTTCTACGAGAAATTTAATTTTGATCTGCTTTTCGGAGTATACGATGAGTTCATCATTTAGCAAGCCTGTTTTTTCAGGTAATGCCCAACAACTATGATATCCATCAGGAATCTTGTTTAAGCCACCTCTGGTATTCGGGTAATACGGATTTCCCATAGCGAAGTCGCAAACAAAAAGCCAACCACTTTCACCTTTTCCCTGACCCCATCTACCAAGACTATATCCTAAACTTTTAGATGATGTTTTGGAACCGTATACACCATTACCAAACATCTTACCAGCAATAGCGGCAGTACTAGGTGGGCTACAGAACAATCCAGACTTCAAGATACTAAGAATATTTGATTGACCACTACCATGCCAAACTTCAATGATGTTTTTATCATCTTGTTTAAAATTCTTATTGTAATCTACGATATCGACACCGTAAATATTAGCAATTTTGATCGATGTGTAATTATGCATTGCCTTATTGGTCCTAGTATACCAATCTTTAATCGCTTTGATAATCTTATCATCTTCCACGATAGCCATATTAAGGTTAAACACACTTTCCACCTTCGACGTTCCATCGTCCTTTGGTTTCATGGCAAGTTCAACACTATTATCAAGAGCATCCAAAACATCTGATTCTTTTTGGACGGATTCCAATGTCGGAAAAATGTCTTCATAGTGTAATCCATTACCTTTAGGTCTTGGGATAATTCGAAGATATGAATCAATCTTTTCATTGAAATCATCTTGACCATTCTTCTTAATATTTTTGAAGAAGAAATCCAGTAACAGTCTAGCATCGGATATCCCCTCTTTGGTAACAATACCCAATGGGGTTTGGAACATTCCATTATCAAAACTAATACTGGTCGAATTAGTGATCTTATGGACATTGCTATCAGCCAGTCGTTTAACAAGAGTTTTAAGACTGGTATCAGACAGTTTAATTTGACTTAATGCGATATCAGCAAGGGATGATTTGTTGACTACTGTAGTGGCACCTTCCATTAGTACTTTAGCGCGTTCATATCCCTTACGTTCCTTCTCACGAATCTTCTTATCAAAGAACGATCTACCAACAATACCAAAATCCTTTGATTGTGGGTTCTTTGCACCAACAACGCCAAAAGTTGATATTACTCGACCATCATCGTGTAGCTCACCATCCCAATACTTGTAACTATTACATCCCAAGTCAGAAAATACTAGTCTTACTTTTTCAGTTGCCATGCCGCTATTATAGTTCGGTTTTAATTACCAATACAAACCATATCCAAATTGAACATTTAAGTTCTTATTCCAAAACCCATTAATGACTGGAGCATCATCTTCAATTTTATTCCAAACCAAATCTGGAATTGAAAGACTCACAAACCAGAACCAAAGTTTTGTAAAATTATCTTCACTGGCTTCTTCACTATAGAACTCATAAATCTCATCAAATCCATTATATTTTTCCAAAATTTCTTTCGCTTTATCTGGAATTTGACGTTCCTCATAATTAGTAGCTATTTCGTAATCATCGGAAATACTATAGTGTCTCCCAACTCCTGTGTAATCCTCATTATGATTAAACGACACCGTAGTTAATTTACAAGAGTCTTTATACCCTTGTTGAATTTCTTCTACCGTTTTATTGGTTTCAACCATAATCGTTTCATGTTGATTATGTCCATCTTTTGACCAATCACCCAATACTAGTTTCATTTTGTTCATGCCGTTATTGTATTTCGGTTTTAATTAATTAAAATCTATCGTGTTTATCTAAATCGTCAAGTCTTGCAGATAGGTTATCAGCAAGATGCAACACCCATGCTTCTCTCGTAGCAGGAGCAACAGGACTCCCCCATTCTCTCATACCATGATGTGCTAGAATATTATGAGTAATATTATCTGCAACTATATCGTGGATTGGTGTGGTCAGTCTTGAGTAATACCAAGTCTGAAATTGGATCGCGGATCTTGAAATGTGATGAATTTGTCGAGCATGGTTATTATGCTTTCCCCAAACACCATTATCGTCTTTTTGATAATCCCAAATCTTACCATAATCATGCCAAATAGCACTAATTAATAATTCCTTATGATTAAGTCTTTTATCTCCATGACAAGTCGAATTATGTTGTTGTGATATCACTTCACAGTAAGTAAAGACTTCATGAGTGTGTTTAAGTAGCCCACCATCACCATAATGATGGTGTATAGAACTACCAGAACCAGACCAATATTCAAATTTTGGATCTGTCAATACGGGATCGGTATATTCCGATATATGCCACCGTTTACACTTGTTTTTTAAGTCTTGTGAATAATCAATCATAGTTCTAATAGTTGGTCTAACGCTGTACGCATAAGTTTATCTTCAACGATCTTATCATCAAGTAAACAAAACGCCAAAGACGTTTGCCAACCCTTAAACTTGGTAGTTATTGCTATAGCCTGTTCTTTACGAGTATCCAGAGGTTTGATATAGTCGGTAATCTCGGATTTGATTATATTGGATTTAACCACATACTTCCCATACGCTAGACATATATCATAGATAAAATCCTTACACTTTTCAGCTATCTCAAAATCAAGAGTAGTCTCGATATACTTATAAAAATCATCAGGTTCAACAAACTTAGGTGATGCCATAAACACATCAAGAACTTGCTTGATACCTTTGATACCAGTTGCGAGTTTGTGAAGCTCACAGTATTCGTCAGCCTTGATCTTCTTAAGAGTTTGACCATCGGGTGAATATAACACTACACCTTCTTTACCTCTCCAAGCAGCAACATCAAGAATACATTCTTCGATAGAGTTGTATTCATACTTTTGTGGACGATTAAGCCCATACACCCTAGCCAAGTCATCCAAATAAGATTGGGTCGCATACTCGTAATAATAGTTGTTCACTACAGCCCCAACTAAAGTTAGGGTCGGTTCGTTATGTTCCCTCAACACGATAATATTATTTGGTGTGGTCCATTCAAATAGATAAGAAATATGATGATCTTCTGGTCCCCTCTTTACTGTTTCAAAAAATAAATTATACTTCTTAAGAAGAAAATCTATTTCATATCCATTAGCCATTTGACGAGCATCAATAGTTCCACGGGTTCTACAGATAAGTTCACCCTTATACTTGGATATGATAAGCAAAGAACCATCTAATTTCATTCTTGCTTCAATCTTCCATGAGTTATCCCATGGTTGAAAATCAGGACGTTCCCCGAAATTAGTAAACTTACCAAATCCCTGCGATACTACAAAGTTATCGGACTTACGAACAATACATGAACAAAATCGTGCATTATCATCATCCCACTTAGTAGACATATCGACGGGATTAATCAACCAACATTCATCTCCTGCTATAACACAGTCTTTGAATTTGAATTGTTCTGGATCGGGTAACTTCATGTGGTTATTATACTTCGGTTTTAATTAATTAATCAACCTATCTATATTTTCAATTTTCATAAAATATCATCCCACTCTACAGATATACTCGGCGTATCACTTTCATAATAACACCCACTGTAATCAAAATCAATTGAAGTTTTTTCAAGATCCTCAAGTGTAAATTTCCAATCTTTTATAAGTCTTTCAACCACATATGAAACTGGGACATATGAACATTCTAAAGATCCTTTTTTAATTCTAACAGGAGTCTTTTCGACTTTTTTCGCTGCTTTCTTTTTTGCTGGCATATTATCTCAATTTAAGGTTCTCTCTAATGGTTTTCTCTTGTCTCTCTAGAGTAACTTCAGGTACATTATGTACATCCTTACCACCATGCCTGTTTTCAAGCACAACGAAGGTTACAATAAATCCAAGATTCTTAGCCTGATCGACATACTTGTTCCAATCCGCAGCTTTAGCATTAACATTAGCAATGATGATATCTTTATCGGTTCCCAAAGCATCTACAAATTGATTCCAACAATAAGCATGTGCTTCGCCCAAACCTTGTGAATACCAATTATAATTACCATCCTTATCAGTGAAATAATCATCAGCACAACATACTAAGGCATTGGGCATGAGATTACAGAAAGTAGTCTTACCTGCGCCCGAGCAGCCCCTTAGAATTATGCAATTTCTTCGTTTCATAATGTGATTATATTTCGGTTTTAATTATTTCGGTTTTCAGTGTATGGGACACATTTTCTTTATATTGAAAGTTCCACCCACTAATTTGATACCACCAGAACCCCATGGATTCTTGTAACGGATATTCATCGATTTCATTATAAGGTAGATCATCGTAAGCATCGTAAGCTTTGGAATACCCATCCTTTTCAAAAACATCGATAACGTTTAAAAGAGCATCCCTATAAAGCTTCTCCTTTTTCTTTTTGAAACACTCTTTAACAAGTTTGCGTTCTACATCAAGATCGAACTCAACGGTTGTAATTTTTGTTATAATGGCTTTCATATTAACTATCTTTTGTTAAGTATGAATCGTATGCCTCTTGAACTCCATCCATAACAATCCCCTCTGTTTCTCCTATAACAGATATACCCAGAGGTTTGTAGTATCCGACCCAGCATCCACCACCTTTCATATAAAGAGTTTGAATCTCTTCGGTGATATCTTGACGTTCTCTAGATTTGGATACTTTCCATCCATGAGTATTACAGACTTCACATCCACATGCATCAGAACTATGAATTCCGAGTTTAGACTTCTTAGGTTTTTTACCGTATGGTTTCATTTCTTAATTTCGATCATTTTAGGCCAATCAGGAAAGACTGAATTGTTCTTCCCGTTAGATATAGTCAAATGCAGCCCCCTATAGGCTTCTCCATCAACAATACCCAATTTCTTTTTCATCTGATCAATTTCAGCGGAAAAAACTTTGAGGTAATACATCAGAAATCCTTTACGATAACCACCTTCGATTATATAAGGATCATATGTAAATTCAATTATCTTTTTATCATACCACACAGCTTTTCCCCAATTTACTTTAGCGTGATGCTTTTGCGAGAAAATAGTAATATGACTTCCATGTAGAGGCGAACCCATACGAATCCAATAGTGCTTCTCGATAAAGTATTTATAAAGCTTAACAAAATCGGGAGACACATCGAGAACAATACGTCCACGGTTCGGTTCCACAGAAATTTTCCCCATAGCTTGTAACATGGGGAAATTATATTTCGGTTTTAATTAATTTTTATAAAGAATGGGGAACATAGCCTCACCTATACTCTCTTTCTTAGGGATGGCATCTTTGACTGGATGTTTAATGTTATTAAGTTTGATGACCCTTTTCTTCTCATTCAATCTCTCATTCATGAAGTCCATCCACAATCTATGTGAATCTTCAATCTCTTCATCAACCCAAGAAAAAGAAATAATTGGATATTCCTCCTTTTCGATATTTTTACCGCCGTAACTCCAAAGAACTTTATCTGTATTTCTTACCTGAGATAAGAATTTATCTAATGCTCTTTCCATTCTACTACTTTCTCTACATGCTCCCATAATTATATTAATTTAATAAGTTTAATTTTTGAATCTCTTTGATCACTTGATCCTTCGACATATCGTGAAGATTATACACTGGAATTTTGGAATGTAAAGCAATTCTCCATGCTTGTCCCGTTCCACCGACCATATTTCCATCAGTAGTCCAACATATAACAAATTGTGAATCGGGTTCGTTTTCTCCAATCATTTGTCTATAATTTCTAGCCATAAGCTTAATACCAAAACCACCTAATCTCGATGGTTTGGGATGAAACTTCTCTATCGATTTAAATGCGTCCGAATCATCATCTCTAATAACTTTATATGTATGTTTAGGATGAGCTAATTGAAATGTAAAATTGAAATCTTTCCACGGTAGCCATATCTGAGCTTTTTTATCGTAAACACCTTTAGCAAAAGCTTGATCACTTCCATCGGCATTTCCAGATCTTAGCCAGTATCCCATATCACATAGTTCACTGGCTAATTCGGTCATAACCTTTTGAATATTTGTTGGGGCCGATCTAGACCCGATCCCAGCATAATATCTTTTATTTTCCATTTATATATTTATGGGTCAACGGTGTTATACTACTCAGAACCCCATCTCGTATCAAATACACTTCGCCATTTCTGGGGGTCTTCCATTTATTAAACTCTTCAACATCCCACCCAAGCAAATACATCAAATATAATTTATTAAATTCCCCATGAGCTACTATAATATTATTTTCATATTTGGTATTGCTCGATAGCCATTGGTGAAATATCGCAACTCTTTGAAAGCAATCAGCAAATGATTCTCCATTGGTAGGTCTATAGAAGAAATTAAAATGGTCTTCCGTTTTCTTACCCATATTCACAATATCTCTAAGACCGCCCCATTCGCGTTCTCTGCATAATGGACTTTCTATATATTGATTTACCGTATATCCCGGAGTTGTGCTAATCTTATTACAAATGATATTAGCAGTCTGCTGTGATCTAACATATGGACTATAATACATATTAAAATGTATCGGTTCTCGTAAAATTGGATTGTCTTGATATTTATCTAACCAAAGTTGATCACAAATACTTAATATAGAATTGTATGCGCTTCCCGCATCTTCTTCTCCTTTTTCAGTCAACTCAATTTGACAATCAAGTTTTTCAAAATAAACCGATGGTGACTTGTTTCCAACAGACTCACCGTGACGAATAATAAATAAGTTCATAATTTTGAGTATTTCCTTCGGTTTTCGAACCGAATATATTAAATAATAGCATGTGTGAAGTAAATGTCAAGCGATGTAGTCAATGTGAGATAGAGAAAACGTTGGATAATTTTAGCAAACAAAAATTAGGAAAAAGTGGTATCAGGAGTTATTGTAAATCCTGTAATCAACTTAGTATTAAGAAATATAGATCAAATCATCCAGAAAAAATAAAGAAAAAGACCGTAGAAGAAATTAAAAAAACTAATGCATATTTTAAACTAAGAATGTCAACTGATCCTGAATATAGAGAAAAATTTTTAATCGAAAAAAGGAAAAGATCTTCATCCGAAGATTATAAGATTAAAGCAAGAATACAAAGAAATAACTGGCTAAAAAATCCTACCAACAAAATCGCTAAAAATATGAGAGATAGGATGAGATCTGCATTAAAGGGAAGAAGTAAAAAGGAATCCACTCTTAATATGACTGGTATCTCATTTGAAGAATTGAAAATAAATTTAGAGTCTAAATTTACTATGGGAATGTCATGGGATAATTATGGTCATGATGGTTGGCATATAGATCACATTATCCCTTGTAGTTTTTTTGATTTCACCAAAGATGATCATCAAAAAATATGTTTTTACTATAAAAACCTACAACCCATGTGGGCTAAAGAGAATATATCCAAAGGTAATAGGATCAATATCGACAACATACAATCATTAATCATGGAAATAAAAAGGGATTTAGATTTATAATGTTTCATTTAAAGCTTTATACATATCATCTAAGATTTCAATGTAATCTTCCGAACACAAATCCGCTTTAGAGATTTGATATTCATAAGCTAATTCAATCCTCTTATCATGATCACTCTCATTTTTATATTCCGAAATTTGTTCCGGTGTTGGTTTACTATTTTCACACATTTCACTAATCATATTCATATTATTATTCTTTAAATTTAGCTGTTACAACAGTGTTATGAATTCCATATTCAATTATTAACATGGGATCACCACATAACCAAACTTTACCATCTAGTTCAACACCCCATCCAAAAATATTATTAATGGTTGCTAAGTCTCTAACATTAAATCCTATTAAATCCTCTAATTTAGGTTCGGGCTTAATCCACTCAAAACTACTCATACAAAAAAATGGTTGATCCCTTCCATCATTAAGATCATTAGGATCAAAAATATTTGGAAACTCCTCTAACCAAACATACGTAGATGAAGAGTTTAATTGGGTTTTCCTGACCGTGTATTCCTGATCAATTACCAATCTTTTAGAATCCTCTACTACATTGGTAAACCAACTCATAGGACATCTTTTAAAGATTATTTTTTGACCTTCTAATGGTAATCCATGTAGAAATTTATATTTGTCGAACATACTCATAATAGTGGTAAGTGATCTGTGACTTCTTCAAATTTTTCATATTTTATCATGGTTTTAATGAGTGTCAAGACTAAATAAATGTATGGCTATTGGACCCCAAATTCGAGGAATTTATCATATTAAAAGTGTATCGACGGGAAGAATTTATATCGGATATTCCACAAATATAAAAATTAGATGGAGCAATCATAGATATTATCTTAAAACCAACAAACATAAAAATCCATATCTACAAAATCATTACAATAAATATGGGAAGTCTGATTTTATTTACACTATAATAGAGGAATTATCATATTTGACAGATAATGAAATTGCTTTGAAAGAAGAAGTTTATATTAAAAGATATAACGCAAATATTAAACCCAATTTCAACATGACCCTCGGAAATGAATATAGATGTTCAGAATTATTAAAAATTCCCTGTGCTATTAAAAATATTCAGACTGGTGAGATTATAAGTTTTGCTTCGATGACAGAGGCTTCTAATTATATCGGAGTTGATCGATCTTCCATGTCTAAGATACTTAAAGGGAAAAAGAAACAGATGAAGGGGTGGTGCTCGGCCAATATATCATACCCAGAATCTGAATTTAATAGAAAAACAAGAGTTTTGACCCATAAGGATTTTGGAGATATTATCGTCGGAGAAAATATGTGTGAATTTGCACGCAAATATCATTTAAATGCCCGAATAATACATAGACTCTTCACCAAACCCGATAGACATAAATCTCATAAAGGTTGGAAACCTAAAGAAGAGGAAGATGGTCAGTCAAACCAATAAACTTGGAGTCTTCATGGGGACCGATTGCTAGACAAGTCTTTGTTGCAACTCCATTGAATTCAGTCACTCCATTATCAATAATCATATGTGATATGAGTCCTTTGTCAAGAGCCTTTTGGTGAAGGGCATCTAATTCCTCTTCAGAATTTACATAGACGCAGATTTTACGGAAGGAGTTTTTAATCCAATGATCAATTTCATAAAAATGTTTTTCTATTTGAAGAGAATAATTGGCGAAGTAGAATGCATGAAAATCATTTTCATGCCCAGAACCATATTCAACGTCATGTTTAGGGTATCCATCTTTTGTTAAAAATGACATAGATGCGTGACTAGCTTGAGCACACATCTTACCCTTCCTCATATTGAGGTCTTTTCGAATTACTATTACCTGTTTTGTGTTCATATAAATTAACCGTCGTATGCCCCTAATTGTCGCCACCCTCTTCGCCCATATACATAGTCGCAATACATACCGTGTCCAGTATTATCATCTATATTAACTTTTTGAAAGCAATTTTCACAAACTTTGATATCAACAACCACAGAATTAACCTTTACTGTTTGTTTACCAACCTGTTCAACAGCCACACCATCACATAATAGACGATGTTCAGTCCTTTGGTTATAATGCGATTTAAGCATAGCCCATGCACCTTCAGCATATGATTTTCTCATATATTGAAACCCTATAAGTTTTGACCACTTATCGATAGGTGGGGCCATATAAGCTTCAATATCATATATTTTCATAAGGATGACTCGTATTGTAATTTGGTTTTAATTAATGTCAAGCTAGATTATTGACCCAACTCCCTTTTCAATTGATCAAAAAACAACCTTTTCTGTTGTAACACATGTCTTTCTGATAGTAATTTTTGAGTTTTTTTAGTGATTTCGCACTGGTGTATAAACTCTTCGAATCTCTCATTATCATAGATATAATCAATCGGAACACTAACAGTCCCTTCATCATACCCACCATAAGACCAAAAATTAATCCAATTACATATAACCGTATTTTCCCCAATATACCAATCTCCAAAATTTTCCTTGGATGATGGTCTATTATGCTCGTTTGGATTCACTCTAGAGAATCTATAGGCCACATCTACTACATGGGAATCTATTTTATCTTTGAGAGTGTCTATTTCTTCGGACAAACTCTTGATTTTTTCTAAATGTTCTTTAATGGTCATAACTTTAGTCTTTACACCTATATTTAAACCTGACCGTATGCCCACCTTGGTATGTTCCACAAGGAGGTGACATGATATCACCTTGAACATCAGAATGTTTAGACAACTCCTGATACCAAGTGTTCTTACCCTTGATCTTATCAACTTTATCCTTATGGACAAATAGATGATAACCACCACGGGTTTCTACCACATCACACATACCACTAGCGGTATCGATACAATTCCGAATTAGTGTTTCGTCTTTATCATCGATATCAAATCCGATATACTTACGTGTACCCGTGTTCTTCTGAATTTCAGACATTACTTCTTGATGGGGATTGGAGTTCCTACCACCACATTCCAGCACCGTAGCCAACTTACCGATACTACGAAGCGTAGCTCTCCACAAGTCTCTCGGATTCACTGATACATAACAAGCCAGTGCTTTTTGTGGAACGGGATTGCCCTCCATTCTATAAGCACCAACCTTACACTCCATTTGAGCGATCTTATCATAAAGATAATCTTTAGAACTAGTCTTTCTAGCAAGTTGTCCTTTGTCACTTTTGATCCAAGGCATCTCTGGACAATACTTCTTTCGGGAAAACAGTGTCAAATAAAACTGCTCGTTTTCTTTACAATCAGGCAACCATTCGATATATTCTCGAAGGGCTGCTTCGTCTGTAATTATTTGATATACTTCACTCATATCGTTATTATAATTCGGTTTTAATCAATACTACGTCTCACATCCATTAATACTTTACCTAAAAGATTCTCACCTTGCCATGTATTAATATCTAATGATTTGGGGTCTTCTGGACCTAGACCAATTCCCCAAACTTTATCCCATGGCGCAGCTTCGGCAAATATAGTAAAATAATTGAAACTCATTAAGAATTCTTTCAATTCTGGATTTTGTTCAAATTTATGTTCATTACCTCGGAGAACAATACTGTATTTATAAATCTCCCAAACTTCTTGATCATAGTTTGATACGACTCTGCCTAAATTTTTCTGTTTAGATGGTGATTTTTCATCCATTATCAATTTAAAGGTATCAACATCATCAAATAAAATAGCCTTACATGCCATCATCCATTGCTCACAACAATTAAAATATAAGTGTTTATATTCCCTTGAGATATTACTTAGTAATCCACTATTGTCACCAGTATAATAACTATATAATTCATTTATATCAACCTTAAAAGATGAATCCTGTCCTTTAAAACCGCCCCACCATTGAGATAGTGGACCTTTTTGAAAAAGGCACAAGTTATTCTTCACTATATATCCGTAATCTTCAGATTTCATCATCCTCTTTCTTTATATGTTTTGTATATACTGTACATAAGCAATACAATGTAATTGTTGCACCTATACATCCAAATAATCCTCTAATAATTTGTTCTATCATAATTTTAACTATCGTCCTCCATGTCTTCCTCGTTATTATCTCTTGCTGCCGACTCTTGAATCAAGAACTTAGGACTTTTAAATTTTAATGCAGTTTTCTTTTCACTACTTTCAATTCTAAGAACAATACCCTCATTAATAGAACCTGTGGTGCATTGTTCACAAACATTATCAAGGTGATTATCTTTGAGTTTAGATAAAAAGGTTTCATGCCAATCATTATCAAGTGGAATATCAAATAGATCACTTGCCAAACCATTGTAATAAACCTTAACATTCCTCATACCATGCTCATAACAAAATTCTTCGATTTCATACCATTCCAATTCCTTAACCTTTCCATCGGATAGATTATATGTGATTCGATATACAAAAAATTCACACTTACCCCTAGTTATACCATAATCGTAATTCTTCTGAACCATAGCACCACCGGGAGTATACCCCACAATTTCGCCATATACAGTATAACCTTCTGGAATTTCATCCTTTAATTCAGACGCAATAATACCCCAAACATCGTCTGTAAATTTTCCATCACGACGATTTTTCAATACAGACCTTGAACTATACACAAATTTATATTCAGTCGATGGAATCTTCGCACCAAATTTATTTCCAATACTTCTAATTGGATTGAATGGTTTCTTACAAACGATATTAGATAAGATTGCAGAAGTTCCATGCATCTTACTAGATATAGTTATAGAATCTTCAGGCTTCAATATGAAAATATTTCGGCCAAGTTGTTCTGTCTTGTAGTGGAATCTAAATTCTCCATCTACGATTTGAGATTTAATACCTTCGCTATTTCGATTATACCAAGAATTAATAAAAATATAAGCATTTCTACGAATAGGTCTTGGCATAACTCCAATGGTCTTATCTAACCATTTCGGAACACGGGTCTTCTTTACGTTTTGTTCACCTTGTCCTCTGTCGGTTCCTTTAATATATTTCTTAACCAAGATATCATCACCGACAGTATCAAAAGTATCCCCAAGATTAAACGTGTTTTCATCAATTTCATAATATTTTACTAGTTCAGATACTTTAAATAGAAAGCCTTGTGATGGAATGCTTCTAAGACTAATAGCCTTGACTCGGCCATGTTTTCCAAAGAAACCCTTAGTCTTACCATCTGCATTCATTTCGGCACTATCTCTTAGGTTTGCCCAAGACAAAAACTTAAGAGAAATGGCACTCTCGATTGGAAAGTAAACAACGAGTTCACCTTCAGTGTAAGAACCCTTACCAATAATAATAGAATTACCAAAAACATCGACAATTTCCAATTTATCAGCATTTGGATGTTCCTTAATAGTGGGAACTTTTACAACAGTTGCCAAATAATTTGGATCTGCTCCTTCTGTGATTTTCAATTTCATAGTGTGATTATATTTCGGTTTTAATTAATAGTTGCTAATCCATCTTCAAATTCGATGGAAGATGTTTTCCCAGCTATAACCCAAAAGGGTTGTGTCTTTCTAAGCTTTCCAGCTATTGGAACATTACATTTTAAATTGTCAACTATGTGACAAGCACCCATATAGTGAACGGTAATCTGAGGCTTTCCCACTTTACGGGATTCAGGCTTATTATAATGGAACCAAAAACTTCTTTTCATGGTGCGATTATATTTCGGTTTTAATCAACAAACGTTTTCATCACTACAACCATATCAGAAGTTTTTCCAAATTTAGCTTTCATCCATTCAACAAATCCTCCGTCCTTCTTTACAAAGACCGCAACGTAATTTTCCCCAAATTCCTTCGACTGTTCGGGAGTTATATATTTTTCGGCAGTTAATGTCTTTAAGGTGGCATATAAAGATGCGTTTAAAACTTTATTGATATTGTCATCCCCTGATATTGAATTTATAATCATAGTTTATCTATTTCCTTTTCTGTTTTTAGTAATATTTTTTTAGCCACTTCCAGCATATTAAGTGCAAATGTATCTGGATGCTTTTTGACATGAATCTCCCAAAACATAACATAACCCTTGGCATTCATCAAGCGTTTTGCGTAGATTCTTTTGAGTTTGTATGGATCGGTTTCCATCATGGAACATCACACCAATGAGTAACCTTAGTTTTAAAGATCATAGTGAAATCGGGACACCATTCACCATCTATCAAAATTCCTCTATCAAAATTTGGATAATATTCATCAAGTCTAACTAGATAATATTTAAATCCACCACCTCTTTCATAATTTGGCGGTAATCCATCTTCTACAGAAATCCACTCCATCTTAGTCGTTTCTAATTTTCTCATATTTTTTATTCTGCGTATTTCACCCAATCTTCTCCAAATCTAGTTTTAAGACTATCTAGGTATTTTTGTGTTTTAATCTTAGCCATCCATATACCACCCATAGCATTGCCTACCGATTGTGTTCCTTTACAGATAACTCCCTCAAAGGTATTAAATTCATCTGATCTGACTCTCTTAATAAGATCATCATTTAGATTACCCTCATAAACTATTCTAGGTATCTCAATCTTATCTGAAAGTAATTTTACAAAATCTCTAGGTTTAATAAATTTTCGATTCTTATGTCCTACTAAAACATCGAATACTACAATTTTATGGTCTTCTTCTTCGTGCCTCCCAGCGAAACTATTTTCCCCGAAATATTCACCGAATACTATCACTTCTCTTTCATTTTGATATTCCTTAAGAATAAGCTTCTCTAAAGTTTCGCTAAGATTATTCTTAAATCGATAAACCATATCACACCAAAAAGGTGTAGTTTCATCTATCAACTGTGTTCTAGTTCCAAACGTAGAGAATCCTTGTTTCTTAGTCCATTTAGCTCTAAAATTAGACCCATCAAGTTTATCGAATGCTATACATTCTTTACGGGGGGCTTTTGAACTATTCTGTATTGATGGGTATTCTACCATATCGATATTGTATTTCGGTTTTAATTAATAGAGATTTCACTTTCGTTATATTCTACTACTTTTCTACACATTTCTATAAAGTAATCTTCATCCAAGTGCCATTTCATAATATTCACCACTTTATGAATCCATTGAACATTACCCTTGACATATCCCAATTTTGAATTTATTCTATCTAGAGATGCTGTTTTTGCTGCTTTCCTATGGTTTTCATATCCTCTCACAAATCTTATATCTAATCCAGTTAAAGCGCATTTTTTATCTTGTTTTAAATATAAGTCCCATACATATTCCTTACTTATATCAAATATCATATTTCGTTTCTCTGCGCCTCTTCGAATATTAGCGAAATCATTTCCACTCATCTCACCAACACCTTTCCAATTATGATGTTCTAAACAATCTCCACATGATTTCGATTCTCCAGATCTTAGGTGATAACTAAGAACCTCACGAACATTACCACAGTCACATACTACCTGCCATATTGCACCTCTATTATTATTCTCCTTTTCTAATTTGTTTATTACTGTATAATATCCGAATCGTTCTCCAGATATATCCACCATATGAACTCCACCTCCACGGTTTCTTATTTTTACTCCAGCTTTTTTCAACCTATCAGCTATCCACCATTCACTAACATTATATTTCTCTGCTAGTTGAATGGTGGAGTATAAGTCTTCTACATATTCTTTGATTACGTCTTCTATTAATATATGATCATATTTTTTCTTGGCCATGAAACTATTTAGTCTCAGATACCAAGATTTCCACATTTATTCAAAATCGCGGATACTATGAACGAATGGGAAACGTGGAATTTGCCTATCGGGAGTTTTATTAAAGAATACAACTGTTGCCAATTTCCCAATATATGAATCTGCATATACCAACAATTCTTTTAGATATTTTCTATCCCCCTTAATATTGGAATTGAATTGGTGTCCTAGTTCATTTTCAAAAACCATAGCACCAGCTAATCCCGCACGATTACCAACACCTTCCACGATATCGAGAATCTTATACTCTTCATCTTGAAACTCTTTTCTCTTGAGAAGATTGGCAGAACGCTTAAATTCATAAGGTGTATCAAGACGAATCATTTGACCTTCATAGCCATGTGCGAGATATGTATCATACCATGCATCAAGTTCACTATTATCTCTCACTTTATGGGTGCATACCATTTGAATACACTCATCCAATTCATAACGATCATGTAAAGTATTAATCCAACTAGCACGTTGAGTAAATGTGTGTTTATCACTAGCTGTATCATACCACCAGAATTGCACAAGTTTAGCACTTTCTTCCAAATCCTGTGGCGTTGGTTTCGTCTTCTTAATCAAAGACGAAATCTTATTAAAGTCAAACTTCAAATCATGGTTATATAGTTCACCATCCAATACCAAGTCTGGATACTTGTCAAAGACAGGTTCTAATGCTTCTAAAATGTGTGGAATAGTCACCCAAGGTTTACCATTACGAGACTTAGCACCATTTCTAGTGATAACTGCTCGCATACCATCAAGTTTTGGTTGACAATATACAGGAAATTTTACCTTGTCTTTACGATCTTCCCACTTTTTAGCAAGCATGGGTTCAACATAAAAAGATGTATCGATATCTTCAAGTCTTTCAAAGTATCCAGTATCTTTCTTTTTAGTGAACATCGCAGTAGATTCGAATATACTCTGTTGCTCGGGATTTCTCTCATTAGCACGACCTTCATTAGTGACAATACAAACAGTCCACTCAGTGATTTGTAATTTACCATCTAATTGACCATGAATGGTTCTATATGAGTCGCCTTGGATTTCAACTGTCCATGTTTGGACTGCTCCGGTATTTGTTCGGGAATAAAGTGTGGGTAATCTCATGGGTATAGTATACTTCGGTTTTAATTAATGGATCTAATATATGATCCATTTACATCATCACCAATTGAAAAATCATGACCATTAATCATGAGATGATTGATCATAGAAATCGCCAACTGTTTAAATTGCTTAGGTGATATGCTATTGATTGATATATCACCTAAATCTAAGCCATATTCAGCATAATGTGATATATCATCCCAATACTCCCCACCAAAACTATTAAAGGAATCACTAGATTCAGCAAATATAGTTATATCACCACTAGTCGGACTTATGTTAATTTTCATAATTCGGCTTAGTAAAAAATACCAAGATTTGGATTAAAATTTTGTGGCAAGGTGCTTTTAGGGTTCACCTCCGGTTCCTCTAGTTCATATACATGAATCTCAATTTTATCTTCAAATTCACTTTCGATTTCATTTAGAATAGTTTCAACAATAGTCCAATTACCACCAGCCCTAGCACATCCTATATATTTTGGGACTCCCACTACAAGTGGTGTGATACCTTTATAACTATGCATAGCATCGACACAAACATTATATAAACCATTATAAAAATGGTCATATGATAGATTTCTATCTATTGGATGTCCTGAGTTACCAATACCAACCATAGCATACAAATTATAGAGAACTCTGTTATTGGATATACTCGCTTTGGAATATGTCCCTAATCTACTTTCACAGCCGTTTTCAGTTTCTAGGTCAGCTTGATAAGCCTCTGGGAATTTCCTCTTAATGAAATAAGCGATTCCCGATCCAAACGTATGATATAAATTGGCACAATGTACAAGCATATCACAATTAGATTCTAATAAATCTCCTTTAAAATTTTTCATTGGTGTTGTTCTGTTTTTACGAATGATTCAACTAAAGTATCATTCACAATCTTATATTCTAGTGTTGGATGTATTGTTTCCATATATAAATTCAGTTCGTCTAAACCAGCCGCACATACGAAGAATTGCTCGCCGGAAATATCCAATTCATACATGTCATTTAAAATAGTATCATAATAAACAAATTTATAAATTCTCCCCAATGCGACTCGGAGTGCGAATTCCATAAAAATAAAGAAGGTAAAGGCGAATAACCACCAATTTTTATCGGTTCCGAATAACCAACCAACCCCTCCAAATTTACAGAGTAGTGATAATCCAAGAATACACATGACCCAACCGTATATATCAAATGGTTTATATATTCTTCCGGTGAGTTCAGGTAATTTCATCTGGTATTGTTTCCTTTCCCTTGTTTGTGACAATTTCTAATTTTCTTGAATTTATAGCGACTTCCAATTTATCTAATGTGTTTGTTAGTTGCTTAGTCTTTGGATAATTCTCTTGTCGTAGAAGTTTGAAATATCTCTCTTTCAAAGCTATCAAGGTTTCATCCTGTTCATATAAATCCTCGTTAACCATAGTTTTGGTTTTTTTCTTAGCACTCATTATTCAAAGTCTTCCGGTTTTCCGTATCCTGTAAATACAGAAGCTTCTCGCATTTCCTCTGTTCGTTCACCATAACCCATCCAAAAATATGAATGTCCTACTTCTTCCATTTTTTCTCGGATATCATTCAACTCCTCAGTCTCATATCCCCAAGTTTCCTTAATTTCTCGTAATAGTTCTTTGATCATGTCGCAATTATATTTCGGTTTTAATTGATTCGAATGCTTCTACAATTCTACATTTGAGTTCTTTGATATAATCCTTATCACTTATTAGGGTTGATGTTTGATGCACACTAAAATACTCCACGTTAATGAATTGTTCTGGTGGTATCTTGTTTAGGAAATTTACCTTACACCTATCACCTATACTATGATCATAGTATAACAGATCATCGACTAATACATTGAATGTATCTACGAATTTTGGATGAATATCTTGTCTGACTATATCCTCTCTACCGAAAATATTCGTATTAGGATCAAATTCCAATTTTAATACAACATTACACCATCCGATGTAGTCTACTGTTCCAGTTGTTAAAATATATACATTATCCTCACCGTATAATTCTCTAGAGAATCTTAGAAGTTCGTCAGTCCATGATCTTTTAAATGTAGTCATCCACCCATCACCCCTAAGATGGAATTTTTCACCTTCAAACACCTCACCATACTCGTAAATTAAATCATCTGCATGTTTTTTATTGGAAGCATATAGCGAGTGTGCCAATGTATTATCAAAATCTAAAAATAATTTCTTTTTCATATCGTGTATGTTTTGTTAGCATCAAAAAATTCCAATTCGTTTATATCCACACAACGAGCGTATACACCGTCTATTTGTTGTCTGATCCGGTTATGGAAATGTCCATAAAATATAGTAGACGCTTCCGATTTATTCACTATATCACCTATCACTTTACGTTGATTAACGCAATCATCATATAATGTCACATCTTTGTCATTATATGTCTTCCAATGAGTTGGAATAGTATGAGATGAGTGATTGAAGATTTCTGGACAATCATGAGAAAATATGATATCACATTTTTCAACAGTCTCAATGGGATGTGTAGCTTCATCGACCCAATAATCATTATCGAGAGTTCTTATAATTCTATCAATACTTATACCACCACCAAGAAACAATACCTTCTTTCCATTCGGGAAAGTTGCATAGGCATTGTTATGGATCAAAAAGACATTAGACCACTTAGAGTCCCAAATCTTCAATGATGTATTATCATGATTACCGCGAATTAGGTATAGATTAATGTTAAGTTTACTACATAGCTTATTGAAAATACCAAGCCATGATAGTGCGTTATCGATAGAATATGACAAGTCTCCAAATCCAAGACCAACATCACCCAAATGAATGATATCGCTCCCATCTGGGATTCTTGTTGCAATTATATCCCGAACAACACTCGTACTATGAGTATCCCCAAGTAATATTATTTCATTTGATCTAAATTTATAATTTCCCATTTTCTAAAATCTTTCTAATTATTGGTCTTGCAGTTCCATTCGCAGAATGGACATAGTAAGTTGGTATTGGAGTATTTTTTAATTTACACGCAGCCACCAAATACTCCGCGCAGTGTGCTCCGGTTTTAATTGAAAAGTCTTCCCAACCTTCCATCAAGAATTGTTTTGTGAGTTCTTCACTACTAGGATTTGTAGCAAGTTCATGTGAAACATCCCACAAATCATTATCAAAACTAACAACATCTGGTATTCCCTTTAAATCAATATAACTTACAAATTCATCGTAAGATCTTACGATATCCCATTTATAAGCAGGAATTCCAGATTTAGATAATAACGATATATTATCATCCCATAGATATGCATGTGGCACATCTCTCACATCATCTAAAAATAAGAATCTTTTTATTTCTGTCATATCTTTTTTTTCTGTATTACTTTTATCCCAAAGTGAACTATTCCAATATGACTTCATATCAGACACTCTAGATTTACTACCCTTACCGCCGTGCCATTCATTGCTCATAACCAAGTTAAATCTATATCTACACCACCACCATCTTCATTGATGATTATAATTTCTTCCTCTATCATTGATTTTAGTGTTTTGGTAAAAACCTCATCCTTGGATAATCTGATTCTAGTTTCCTCGGATAACTTAGGCATAGCCATAACTAAGAAAATTGAGCCAATTTCCTCAACTGATAATTGAGCCATTTCTATTGGTAGTGTTATATCACTCATTGTTTATAAAATTTCCAAATAGCATCCATCCCTCTACCATACTTGATAAGTTTCATATCATTCTCAAGTTCAGATAGGAGCAATTTTGCAGTTTGTTCTTTGATATCTAATTCATCCATTACACGTTTAACGGTAATTAATGGTGGCTCATCCATACTAAGGATATCGGATTTTCGACTCTCCTTTACTGGGGCTTTCTTAGTTTTTTCGTCTTCCATATCTTCTGTTTCGCTATATTCACCCACAAATTCATAACCTGAAGGTCCGAATCTCGCTTCGTGTTGCATTGTAGCACCAAATCTATTCTTGTAAACATCAAAAATTCTAGAATTTTTATCTTCCTTGTTTTTTAATATCTGCATATTGACATCCACCGCATATAATAGGGAAGTGCCACCTCTGATCGTTCCATCGGCCAATTCTTGAACGACGAATAATATGGTGCATTCGTGTTCCTTAGCGACTCTTACAAGATTGTCATTGAAATATTTGATCCTTTCTCTAGAATTTAATTTTCTAGTTGTCGTTAATGTTTGAAATGAATCAATAACCATGAAATCCTTATCTGGCATTATACTTAAAATTTCGTCAATATCAGTGATATTGCTAATTTCAGTATTTTCAATCCCAAGTCTCTTACAATTATACGCAAGTTGACGAATATCCTCCTCGCCCGAAGTATATCCAACTTTATAACCACAATCGGTAAGCATCTCAGATAGAGTTAAAGAGAATACACTCTTTCCGACTCCCGGTAGTGCCTTGAGCGTGATTGTTGATCCGGGAAGTAATCCCATACCAAATATGTTATCAAGCGCATCTATGCCCGTTTTAAGCCTATTATAGAAGGTGTCAGGTATTACAATATCCGACACCTTCATAAATGGTGTTTGTTTTAGGTCCAAGTTCATGGGCCTACGATATTTCGGTTTTAATTAATTCAACATATCCTCAATTTCATTAATAGTTTTATGGAAATGGTATGCGGCTGAACATCCCCCATCGCAAGGAGTCATTGGTGGAGAGCAACCACCTTCATGAGAAGCTTCCATGGGAAAATGTTTCAACATTTCAAGTGTCCATTTTAAATATTCTCGGAGTTTTTCATTCTCCTCAATATACCAAGATTCAGTTGATGATTTACCCCACATTTTTCATGTACCAATATGAAATTTCCGCATGAAATGACTTTTCATCATTTACAGCCCCCTCATTTACAAATATGTAAGATTCTGGTTGATCGTTATCAAAATCACTCCAAACCTCAATCGTTGTATTATCTACCATTTGGAAACTATGACTTCCAATTACTCCTTCGTGTATTACTTTCATTCTATTATAGCCTTGTTATTACATTCTTAACCAAAGATTTAAATTTATATGTCATTTTATTATTAGGTAATTGTTTCCAATTTTCAATTAATACTGCAAAGAATTCATCATGGTTGGTCAGTCCGTATTCGGGGAATCCTAACTTTGCTGCAATCTTAATTCTCTGAGAATCCGTTAATTCTTTTTGTCTATCTTGAGACTTTTTAAGATTTTGTTTCTTATAATATAAATCGATAAATTTCTTAAATGCTTTAATTAGCATTTCTTGTGTTTGTGCGGGTATTAGATCAGCAACCCAATGAGCATATTCATGTACATAATATACAGAATCATCCATATGGTTCTCATCAATATAAATTAATTTACTATATGCCATACCAGCAGATGGATTGCTTGGATCATATGAATCTTTTGTGTGTGGGTTTTTTGCTAAACTAGTTATAACTATTCTAGGTTTTCTATTTGGCAATATATCCCTAACATATGTCAACATGACTAATACATTATGTTTAACCATTCTATAATTATATGACCCCGGAGCATAATTAGTATCTTCGACATTTACCTCATCTACAAATACTTGAACTCCTTGATACTCATATACCTTTTTATATTCCTTAGTGGTTGGTCTTTTGAGTTTATTGATAATTTTCATTATCTCAGAATCCAAATACTTTTCGGCTAAAGCTTCTGATGATTTAAATAAATCATCATATTTTCTCTTAATAACTTGGTCAGAAGGATCTGGCATAGATTCTACTGGATATTTTCTATAATATGTTCTATATGTCTCCCAGAATTTCGGTGACATAATATCTTCGCTTCCAGACGCAGCCAATTCCTCTTTCCTAAGAGGATTTCTTTGTTTTCGTTCTAAGAATAAATTAAATGGAATCATTAATATATTTAATATTTAATATATTATTTATAATCATTCTCAACTGCATGTTGAGGGCATACAGTTTTTAACCGACCACCTCTTCTCATTAATGCACCATCATCCCCACAAACTTCACATACCGATACAGACTTCGATAATAAGATTTTATCCAATTTAACGTAATCGTCCCAATATTCTATCCTAGCGGGTCCATAGAAATCCCCCTGATCCCGAAGTTCTCCAAATTTTTCTTTAAAAATAAATGTCTTATAATGAATCTCGTCTCCGTTCTCTTTGGCGGTATTCAATAGATTTCTAATTTGAAAGAAATAGTCACGAATAATATTTTTCCATCCAATACCACATTCGAATCCGTATCTAAGATTACATATAAGTTCCTTTGATGGTGGAATACGATTAAAATTCTTGGCATATAATACATGTTCACAATACCACTCATTGGTGTATGGAGACAGTTCCAGAATGAATTCTGGAAACTCATTAACCAGATCCATCCACTCCTCGCCTATATTAGATATTAAAAATTCCATGTCTCGATCATGATTCGGTTTTAATTAATGTCAAGACTTAATAGTTGCCCCAAGAGTGGAAATATTCGCTACCCCATTGTTGATGTAAACTTGCTCTACCCCGAAGGTATCTTCTGCAAGTGATACAATATTGAATCCTTGTTGCCAATTCATGGCAGACCCATATAGTGCCTTTAAATCACACAAACACCCACCCTCAATTCCAATTAATTGTTTTTCTTCTCTTCCAGCGATTGTCGGAATTCTCTGGCAAGTTGCCCCGATTCTGTGTGTATGACCATGTAATATAGAAGTGTGCCACTTATCAATTTCTCCTCTGGCAGATGCTCCACCATTTTTTCGAACGGTTTCCCCGTGTGTAACAATCAATCCATTCAAATCGACGTAATCAACATGTTTAATTCTATTTTTGTAATCGCCCATAAACACATTTTCGTATGATAATGTTTCAGTGATTTCTGGTAAACATGCAAGTTCGCCAATTCTATCTGCTAAGTACCGTCTCCATCTACCACCAATACTTTGACCGGAGTGATTAGATACAGTTTCAAATATTTCAGCACCGCCCGAAATATTAATCAATTCATCCAAGAATGCATGATATTCAACACGTTCAGTCTGTAAGGACCAATTATGCTTCATATCTTTGGGATACTTTGAAATCGCTAGGAAATCCATGGTATCGCCATTGAGAATAATAGTCTTTGGTTTCAATTGAAAGATCGTCTCTAGAAAGATATCAATAGCCTTATTATCATGACAACCAAAATGGAAATCAGATCCAACAACCGCATAATCATTTAAAGTCATTTTTGACTCTTTTTCATAACGGGGTGAAACTTTAATAGGTGCTAATTGGGAAAGAAATTCGAGAACCTCATCTTCACTTTTTTTAAATCGCTGTGGCTTATCTCTTTGGAGATTGTCGTTGACATAAGCATTAACGACGGGAGCACTATGTTCATAATATCCTTGTGTCACATTTTCACCTAGATCTTCTATATACTTACCATACCAACCTTGGGCTGTTGACTTAGCTATACCAAAATGGTCTGTTATTTGACTATATGTATAACCATTATGTCTTGCCTGTATTACTTGCTCTTTTACGTTCATATATTTTTTATTGAATCTTTCAGGTCATTTAAGAATATCATTGTCTCCACCTGATTGGGTTTGTGATGAATATCAGTCAATTCATCCTTCGCTTCATCATATGTATCATGAGTTGAATGGATGTCAACGTTTTTTCCATTTATACTTTTTTTTAAGATTGCATAAGTGCCGTCATTCTGTCTGGAAATCTTATATTTCACATGGTCTTTAGCATTTGACATCTACTTTATTTAATATAGTGGACATGTCAAGAGTAAATATCCCTATGGAATACGAAGATGCTGAAATTGATCGGGATGTAGATTCAATTATATCCCAAATCAAAAATCAAGGAAAATCTCTAAAAAATATCGAAAAAGAACGACCAGATCTCCAAAAAGAAGATTTGGAAAAATTCATTATAGATAATGCCGTGTCTGTTGTATCATCATCTATTGAAATGATTGAAAGTTTAAAATTAGATGTAATGGCTGGGGGTGATTCTAAAATTATTGAATCTACGGCAGAATTGGTCAAAGCTGTTACAGGTGCTATCGACTCTCTCTCCAAACTTAAATTATCTGATGATAAGATTAAAGGTCAAAAAGAAATAAAACAAATGGATATTGATGCTAAATCTACTAATGAATCGAACAGCACTGGTGTTGGGTTCTATTTAAGTAGAGAAGAAGTCGTTAAACGTCTGTTCGATAAGAATGATACGGTAGTGGAACCAGTGGAACCAGCAGCAATCGATATTTAATTTTTTGCTATAAACATATTACGTTCTGCAACTCTACGCTTAGTTAAACCGGGTAATGGCTTACCATCTGCTTTATTATACTCTAATATTTTCTTAGATATGACATTATTAGGTCTACTGCCATTATCGGTTAAACCACTTAAACTTCCAACATTGTAACTAAAACTAGTCAATGCGTCGATTTGTTTCGGTGTCCACTTATATCCCCATCTTTTCCCATCTTCGATAGTCTTTTTTCTATGCTTTGCAACTTCGGAATTCAATCTATTAACTGCATCAGCCTTTGATATAACCCTATCATTAGGTTTAGCCTTCGTTCCATACCCGATTGAATACTGCTTATAATCCCAATATGGTTTTGATGAAAATTGTTCATATTTTTTTATAAAATTGATTAATGTATTATTTATAGATGGTTGCCCTATGACAATTGGCTGTAACTTCTTTTTACCTTTATTAACATAATATTTTAAAATTTTACTTGCAGCATTATCAAATTCTGGATTATCTATCTCCTGATCTGCTTGTTTCAATGCCTCTATTTTCTGTTCAATTGGTTCAGGTCTACTATCTAGATAATTGGAAATGTAATTAACCTCATATGCGGTAGCAGCCATTGACAATAACGCCATAACCATATCTCTAACCTTTTCATTTAAAAGTTCTTCGTTCATCGTATATATATATATATATATTTAACTATCCAATTGTCCCTTATTTGTATTTGGATTAATTTGCTTATTGGATGTTTTAGATGATATTTTAACTTTTTTATTTAATTGTTTTTTAGTAACCATAATATCACCCATTAGATCTAATTCCATCTCTTCTCCATCAACCTTTTCAGTTATTTTATTTTTCTTTGGGGTCGCTGCTAGTGATTTATTCTTATCCTTCTCGAATGGATTATAATCTTTAATATCCTCAAGGATCTTAGTTCTCTCCTGTATATATGCATCAACTTTCCCCTTTATTTGGCTTTCGATACTTTGTATCTGTAAATAGAAATAACGATCCTTTACCATGTAATTTGCATTTGGATCACTGGTCCATCCACCAGATGGTTCCGCTCCATATCTTGCTTGGTTCCTCTTATCTTCTATTGGTAATGTATTATCTATAGAAGCTGAACTGGTCACACCACCCCTAAATACATCTTCAGCCACTTTTATGGATGATTTGAATACATCATCCATAAATTTAGGTAATTTACTACTAACTGTCTTAGACAACTCACCACATTCTGTCCCTTCGAATACAACTACATTCTGCATACTATACACTGGTATTCCAACATTACCCATATTATCACTTAAATCTTTAAGCTTTTTAGAAGCTTTTATCAATGGTTCTACTTGTGCTTTGAATGGACCATTTCTTAATACACTTTTAAAATATAGAATATTATATGTATCGTCCGATTGATCCAATATAGATATAAATTTCTGTAATTGGGGTATGCCTAATTCATATATTTTTTTAAACTCTTCTACTAATTTCTTATCATCTTCGCTGAAATCAAATCCCTGTATCTCAGGCGATTCATCTTTCGTGAACCAAGTAGCTCTGAGTGTTTCTATTTTATTGTTCATCTTATATCACTGTTGATGTTGGACCTATATAAGTCTTAGTTGCTAAAATATTATTAGTATATAAGTCACCACTAAAGATGTGGTGTAGTTCCGTAACATACCAACGACCTAATATCTTTTCTTCGCTCTTTAAACTTTCCCTCTCCCTATCCTTTGCGGATCTAGGTGAAACTATATCGATAAATCTATTTGAAGTTCTTGAGGTATTACCTATATTCGAAAATGATAATTGTAAATTATAGAATATTAGAGCATTAGCCATCTCGGATTCGACCATTCCAACTCCATCTTCTACTGGATATGGGAATTTAAATCTTTTAAATACATCTTTATTTCTCTCAATTGCAAATGTTTTACCACCACCACCAATAGATTGAAATGGTTCTGAGAATACACCACTCCATGCACTTTTAAATTCTTCAAATTTGATCTTTTCCATTCTCATCTGACCCATTTTCTGATCATACCCCATAACTAATGAATTTAAGAAAAAGTCAGTTGACCATGAATACATTGGGGTTGAGTAACCTAAGTTTTTAACTTGACCTATATACTCTCCAAATTTAGGACCACTGATTGGGTTGTTTGGATTATTAAATCTTATATCCGAAGTTATATCCCCAACAATAAAAGCCTCCATAGTTAATTTTTTATTATTTTGAAATATATTAGAAATTAAATCAAATTCATATACTTTAGTTTTCTTATTAAAATCTATAAATCCTTTAACGTGAATACCAGACGATTTAGCATAAAACAATCTTAATAGATATCTCAGAACATCCATATATCTAAATGTTGCTGGAGGTATATATGTTACCTCAAAATCACCAGATGCCCATCTTCCAGTTGGCACACCAACTTCTTGGAATATCTTTTTGAGTATATCTCCAACTTTACCTGTATATATTTTATTATATGGGACTTTATCAGAAAATGGGATTGCATCCTTCACAACTAATGCAAAAACTTTAACATTTTCTGATCGAACTTCTGGATTTACAATATCGGAATCATCTACAATAACAAAAGTTTGTTCAAATCCCTCATCCTCAAATCCTTTAGATTCTTTAGGTTTAAACTTAATGAGAATTTCATCAGTCCCATCCCCTCGTATGAATAAATCATTTTCGATAAAGTCATAAGGGTTCGCAATAGATATCGAACCTGACATGAATGGTTCAAATATATTATCAACAATCGTCATTCCACGAATAGCTGATTTTGTGAATTTTATTTCCTGCTTATCTTTATTAGTCAGTTTAAATTCACAATCATAATCAACATTATTTATTTTAAAAACATTAGCCATTAGTAATGTTTACCTCCATATATGGTTGAGTTAGTTATATCATTGTATATTAAAGTTCTAACTTCGTCTTTGATATATTTTATTTTAACACCACCATTAATGTAAAATGGAGCACCTTCAAATACATCTTTATTCATTAGATAAAGCATCCACCAACTTTTCAAATCACCATATAATTTATAAGACAATATTGTTAATGATATTTTAGAATCTACAGTATGATAATTTATATACTTCTCATCTATAGACGGGAATTCGATTGTTTTCAAGATATTATAAACATAAAAATCCCTATCATCAATTGATGATTTAAATATCTTGAATATACGTTCATAATTCTCAATACTTAAAATTGACAAGTCTGTTATATCGTTTTGGTATGTTCCAATCTCTATCATATTAACTAATTATTCTATCCATGAATCCTGCATGTTCCATTGTTAGAGATTGGAATGACATATCTATTTGATATGCTTCCGGTACTATAACACCATCGATTTCTCGTTTCATTCCCAACATACTAACATTAAAATTACTACAGTATGCCCATTTAATATATCGAAGTCCTTGAACTCTTAAAGTATATATTCTTGGGGGTTCAACTGATATACTGGTTTTTCTTAGTGGTCTATTAATAATGGTTAATTTATTAACCAAATCCATATTATCTAAGTATGCATCCTCATTGAGAGTGTTTACTAAAATCATAGAAACATCAACAGTAGAATCATTCTTTTCATATTGATAAAACATCGGAGTTTCGATATATGATCCGGGACTCCCACCCGCATTATATTCACTACGAGCTTGTGACATATGCATTTTAGCATCCCCCCAATCCATAGATCCTAATGCTTTACCCGCACTCCCCGCTGCATTAAACGAAGCTTTCCCGACATTATACGCATCCGCACCCCCTCCCACGAATTTGGTAAATCCTTGATTTACATCGGCTAATGTCCCACCAGAGCCACCTAAAGCACTCTGAAAAGTATCACCAAAAGTATTACCAAAACCTCTCACACCATCACTGAAATATGGGAATAGAAAATCATCTTCCCTTTCTGTAGATTCTCCATATAATTGATCGTAGAATTCTTCAGCTGATTTATTAACATTCACACCAATCGCAATATATCCATTAATAGCTGACATGATTTGATTTGAAATCAATTTATGCGATTTCAACCAAATTTTTGGAGCATTACTTCTGTAATATGATCCTCTCGGAGCACTGGTCCAGTCATAATTCTTTACTACATCATATATTGCCATATATTTATTTATTATAATGCATAAGCACTGTCACTGTAACCAGATCTATTATTTGGAATTGTCACCATTTGTTTTGTAGGTGCTGGTTTCGATTGTGGCGATGATACTATAATTGGACGCCCACCTGATGAGTTATTTGATAATTTATTAACCATCATAGCGGTATTATGAGCAATAGCTCTCAAATATTGATTGGATATATTATTAGCTTGGACAATCTTCTGCATAGTTTGATTATTACCACTACCACCTTTCAGGAAGTCATCAATCGCCCCACCTGTTTTCATGCCCATGACATCATCTTTACTACTAAATTTATGAACTTTACCATTCTTGATAATAAAGTCTTGCATTTCATCTCTGGGTGGTGGAGTGCCTGTCACAAAAGCTCCGATAGTTTTGGTATACTTTTTAGGGATTATATAATCGGTCACTAAACCACCTAAAAATCTCCCAGCTACATCACCAGCCATACCACCTAGAATAACACCTAATGCAGTCCCAGCACCGGGAACAATACTCCCCAATGCTCCAGCTAATAGGGAGCCACTAGCCATACCTATCATACCAGTTACACCACTTATAACTCGTTTACCAGCTAATTGTTGTAATTCAGAATCAGATAATCCTTTCTTTTTCATTTCAGCTATATCATATGCTGTAAATGCAGCTTCGATAGCTGGACCTATAATTGGAACTTTAGCTACACCTCTAGCACTTTTGGCTGTAAGTTTTCCCATCATTCCTATCATCCCACCAGATTTCTTAATGGCACTTTGAAATGTCGATGCAACTAATCCTTTAGCTGAATCAACCGCACCCTTACTGAAACCCTTAACAGCACCACCAGCAGCCTTACCATATTTAACAGCACCACCAGCAGCTTCACCAGCAGTTGATTTAATAAATCCACTAGCTCTACCCAACCAACTACTCGTAGCTTTACCAGCAGTCTTCAAAGCTGATCCAGCTTTAGCTGCACCAGCCTTTATAGGTTCTGGTGTGTATTTAGAGACTAGTTTAGAACCCGACTCAATAAAGGTTCCAACTTTATTCTTAACTCCTTGAAATACTTTAGATATTGCAGAAGCAGCATCGTCAATCAATCCAGAAAATGTTTTATATGCACTTGAATTAGTTATAGTTCCCCATAGACCAGATATTTTAGTCCCAACTTTTTCAAACATTCCAAGTGCTTTATCTTTAATTGAACCAAAAACACCTTTAACTCCATCTAAAGCTTTTGATGTTACATCTTTTAGACTAGTAATCATTTTTGATGTTAAGTTCTTAGTGCCACCCCAAATGGAAGATATAACACCCTTCAATTTACTAGATATTGTAGCTAGACCTTTCTTGAATAATGATTTTATTAATGCTCCGGGTTTTATTAGTTTGCTAAGTGATCCAAGACCCAACATACCCATCAATGCTTCCATTAATCCACCACCACCCTTTTTGTCGGATATTCCTGTTAATGATTTACTTTTTGTTTGAAGGGTAGGTTTTACCAGTTTAGAGATTGATGTCTTCTCCGCTGTATCTTTTCTATGTTTCTTTTCTTCACTGAAGAATTTAGATATAAAGATAGACGATGCCTCTGCGGTTCTAGCTCTCTCCTTTGAATTCAGTTTTGATGGTTGTGAACTATCCGAATCAAATGTTGAATTATCTGATTTTATTATGTTTTTAGATACTAATGTATTACCACCAGACTTCATAGATGCAAGTTCATCTACGAGTTTGGTTTGTTTATCTAAAATTCCTAAAAATTGTTCTACTAATTCCACATTAGTATTTAATCTTTATTCTTTATTCGAAGAAGGATGAATCAATATCTACCGTTATTCCAGACCATGTTAAGAGAGATTCATCATATTCTCTAACTTTTAAGATGAATTCTGTGATATTATTGGTCACATTTGCTGGCAACTTATCCATTATTTTAATTTTTTCTGAATTTGGAATGTCATCAAATTTTATCACATTATCACCGAACATGATACTATCGATAAATTTTGGAAGCTCGTAGGAGAGGATCAATGCCACATTTTTACCAATATTATCAGAGTCCATTTTTTTCAGATCTTCAATACATATCGATAATGATTTATTTTCTTGTTTTAGTGTGGGTATCCTAAGATTCACAGAATAACCATCTAATTCTATTTGTCTAGTTTCATCTAGATCAAATTTTTTAAATTGATTAATTAAATCATCAACATCTATTTTAATCTCATCTTTTTCTATTTTTTTATCTGATAATTTTTTTCTCAATGCTAATGCAATTGGAATCCTATCGTAGATTTTCAGATTTTCATCATCCGAATTGTTTAAAATGATATCATTTAAATTTTTAACAAATACCATAACACCAGTTATACCATCCAATCCAGTTGTTATTAAGGTTTTTTGTTGTTTGAAGGAAAGGGGTGAAACTAATACGTGATCTTTAGATGATACATTAACCTTCAAGGATTTATCTTCACATTTATCTAAAATATCAAGAAAGTCTTGTAATTGATTCTTACTCATATATATGATTTACTATCATGGGAGGTTTTTTCAACATCTTCTGAATATATTTGTATTAAAAGGTCCAAATCTCTTGGATTTCTACTATTCAAATACCCAATATCATTGATTTTTCGACTTAGCATAAATATCAATTCTAATATATCGTCATACTTATAGTAATTATATAATATTTTTAATAATTCGTATGCATTATTATTGAAAATATTTATATCGATTTCTGGTAAATCTAATTTAGACTCCATTACAATTAACCTATCCATGCGATGTTCAGTTATATAGTCCTTAATTGAAATATATAACGATGGTGGTATTCTCTCCAAAATTGAAAGCTTTTCAGTTTTATCCAATCCGAAGAATTTAATGTCTCTACCTTTATATGAAATTTTTGCAATACATCCCATTACACAATCATCATAATTATCGTACATCATATGCTCTGGGTAATTCACTGTTGCTATAAAATCCTCAAATATTATATCCTTTTTGATATCTTTATAGTTATCTAAAATCGTATTATCCCAAGATTTTAAATTTACTTTTATATTAGCTCTTCCATTATTAAATGATATATTTTCATTTACTAATAATATTCTCATTTTAAAAAGAACATAGAATTTATCATATGCATTGCATGGAGTCTCTATTTTAGATATTAGAAACTTATATAATTCATTATCATTATTCTGTTCGATCAGGAATGATATATTCCTGAAATCCTCTAATGTGAATTCCGATACGTTTATATTACATTCTTCAGATAAGCTTGGAATTGATAATATCATATTTGTTCATAATTCTGACAACCAAATGTTACCGATTTAATTGGAATGTCAGTATTTTCATAATTAAGGGTATAACCTTCAATTGCAGTTGGAAATGCTTTATTAAATCGGAATCCTCGTATCAATATTCCATCATTGGTATATTGTTTAATCTCTATACTAGATTTTAGTGATGGTCCATATTCTATCAACCCTTTAACACCAAGAGCAATTAACCATGGTCTGAAGAAATTATGTTCTATGTCTAATTCAGTTTCAATGAAATTAATTGAAAATGATCTATCTAAAAAATTAGTTCTATTATTTAATGCATATCCCGGTAAGTATCCACCCATCCCGCTACCAAATTCTAATGCTGAGAAATTTGATGATTCTTGTGGTAGTGATACTTCCTGTGCTACTAATATATTTCCACTTCTAGACATTTTCCATGGATCTGTCTTAGCCATCCATTGTTCCCCAGCATCAAGTAAAACATTATTAATTGATCTCTCCGTTACTCCATCAATTGAAACAGTCCAAAGAACTGGTAAGTGTAAATAGAATTTGGGATCATAAGAGAACGCAGCGAAAAATTCGTAAATATTAGGATTCACTTAATTATTTACCCATACAACAAATAAACCCAATTAAAATGAATTAATTGGGTTTAAAAGATTTATTTATTAAACTATTAGTATGAAAAATTCTCATACCAATGATATGAGAATGTGCATGGAATAGATAGAACTTCACCAGTTCCATCAGCAATTTGATATGCGACTTCTCCGATTTCTCTAATAGAAACACCAACAAGTTTGATTTGCTGAATTACTTGCATTCCCTCACCCCCTTGATTACCTTGACCACAAGGAACTGATAATACATCAAGGATTATATATGATTCTGGTCCCGGCATACAAAGTTGACCCGTTGTAGTCTCATTATCGAATGTAAGTCTCGATGCATATTCTAATTTTTTACGAAGATCTAAATCTTGAGTATGAAAGAATTCAATGCTATAAGCCTCTGATCCCGGATAACTAGACTTACCATTAAGATTGAATTGTTGTCCAGAGTAATTAACTATCTTATTCTCGATATTTCTTCCGGGTATTGATGCGGTTTTAGCGAAAACTAAATCCGTATCACCGAATAGTGAAATACCGGGAAGTTCAATGTGGTGAACTCTCAGGAAGAAATCTCTAGCAAATTGTCTTTGAGATGCAAGATTATAGAATGTATTAATGTTTGTTGGCATATTATTATTTAGTATATGTTATATTTATCACCCAATCAACTCTTCAAAATTCGCATCAGTGCGAGTTGCAATGAAGGATACTAAGATAAACTCGGCAGTTCTAACTGGTTTGATATAAATATCTGCTCTCATCTCATTACTATCAATAACTTGTGGTGTGTTGTTTCTTTCATCACAAACAATTAGATAGTCGTAAACTCCTTGATTATTTTTAGCATATTCAAATATTGGTTTAATAGTATTGACAAATCTCGTTCTAGTATATTCAGTGTTTGGTTCGAATACGAAGAAGATAGATGCCTTTTTAGTTGGACGTTCTAGAGCTAAGAAACATCTACGAACATTAATTCTATCAAAGGCACTTGGCTTTCTACTCATAGTCTTTTGACCAAAGATTGCCATACCTTGTGATGGTGAGAAAAGAACGGGGTTGATGTTACTCTTGTAGAGTTCATCGCGTTGCTTTTGATTAGGTGTGATTGCAATGTCAACTACGGTTCCACTCACAAGACCTCTAGTGTATCCAGCAGGAGCAGACCATGGGAATTCCGCTGCATCATTACGAGCAAAAGCTGCACCAGCAACTGAAGAGAATGGAACCCACACTTTATCACCTAAGAATTCATCATAAACCAATGCCCAGTTACCATAAGTTGCGGCGTATGAAGTATTTTCATTTTCGAACTGATGTCTCATCGCCCAATATATATGAGTTTGGAAATTCTTCGATCTATCTGACAGAACTTTATTACTCTTACCAGTTACCATGATATGACGAATTGGGTCTGCTATAAACATACAGTCACCACGACCACCAGTATTGGATGGAAGATTACAAAAATTTTCAAACACATTAAAAATCACACTATAATTACTTCTAATATCTGTACCAATTTCATCTAATGGATTTGAGGTTCTAATAGTATCCAAGGCATTACTTAAGTCATCACTAAATTTGGTATCGTCATAGTATGTAGTTGAAAGAGATTGATTCTCCGTTCCAAGAATATTGGTCATGACATGAATGGTTCCAAGACCAGCTTCAACGACAACATCTATATCATAAATCTCATCATTCTTGACGGCTTCTAATGCTCTCTCAATTTTAGAAGGAATCGATCCTAATACTTTAGATGTAATTTGACCAGAACTGTATGATCCAACTGGATAGATATTGTCAGCGTAACTAACTCTAGATACTAATACATCTACTTGAGGATTAAGAACACCATATAGATTGGTCGCTGTTAAACTATTAACACTGTTTGTGTATAAAGCATTGACACCATTAACCAAATCATGGGTTAATATACGAACCTTTTTGTTAGGAATTCCATCAACACCAACAGCAGTAGATCCAAACTTATTAGATATATATGGATTAACCAAGACTTCAACATTTCTATTGTTACTATCTTCATTCTCTAAGTAAAATGATACAAATGGACCACCTAATTGATTTGGTCGGGTTCTGAAGCTATCAATAGATCCAACAATAGCACTATCTACGACATAATCTAATTTATAAGCGTCTGTTGCGTAGAAACTCTTACGAAGTTTGAATATACCAATGTTAAGTAAATCATCATCTTCTCTTCCATCAATGTTGTAATCCGTAAGATTTTCCATGATTTGGGAGATACTCCCAGAATTACCATTTGGTGTAGATGTTAAGCTAAATTGGAAAGTTCCAAGAGGAATATTAGTAAAGTTTGGTGTATATGTAGCAGATACGCTAACGGTCTTAGCCCCAATAATCGATGTATAATTAGATGCTGGGTTGATATTAGTGTTATCAGCAATACCAATATAATAACCTTCAAATTGACTATTGATAGTTGTTTGGGATTTATTAAGGATAATTAATCCAGCTCTACCAAGATTATCAAATGTTGTTAATTGACTTCGTTCACATGCACTGGCACTCCAAGTAAATAGAGAACCTTCTTGGATTAGTTGATATTGAGTTTCGCTAAGTGTTACATGAACTGGATCACCTAGCACATATGTTCCAGAAAGTTGATTTAGATCTGAGGTAACAGATGAAGATAAGCTAGCTATTGCAGTTGCTGATAACGATGCAGAAGCAAGACTGAGACTATCAACAGTAGTTTCATTAACGTGTTGAACTGGATATACCAGTGCTGAATATTCAGATCCAAATCCAGCACCACTTCCAGATCCATATGGAAGTCTTGAAGTATAGATATTTGCTGGTGAATTTAAAAGTTCACGAACTCCATGGTAAAAGTATCTCTCAGCACTATTAGTTGGAGGTCCATAAATTTGATCCAAATCTGCTCTTGTAGTGATTTTAATCACTTCATCAGTTGGTCCTTGTGCTGCATACCCAGCAATGAATACATTCGTTCCCACATTTTGTGGGGCTATTAGAGATAAATCTCTTTCAAATATTTCAACACCGGGGCTTAAAATTGTGCGAGTTGCCATAATGTTATTTATCTTTCAATTGATAAACTTTCCAAAAGATAAATAACAAATTCAATTTTCGTTTAAAATTTCAACGTGCATCTGGCTATAAAGGAATGTAAAACCAGATTCGATCTCTTCACCTTGCTCTGATTTTTGATTATAAGTTATTTCATCTAGACTTGTCACGAAAGCTTTTATGTATTTGAAGTGTATTCTCTTTTTACCAAATTCATCAAGACCATATACTGATAAATCTGTCATATAATCATTAAAATTAGCATCTTCTGGTATTAATCCTCTTTCATTATATATTCCAGTTTTATGATCATGTAATAAATTTAACCAAGACCATATAGTGAAATAATTATTATACATCGAGTCAACGTTGAACTTTATATTGACTGGTGGTGGGGAATCCTTACTAAAAGATGATATATATAAGGTCGAACCCGCATATCTATTCTCGACACCCTTTACGGCTACTTCTGGTATAATAGTTCCAAACACCGAAAATTGAACACTATCCGGTATAATTGTTCTATTATTCCTGTCATATTTTTTGGCGATTGGCTTTAGTATAGGAGGTAAGTCAAACACAAGTATAAATTTGTCCTGACGGGCCTTGTTTAAAACGCTTTGTTGGATGTTCATTTATTATATTTAACTAAATATCCTACCCATTGCAGCATATTGATCATCTGATAATGTCCTACTAGGATCTTGATAAGGCATGCTACCCCCACCAAGTAATGACCATCCATCATTTTGTAATTGTGCCAACTCATTATCAGCTTCTCCGAATGAACCAAACACCATTGGTGCAAGTCGGGAGTGTTCGATCTTATCAACTTGTTCATTGGTATATATAGATGTTGGATTTTCGAAATATTTGATCCCGAAATCTAATGTTGATATTCTTAATGGTTTACCACAATCATCATATTCATCAATAGTGAACCATCTCTCGCATAAATCTTTATCTAGAACCATTAATGCCCATATCATTGCCATAGTCCTATCATCATGCTTTCCTGACATAGCTTGCCACGTATCATTAACTTTTACGAAATCTTTAAACAGTTCCTCAAGGGAATGATCATTTCTAAAAATAACCGATTGTTTATCACTATAATAATAGCGAGCATTGGAACATGCGTAATACTTTGTATTTCTACTCGATACCATTCCGAACAATTCTAAGTTTTTCCTACCTGCAAGTTTAGAACCCCAATTTACCATTTTTGGATATCCAAAATCTAAACCTAATCTATCTGCAACTTGACCTCCCTGATTATTACGTTCAATACAAACTAAAGGATTTCCCCAATGTTGAAGTATTTCATATAATTTATTAGAAAATTCAGAAACGGATATCATATTGTCATAATATTCGGCAACTTCAATTATCTCCCTTAGATCTGTGATATCAAGAACTTTAATAACGGAATAATCACCACCTACACCTTCCGCCACATCGACACCAACAACATACATACGTTCTGGATTTGGATGTTCCCATATGAGGTATTTTCCATCCATCAATGTTTCAATCGGTGGTTTAATATGCTTCTTTAATTCATTGTAAAGATGCTCATTCAAGGATGATGTCCCCGAATTAATAAATTCGCAACCATATTCCTGCCTCCATTTTTCATCAGATGCTAATCCACTTTTAACTTTATCCGCCCATGATTGAGTTCTACCGGGAACCTCATTCCATAAAATCTTGTCGCTAACCCAACCATTCTTACCTTCCAGCGAATCCGTATATAAAGTGTGGAATAGATTTCCCGTCCCGTTCGCGGTAGAACATATGAACACTTTAGATGTTGATGATGCTGATACAATAGGAAACACAGATGCCCAGAAGGGGTCCATTAAATGTTCTTCAATGAAAGCACACTCATCAATAACCAATATAGAAACCGATTGTCCACGGGCGGCTGTTCCAGTTGTGGTTGATATCTGGATTCTACTACCATTCTCTAAATCCATTCCAGTCTTACCATACGTTTCGGCAATTGGAGATTTAATCCAATTTGGCATTAATTCATAAGACATTCTAATTCTTCCGAAAATTTCAATAGCTGTTGCTTCTTTATTCGCTACTAATAATATACGCTCATCGTTGAAGAATAATGCAGTCCACAATAGATAAATGGTCATAAGAGTAGATTTACCAACTTGTCTTGACGCCAACAAAATGAAAAATCTATCTTTTCTCATTTTTTTCAAAATTCTCTTCTGTGCCGAATATAATTTAATTTTCTCTTTACCTTTACCGGGAATTAAAATAAAGAAGTAATTTTCAGCAAAGTATAAAATATCTTTTTTACATTTTTCAAGTTCACTCACCATTTCTCTGGTGTATACGAATTCCGCTCCCCTTGCAGGGACATTCGGATTACCCATATAAAACTTATCTTTTTTATCTTTGGTCATAATATATTACTATTTATGGATAAATATAATTATATGAAGAAACAAGACGCTACATCTATAGGTGATATGTATGGTAAAATGTTGAATACATTCAAATATAACTTAAAAGAATCTAATAAGAATGCTTTTGGTGATCACCCAGAATTAGTAGGAAATGGTCCAAAAACAGATGGCTATAATGATGCATTAGAGGATGATTTAGGTAAGCCTAAATCAAAACGTCAAAAAACCGTTAAAAAACTTCAAGATAAAATAGATAGTGGAAGTTTGTCAGATGATCAAAATAAAAAAATTAAAAGACAAATATCATTAATGACAGCAGAAGAAGCGGAAGAGGAAGAATTTATTAAAGAAAACAAAAAAAACATACGTTCGATGGTAAATAATACCATGAGCAAATCAGTGTTCGATAAACTATACAATAAAGTCCTCAAAGAGAACTTCGGTCAAGATGATAATAACGATGTCGATGCCCTTGGGCTAGACGATGCCTCACCAGACTCCGAATTCGGAGATGATTTTGGTGATGATGAGGTTGGAGACGAAGAAGGTGGAGGAGAAGTAACATTCACATTACCTAAAGATGTTGCCCAACAATTAATTGATGTCCTTCAAGGTGCTCTAGGTGGCGAAGAAGACTTCGGTGATGAAGGTGATGACCTAGACTTCGGAGACGAAGGTGGTGATGAATTCGAAGATGAAGGTGATGACTTCTCATTTGATGAAGATGAAGAAGAAGGAACTAAAGTCGCACCAGATAAGAAGAAAGTCTTTCAAGCTAAGTCAAATAAAGTTTCCGGTCATCCTGCACCAAAAAGCGGGAAAGCCAAAACAGATGTGACTGATGAAACTGGAACTAAAGATGGTGCTCCAAACTTCTCTGCCCTCCAAGGCAAGAACAACCAAGTTCCCGGTTCAACTCTAAAGAAATCATCTGATTACTTCAAGTAATATATAGATAACAAAATTCAACCAAAAAAGCCTATCTTAATCGATAGGCTTTTTTGTTAAATAGATATAGTGAAATCATTCTTACAATTCTTTTTAGAATATAGACATAATCTAGGAGACGATACTCCATCCCAATCTATACAGGTGAATAATAGTAAAAACCCAAATAGACTTGATAAGAAGTATATTCATACAGTTGGACCATATAAAAAAACCAACCCCAAGATGAATATTCCGGGAAGTATATTAACCCCAAATGAATTATTAGATCTTGGTATCACATATGAGCATGGTAAAGTGTTCAACAATATTAAAAATAGTGGGATGGGTATAGAGATGACTAGCATCAATGGACAACCAGTTGGAAGAGTTTTCAAATCTTCTATTAAATAACTATATGGGATGCCCAACTACACCACTATCTTGCCTAGAACCCGTTAATATATTTGCGGGTGTATATAATCCACATTGTGGTGGATTTGCAGACCCAAGTAAATTTAAAGCTGAGAGAGGTATAATGGGATCAGCGTTTCAAGAATTGATCAACAATTATGGAGTTGAGGCTAATTATTATGTAAATGGATTTAACCTATCTGCTATGAATATGCTATATGGAGAGCATCCAACTCAAGTATATAATGGACCATTCATTATCAAAATATATCTAGAATTGGAAGAGAGTATTTCATTATCACAATTTGGGATTAATTCGGATGATGAACTCACAGCATATATAGCAATTAAAGACTTCACTACTATATTTTCACAATCAGCATCTATATTTACAGATAATGGTCAACGCATAGAACCAAAATCAGATGATTTAATAGAAGTCACGGCACTTGGCTGTGACAGACCGGGAGATCGTGGATCGAAGATCTTTAGAATAACTGAAGCATTAGATCAAAGTGTTCAAGATGGACTCAATCCAGTTATGGGACATTATGTCTGGAGACTCAAAGCGAAACGTTACGAAACATCATACGAGACAAATGCACCTATGGAATCTGGAAATGATCAAGTATATGACAATAAATTCAGTGGTAAGTCCGAATCTACACTATTCCCAACTATATCTACCGATGCAAAGGTTTACCAATTTGATATCGATGTGATTAGTGAAGATACTGTATATAATATGGATAATACGAGTAATGATATTTACGGAGATTACTATTAAATAATCGATAACGATTTATATAGAGTGTTTAAAAACATTTGATCCAATACACCATTATTTGAATAAAATTCTGAGTATGATAGATTGGAAGCTATTGTGGTTTTATCATTATCGAAATCTATAACTCCATCCAATAGTGTATTATCGTATTGGGAATCATATTCGAAGAATATATAATATTTCGACATATCCCCAAAATCCATCGATAATGGCAATACCAACGGCCAACCCCAATCTATAGAATAATCAGATAGTGGATATATCGTAGTCTCTACGGCTGAAACGGGTTGCCATGTATTTAATACAGAATATGTATTGCTAAATTTTTCTAATGCAACAATATCAACACCAGCACTGACACGATACGATAATGTATCAAGTTGATTTCCTATATTTTTACCATACACATCCTTATGGGAATTACTTCTAATATCTAAATTTTCTTTAAACTTATTCGGGGTTCCAAATAATTTATATCGACTTATAGAACCTAAATCTACTAATCTCTTTATAGTTTCTGGATATATATGGTTTTCTTCATCTATATTACTGAAATTTGAATATGTTTCGAGTGAATTTAAGAAATCAACACCACATGTATCCACATCTTGCGTATTTTGTAGGAAATTTGAAATTTTTTCATATATCTTAACTCCAATAGTCTCATGATTATATTCATCATTACCTAATAAATCTCCAAAGAAATCATCATATAATGAATCATTAGATGCTATAGATTCTTGGAATGTTATATCCCTCAATGTGTTAGATGCGTTGAAATCTTCATTTTTCTTATACATCTCATAGTAATCAATTGGATATATATTAAAATAATTAGATTCACCACTCAAATTGTATGTGGACAATCCATTCGAGAATGTTCCACTAGCTGATAATTTCAAGTTATCTATTACAACATCAGTAGTATTTGGAAAGTATAATATACCCCTAAATGCACCACCAGAACCCTGAGATGATAGTGTATAATTTATAGATGATAATGTATAACTGGGAACTGCGCCACTTAAGCGTAGGACAGATATATTGATATCACCAATTTCAATTTTTTCAAAATTCTTAACAGAAAACCAATTTTCATCTTTTATTTTAACAACAAAAGGTATAGAAGTCTTTGCAAATTTTGAATTGTTTATATTGAAAGAATCGATTAGTAATCCTTCACCGTCCAATCCATTTGATGTTATGGATAATGCATTAGCGTCATTTCTTAAAACTATGGCGGATAATGATAAACCTAAATTGTTTATATATTTTGGTTTTGAATTATCAGAGTTTAAATCATAGTTAAGTTTATCGAAAAATAAATTTAGAACTATAATATCACTTAAACTATCATCTTTAAAATATACGGGTGTTATAGCCGATAATCCGACATAAAATGCCCCACTATCTTTCTCCCCACATCTGATGACTGTATTGTTTTGAATCTTAGCGTATAATCTATCTGGTGTGAATGTTATTTTATCAATTTCTCGATATTGATAATCTCCAATTGCAAAATTGAAAATCTTATCATATAATGAATAATAATTCTCTAGGTGTGAAAATTTATTGGAGTTTATATCCCAGTAATTGTAACTAGCACTGCCAAGAATATTATAATAAATATCTGATGCCCCTTGGTAACTTGGGTAGAATGATTCGATATTAAATGGTCCAGAAATTTCACCACATTTGAACTCAATACTACTCAAATAATCGGAATCATTCAGGGAAAATCTAAATGTCATTGGAATGTAATCATATACCGTGACATCTTTCTTAAATGTTGATTCCTTCGCATTGTTAAAACAATCAGTGATAATCATGCTAGTGGTATATACACCGGGAGTTGTATATACCTTATAGGCTGAAAATGATCTAGAAGATGTACCATCTCCAAATTCCCACAACACTCGATTATTATTCCCAACTGTTTGGTTAATATCTGGAACGAATAATAATGGAGTTGCTGATAATGAATAAGTTGATAATGTCTCAACTCCATTATATCCAATTATACTATAATCTATATAAGTTTGTGGTGTGCTCATTCGTCTATTACTTCAATTTTTGTTGTCAACGAAACTGGATTATATAGATATGGGTATTTGAAAAATGGTAATGTTATAGTTTGAGATACTAACGTCTCATCAACTCCATCAAACATTGGATTCCACATAACAAATGATAAGGTGTTAATAAAACTATCACCATTCACAGTCTTTACATACTTAATTCCTTCGATTTTTAGAATATTTGATGATAGGATATTTAAATCAATTTTATGTCCAAGTTTTACATTCGATGGATCGAAGAATTCAATGATAGCAGATGCAACCTTATTTTTTAATTTATCCTTATTTGTTTTATTATTTGAATCTCTTACTATTACTAGTTTAGACTGAGAGGATATACTTTTGGCAGCTACACCATTCGTGAATCCTATATCTAGTGCCATATATATGGGATCTCTCGGAACAACTTCATTGCTTATTATTTTCTTATCTTTAGTTATATCTCTTATTAGAGTCTTAAATGCATCATTTAAGAAATCTGGATATTGTCCATCTTTGGTTATAGTGAAGGAAGGAACACAAAATATATTAACATTATTAAAATCACAAGAATCTGCGAAATTGACTTGATTTATAATAACTCTATTTACTTTATTTGGATCTACGCAAATATCGTAGAAATATTTTATATATTCACCAATATATGTGTTATTATCTACAACTCGAACATCATTTATGATATTTGGAACACTTTTTTTGATAAATCTCTCATAATCAGATTCCGTGACTAATCTTAGTTGTGATGATAGAAATATTGGTGAATTTTCTCGTATCTGTTCTACCGTCTCTCCATCATGTATGGTTGTAGAATTTGTAGGATTATCAAAAGTTAAATATGAATTATTATATTTTGTGATGGTATACGTTAAGTCACTTGATACTACATCACTATATACCTCTTGGAATCTGGTGCTATTGAATATCATTAATTTTTTACCATTGAGCACATTTGAACTTATCAAACCACTATCACCATCGCTTAATATGTAATATATTGCAACACTATCACCTTTATTCAATTTTCTACCAAAAATTCCATTACCAAACTTAACTTCATAATGTCCATTTTCATTTAACCTAACATCATATATTCTATCTGTTGGAGTGGTTAGGAAAATACTTTCAACTTCAGCATATTCATACCAAGTGTTTGTATTTTCTTCTTTAACATATACACTTATGGTTCCATGTGATATAAATCTAGTGTCATTAGAGGAAACTAGATTATCCACAACAACTGGAATGGTTTCATAATCTAATCCTTCTGATATATATGTGGGATATTCACCGACTGTTCCTTGGTATAGAATTGCTGTTTCGCTTAATGACTCAATAAATTCATCCCCACTAAGTTTTTTTTCAAATGGATAATCATCGATAAATGTATATTGGATATTATCCAATAGAAAATAACTATACTTTCTAATATTATAACTACCTATAACAAGATCAGATGTAGCATTACATGTCAATGACGCTAATGACGTTTGCCTCCCAGTTGGTTTATAATCTATTAGTTTAACAATTCGGTTCATGTTTTCATAAACGGTAGTCTGTGAAAACATGGATTCAGATGATGTTTGGTTTAAGTAAAACATCAAAACATGCGTATAATATGCAAGTATCTCCAATATTCCAGATATATTACTTCCATTATAATTTTGATCAACGAATACACCACCTCGGTTGAGTTGATCAATCATGAATGACTTTAATGATAATGCATCAAAGTTAACGTAAGCATTCTGGGGTAAGTTATATTCTATACTTTTATTATCCACAGTTATATTTAATTAGAGGACCATATAACCAGTGGAATTTATTACGGATTTTATACTCAATCCATATACATTTAATGAAACTATATTTATTTGCATTGTTATATGGATCTCATTGGCATCCTCTTCACCTTGAACATCCACATTAACCACCTGAACTCTAGGTTCCATTATTGGTAATTGAATTTCAATATCATCTCTAATAATATCTAATATAAAATCATCTATTGGTTCAAATAGATACCTTCTCAAATCTATACCATATTTAGGGGTTAATATTTTATCACCGGGAGAGGTCGTAAGAGCTGTCATAATACTATTTTTAACTGCCTCAACATCATATATAGCATCGATATCCTTTAAAGGTTCCTTTTTATTTAATTGTCTATTCAGATAAACGGTTGGACGTAAATCTAATGATACATCCTTATATAAAAAATCACGATCTAGGGATTTTTTAGTTAAAGAATCGGATTCAATAGATTTTAATTTAATACTCACTATTATTATTTACGCTGTTTAACTAAAGATAGTAGTTCCATGGTATCGATTTTGAAATCGTCTTCACACCACATCTTTTCAGTTATAATTTTATTGTAAATATTATCAAATGATTCTGTTTTTGGATAAAAACGCTTCATATCCGAAGTTATTGATGATTTTAACTGTAAGAAGTTATTGGCACCGCTTCTTGAAATATTGAATGGTCGATTGACTAAGCTATATTGTGTATCTTTATTTTCAATACCCATACCAGCTATAAAACTTCTAAGCATATCCTTAGTTTCTGGGTCGTTCCACGCTTTTCTCGAAGCTTCTACATCAACTGGATTTTTACTAGATGGAAATTGATCAATATATGATATAAAATTATTAAATGTCTCTTCGTGTCTAACTAGATTCACATCAGGTTTGAGTGACATCTTTGGAATAGCTGAACTAGCATACATACTCATTGCACGAACGAATGGCAATGACATATAATCCCTAATTTTTGTAATATTGAGTTGAGGATTAAATTCTCTTGAGTCTAAGTCTTTGACTCTACCCTTTGTGTTATCATCCAATGTTTCGTAATACCAATTATTAAAAGAATCCAAATATCCAAATATTGGATTTACTTTTGGATCAGTGGATTCAAGAGATTCCAACATTTTTATTTTAGTTGAGAAATCTTTAGGAACATCATCCCAATTAATGTCAGATACATCATTCATTAGCTGCAAATCCTTAATATCCTCCATTATAGAATTTTTAATTTTTTTGGCACTGATGTTCACCTGATCTTTCAGTTCATCTATAGCTTTATCATTATTTTCCTCATTGTTCGACTGAATTTTAGTTGTTCTGTCGGTCAATATCATTAATTCCTCTTCATTCTTTTCGATTTTCTTATCAAGTTCCTTTATCTTGTCTTGATAATCCACAATGTCGGATTTTAAAGATTCGGTGCTTCCTATATTAGCATATTGCAATCTAGTCTCCAATTTATCAATATGATTATTGATACCTTGTAGTTCACCTTCCAATTTAGTTTTTCTAATATTCGATATTTTATCTTTGTTCAATTCATCTAAAATAGCCTGTCTCTCACCTTGCATCGACTTTATACTTCTTTCAAGATCAAATTTAGCACTTGGCCCCATCTTACTATAGTTGATAATGGTTCGTCTTTTGGATATCTCGGCTTCATATCCAGTTCTTCGACTCTTCTGTTTATCTAAAGTTGCTGGGAGGGTATTGACTCTACTTTCCTCATCATATTTTTGATATCCAACACGATTACCCTCCTCATCATCAATACCCAAAATATTTTTATAACTATCTCTACGTTTATCAAAATTATCTGAAATAGTTTTAACTTCATCTTGGAAGTTTTTATCGTTCGATAATAGAGAAAATGCATTAAATAGTATTCTCCAAGCCTTTGCTTGTTTTTTAACACCACCCTTATCCATATCTTCATTTGGATTAAACTCCCACTTGTCCAGAGGTTTGGCTAACTCTAATGCATCAGTTTTACCAACTGGACTAGAGGAATATCCACTTGGACCAGCTGATTGCTGTGCCGCATATACTCTGGTCCCACCTTTATTTTTAGGTGAAGAAAGTGATTCTTTAATAATTTTAACGAGTTTATCAAACTTCATATACATATTTACTATTAATTCGATAAATAGTATCATGGGAAAGAAATTTGATAAAATTTTTGAAGCGGTCAATTCTAGATATCAAGTCGGAGGTTATCTTCCGGGTGATATTGTAAAATTTAGATCAAACTACAAATCTACACCAACTTATAAGGCGATGCATTCAGTAATGCAGAAGGAACTCGATGACTTAGCTAATAGTGGACTCAATATTAAAGTTATTCAAGTCGGATCGAAGACTTATAACCAATCTTCAGCTAATGATCATAAAACAGCCGATAATGTTGTAATTACAATTGCAGGAGATCATGGTGGTGGGCGTCATTTCGGTTCTATCACCGTTTCACCAGAGATGATTGATATCGCTGATGCTAGCAATCCAACTCCTGACATTCCAGATCAATTTTATAGAGATGATGAGAAATACTTAAATGGAAAACCTGAAGAGTGGAAAGCCGATCAACAAAACATCACCAGAGTTACCGATAAAGGTAATGGTAAGAATACACCAACAGATCTAAAATTAGCTGGTGAAGGAACCAGATTGAAGATGGATAATGATAATATTGCTACATTATATGAAAAAGTGAATGATATAGATTTCACACTAATATACGAAAAAGTATTACTAGATGAAGGTCTTCTTCGTAGAATTGCAACTAAATTCGCGGGAGGTTTCAGATCAAATCCTCTCCAAAAACAAGGACAAGCCCAACATTTTGCCCAATCATCAGCATTGGAAATTGGAAAAGATGTTAGTAAGTCATTTGGTGGTGACTATAGAACACATGCTCAAAATATTTATAAATACATTTTAGATTACATTGAAAAACTGTAATCTCAAATATTAAAACAACTCCACTAAATAATAATATGTCAGTATACACAAAATCAGATATGTCTCTTTTAGAAGAGGCTTACAATGTAAGACTTTTAAGAGAACAGGCACCAAATTTAACAATTCCTCAATTAGAAAAAAGGATTCATTTGATGTCAGAATCTGAATTAACTTATATCAACACTGTCATGGACAGAATTCTTAATGAGTTTTGGGGACAAGGCGCGATGGCAGGTCTTAAAAATGTAGGGTCTGCTGTAGGTGGTGGTTTGAAGTCTGCTGGCAATGCCGCCAAGTCTGCTGTTGGGAACGCAGCACAATCCGCAGCAAATGTTGGGAGAGGTGCTGTAGCTGCTGGGAAAGCAGGAGTTCAACAAGTAGCTAGTAATGTGGGGGATATATACCAAAAGGGTCAAATCCAACATAGACAATCACAAGCACTCACTAAAGGTCTTAATGCAATTGAACAATTGAGAGGTTTCATTCAACAAGCTGAACAAGATGGTGTGTTACAAGGTGGTCAAAACTTTGAAGATATGAGCATCTCTGAATTAATTGAATATCTACAAGGATCAAGCGATGTATCAGCTAGTAATGCTGCTGCATCGGCACAACGAGGCGTGACTGCTGGAATTGGTGGTGCTGCTAAGAAAGCATTCCAAGGTGCTAGACAACCAGCTTAATGTAAGCATTGCTCTAATTTGAGCATACACGCAGAGAAATTTATCTCTTTATCGTTAACTCTTGTAGCTTTATCTAAGTGTTCAGCTATCGTGATTATCATCATTTTTTTGATTGATTCATCAATAGGTTCATCGTATATGTAATTCAACATATCGACCAATAACTGATCCCAATCCGAATTAAAGACTGCATCATTTTCAATTAGATACTTTCTAGTCTTTAATCCCTGTTCTGACATTATATTGTCCCAAATTCTATGTAGAGTTTCAGTATTGTCAGATATCTCTTTAATTTTCAAGACTCCATCAATACATTGTTTCTGAAGCTCATTGATACATTTCCTTAAATCAGGAGAGAATCTTTTAACTAGAGCTACTACCTGCTTTTTCTGTTCAGATGTTGTGGGAATACCTTCTGAAGTAAGGATATTCAAACATCTCAGAAACGAATCCTTTAAAGATGGTTTAAAATCCAAACTTTGACATCTTGATTGTAGTGCTGGAATTATTTTGTGTCTATAATTACCAGTAAGAATGAATCTGGTAGTATTTGAATACGATTCCATTAAATTTCTAAGTGCTGCTTGGGATGCGCCACTTAAGAAGTCTGCTTCATCAAGTATAACAACTTTAATATTACCATCTAGACTTTTAGTTTGGGAGAATCCAGTAACTTTTGTTCGGATTGTATCCACACCAGATTCATCAGACGCATTTATATACAAATAGTCACACTTTAGAATATCAGTAACTATAATTCTAGCTAATGTAGTTTTACCCGTCCCTTGAATACCACAAAATAATAGATTTGGTATGTTTGTATTGAAATTGACTATAATTTCCCGTATTTCTGGTGAAATACATAAATCGTCTAACTTTTGTGGTCTATATTTTTCTACCCAGATATTCATATTTCTTTTAGAAATATATCACGGGTCGTTCTCTTGTCAAGAGCGCGAACGAACTCCGAACACTCTAATAAATCATCATGTGTTCCACAATCAAACCACACCCCATCAAATTCTTGAGAGTATACACCCTCATACATATCCATCAACATTATCAGATCTACAATTTCCAATTCCCCACGCTTAGATGGTTTAACCTTTTTGGCTAGGCTAATAGCCATGTTTGAAAACACATAAAGCCCAACTACAGCGTCATTACTTACAAATTCTGTCGGCTTCTCGATGATCTTCTCAATGTTTCCGTGTTCGTCATGTTTTATGACACCATAATCTGATGGGTTTTTTACTTTATATGTGAAGATAGCATTTTGTTGAGTTTCGATTTTTTTATTCGTTAAAAATACATTATCGCCCAAAATCAAAGTGACATCATCACCACCTATGAATTTTTCACCTATTATAAATGCCTCGGCCAATCCATTTGGATTTTCTTGTATGATATACTCTAATTTAACTCCAAACTTAGATCCATCACCCAAATATTCAAAAAATAATTGTTTTTGAAGTTTTGAGGCGACAATAATCAAAACTTCATGGATACCCATATCGATAAGAGTTTTGAGTGGATAAAAAACCATGGGTTGTTTATATACCGGAAGTAATTGCTTCGAAATCCCATATGTTAATGGGAATAACCTTGATCCACGCCCACCGCTAAGAATAATACCTTTCATATTCCCTGAATCCCGTTGTTATAGTTGCAGACTTTATTCATTGCTATTTTCTCTGGACTAAGTTTGAATATGTTATCAGCTTTCGTATTATCTAATATACAGTTACTTCTAGGAGCCACTATAGATAAATCTTCAATCTTTACCCAATTAGGATTCAACATCTTCCAATTTTCCTCGTTCATATAATTTAAATGGTCCACAACCTCCATAGTTGTCAATGGATCTGGATTGACAACATTGTAAATGTCACATCCATTATACCACTCAGTTTTTTGGTCAGTCAATAATGATTGAATGAACATACATAATTCAGGTATAAGAGTTTTAGAATTTCTATAATCGATCAAATTTGGATATTCCATTATTTTCTTTAGATAATTTCTAGGATTATTTAAATTGTAGCATATGGGCATTCTAATTCTTAATATTTTGATATTGATATCCTTAACTAAGGTTTCGAATGCGTGTTTACTTTTACTATAAAAGCTACTGATATCAAACATTCCAAAATTTGGAGCGTCTGTCTCCGTATAAATCCTTTCATATCCAGTATATATACAGCCACTGCTAATATGAGTATATTTAACACCCATAGACTCCATTAATATGGAGAGTCTTAATGGGACTACCACATTTAAATTCCAGCATTCTTCAGATTTAATTTCCCCTTCATCAACATTAGGTCTACCAGTAAAGCCCGAACAATTTATTGCATATCTGATTTCATTGTTTAATATATACTTTCTCATAATATCGATATTATGATAATCTATATCAGACCTAGAAATATGGAATATTTTAATATCTTGGACTTTTGATAAAAAGTTAGCCAATTCAGCACCTATATATCCCTTACCTAATATTAAAATATTACGATATATTTTCTTCGATGAATTCTTTGATGTCATTTAAAGATACTGTATCATTGGAATGTATGAAGTCGACCATTATTTCACAAAATTCGACCCCCATTGAAGAAAGCTCTTCATCTTCAGTTGAATCCAGTAATTCTTGAATTTCATAGATGATGTCTAATAATTTTTCCTCTTTATCCCTTAGCTTTTTAAACAATTTAGTATTCATTTATCGTATTTACTCCAAATTGTTGTTTTTCAACTAAATAATTTCATATCCAAACGATATTCAGATCTTTGATATAAATAATATCAAATGGCATTGTCACTATCATTACAATTAGGATTCCCAGATGTTCCGAAATCAATAACTAATCCTAGTGTTGATCGACATAATGCTTTAGATGTTGCATCTCCAATGTCATTTTTACAATTTATAAAATTGATAATTGTATCCTTCGATCCAGATACCCTCCAAAACTATTACAATACATATGTGAAGAGTTGGAATTCTTTAAATCTATCTAAAAAAGTAAATGAGCAAGATTTAATAATTGAAAAATATAGAGAATTTATACAAGATATAATTATTCAATATTCTACTCTAGAAGAAAAGAAATTCTTAAGCAATGTAGATTTTAATGATCCCCTCGATCTGGATGTGATATTAGGGTTTTATAGTAAAAAGTTGATTGATTTATGTTCTTATTATAATGAACGAAGATCTACTATAAAATTTAGTAATATTAGAAATAAACTTATTGGATCAAATTATGGGTCGATTAAAACAATTTACGATCTATCACTAGCATACCTAAAAACATTAGATGATAGTAAAATGTTGATCGATTTTGACGAGGTATTGACAAAATTCTCAGTCGATATTGATGAATTATATGACACATATCCAACATATTTCGATCAACCATCAAATGATACAATCAATGATAATAAAGATTTAGACTACGGACTTAATATTTTCTTGAGAGATGATGTTGATCTTATAGAAGATGTATTTTCAGGATTTTCAGATACTTTAAAGAGTATTAAAGAAGTTGATCTTTTATTTGAAAATAAGAGAAAACTAACAGAAAAATATCTATATACTGATTATTATTTCCTTTCAACCGGATCATCCGTCACTGATATATTATCTGGTAAATTATTTGAAGTTGATAATGGGATTCTAAATTTTGTAAATAGATATCATCCAACAACAGCATCTACTGGACAGACCGAATATTTTACAACTCATAGAGATCATGGATTTTTTAGACCATCTAAAGTATCAATTGTCGTTTTAGATGGGCTGCAAAAGAATTTTGAGTTTAATTACGATAATCTACTACCAAATTCTCTATATTTCTTCCCAGATCCAAGTATAATTGGAGTTAATGGCGATGTTCTAATATTCAATGTCGATGATGCATACCTGAAGAAGAATGCCTCTTCAGGAAATGCTATAAATGAACCTACCACATCCGAATATGATTCAAAATATTACGGATATGTATCTAAAATTGATTTAAATTATAACAAATATTTAGATAGTATGAGTAACTTCGGAATTATCTCAGATTCTAAATGTGATGTATATGGAAATCTCTATGGGTTATTTAAAAACAGTGATGATCATGGTGTTATATATTCCCCGGAATCAATCAATGTCGATATATCTTCAACAATAAAATCCAATATCATATTCGATGGATATAAATTTTATGATGATCTATATAATAGTGGGTTTTCGTTTGACTATGATATTGAGGACTATTCCACATATTCGGAAATTGTAAGAACTGGTGTTACCGTAAGTGGGTATAATCTATCATCTATTGCCACTGATACTTTATTTTTTGGAAAGTTTGGTAGTTTTGCTGGAGCGGAATTTATACAATATCCACAACCAATTACCCCAACATCTGATGAATTAGTTACGATATATGAAATACTAGAAGGTGGGTTTATAACAACCCCTACCAATGATATATATCCAGATGCGATATCCTCGGATTTATCTGCTTTTGAAATGTCTGTTGGAACCTTCTACTATACTGATTTAATAGAAGGTGGTATATATAACACTACCCAACGTGCATTATTAGATCCACTATACCCACAACTATCTGCAACCTTTATTGATTATGATAGAGATATTATTAATTATGTAGATGGTGAAAAATTTGGAGTTCCATTCGATACATCAGTTGATTATTATTCAGAATATGCATATGATGATAGTTTTGTCGAATATACTGAGTTATCACCATTAGAGAAATTTCAAGAAGGTAGTGTTCTGATGATTAGAAATAATACAACTAGAACTATAGCACCATTATTAGATTCTCTAGAATTTTTAAATTCTAGATATTCAGAATATATAAAATCAGAATTGGAAACTTCGATCAATCGATTTGAAATAGTGAATGATATTCTGATGATCGAAACTGATAATTATCTAACATTTGATAAAATCATATATAGCAATGGTGTATACGCAGACCCAAAAACCAGTTTAAATTATATAACACATAATCAAAATGACTTCGATCATATATCAAATAGATTAAAGGTTGATAATATAATAACCTATTGCAAAATTGCATACATTCCCGGACAAAGCCCAACCGACTTCTATGTATACCCAATTATTTATAAATTCAATCCAGCAAATTTATCAAATAATATAATATATACCAGAACACCCGAAAATATCACTGACTTTTTCGGTGTATCGGGTGGGGATATTAGGTATATAACTGCATCAGATGTTATCTTAACTCATAATAGTAAAAATGATGTATATAGCATATCATACTTATTGAAAGATCAAAACTTTGTAGCACAACTACATACTCTAGATTATTACCTAGCACCAGATCCAACATTCATCACTAAAAAAAGTTATAATTTCGGAGGTGTATCATTCACCTCAATATTTGATAATATTATACCAATAAATATAAAATCCACTCTATCTCAATCGGTTTCTTATTTAGATACTGAATTAATTTTATGAATACTTACACCGTATCGATATCCTCGGCATCTTCGAATATTATTCAAACTCTACCTCAAATAGATTTAGATGATTTCACTGAATTATCATTGAACATTTCAGGTATATATTCTAATATAATTCCGATTTTTATCAAAATAGATTGGGGAGATGGTTTACCAATACTTTATGATAATGATGTATATACAACGACTACAGCAAGTAATGTGAATATAGCGAATAATAATACAGTATTAAATACAATATATTCTACAAAAATATATCCATCGTCTACATCATTATATAAAAATTTATATGTGCAATTATATATAAGTTATTCAAATGGTGATTATTCTTGGTTTAAACTACCAGTATCAGTTAGAACTTATGACTTCTTTGAGTCCATTGGTGATTTACAATTGAATAATGTCAACATATTACCAATGGAAGGGAACCCAAAAGAATACCAATTATCAACATTTGTAGATAATACAATCTTGGAACTTCGTAGTGGTAATTAAATAATATTGTGACTTCCGTAGAATATCCATTATCCGCATTAACATCACCCACTTTACAATCTACGGTGGATGGCGTTAACTTTTTACAATTTGAGAGAAATTTTGGAAACTACACTTTGAATTTCCCATTATGTTTATCCAATTCAAAGGATTTTAAAGTTAATAACTATAGTAATTTCTATCTAACTAATAATTACCTATTCTCCGATATATTTCCTCTTTTATCCGAAAGATTTAAAGCGACAAATATAATCACAGATATAATAATTGGTAATTATTATTTAAATTTTTCCAAAATTGATATCACTCCATATGTATTAAAGGGGGATATTAGAGATTCTAAAAATTATGGGGTACCCATTTTCACCAATACCCCATCTGATATAAAATTTAATATAGAATTATTAGATGATAATAAATGTAGAATATACTATAAATCCTCAAATAATATTACATATTACTTGGCTTCCGACATTGATAACAAGATAATTTTCATAAATGAATTTAAATTATCTTTCGATGAAGAATATATAAATCCACAAGATTTCACATATTTATTTTCTGAATCATCTAATAAAATATTATTTTTTAAATCGACTAACATAGGCAATTACACGTTAATTAAAAATAATTCAACACTAATATTAGTCTCAAATACTAGTGATTATATTTCAAATCCATTTCAAATCTCTAGAAATGTATATACGACACCAGATACATTACTCAATACATCATTTATAACATATAATAATAATAACACCATCGATGTAGATAAAAGTGAATTTAACCTAAAGAATAACTATCTATTACATAGGAAATACTCAGATGATAGTTATTTAACTGATATTATAGTATTGAAAAATCAATTAACTCCATTGGACACTTTTTCAAATTCAAATATATTATTATCTGGAAATACTTACACTACATTTGTGGATAACTTTAGAAACTATACTTCAATATTTCAAAATATTAAAAAGGAAGCATCCGATGAATTAGAATTGAATTATTCTTTCGCAAATCAAACATATAAAATATTTGAAGGTGATAATATAATTGAAACTCCATCTAATATGTATCCATTTTCTAAAATAAATATAAATGATTGTAAATTTATAGAAGCTGGCGCATTCCCATATTATACACCAGAATATGCCGATAAAATATATAAATTAGATGAAAATTCAACACATTTAAATAATAATCAACACTTATTATGCACTTGGCTATATAGAAATCCAGATACTAAAGAGATATCATGGGTTGATAGATATTATTATCCAGATCTAATAGAAAAAGAAGAAGCTATGCAAGCATACTCGATGTATATTAAATCTCCATTAGATTCTTATATCGAATCTATAATAGATGGAAATTTAGGAATTTCATCCAGTATAACACAAACTAAATTTTTTGATAAACGAAGTGATTTAGCATTTTCACCAAATAGAAAATATAAATATCAAAGAATATCTGAAAATTCCGTAACAAATATACCAAATACTATTTGTAGGACCGAGGATGAATTAACATATCCTAGTAATTTTTTCGAATCAATTAATGATACTAGTAAATTCACACTATCTTTCTATTTTGAAGGAGATGACACATCATGGAAAGTCCAAAGTAATAGAAATGAAATACCATGTGGTGTAACTATAATTAAAAATGGAGAGTTATTATCATTTGAATATATTATATTCGATCCATTATATCCAGATTTACAAATAGATACATTCACAACTACGGCATCTATAAAATCCCTAAAAACTAATTTTATATCAATTTCATTTGATGGTTATAATGGAATTGGGTATGTATACTTAAACACTACATTAATATATACATTCACTGTTACGCCATATAAGTATATAAATAAAAATATATTATATGGAGATTTCTATTATTATAAAAATGATGATAAACCGATTAATATCACATTATACACACCAGACGGATTTGATAATATTGTATTAAAGAATACATATATTCCATTGGATGCGACTGCAATATATCCAATTTTAAACGGTAATACGAAAGTTGATGCATTATACCTAACTCTACCATCTGGTACTAGAAATAGCACTGATAATGTTGAGTCGATTCAACAAATATGTAGTAATTCCACCTTCAAAACGAATAGTATAAATATAGTATTGAAGAATCTATATAATGCAACACCCGATATGAAAAATAATATCGAACAACATATAAGAAATGATGAAGCATCATTTCTCCCATCAACGACTATCATAAATACCGTAACTTTCGAAAATTATAAATGAAATCATACTATAAATACACATCTGGTGAGAGTTTTACATTAAATGATACCGATTATCATGGGTTTTTTAGTGTTGAAAATGAAAACGTGTTTACTGGGAAATTATCATCAATTAAATCGGAACCTTTGGTAAAAAAGCATACATTACTATCCGATGTATACTCAAATAAATTAGAACTAGATAATGTTTATAAAAATATAAACAAAACAATCCCATACTACTCTAATGTTTTTGATTTGATCAACAAACAAGAAATAGATAGATTATCAACATCTATAGAATATAATAATTTAAAAATGTTTGGGGGTGGTATTATGGGAAATCCATATCTCTATAATATGGAGAGGAATAATAATCATTTCTATGGATTTTCCGACACTGATGTAGACTTAGAGACTTTACACACTAATACACAATTAACAGATAGTATCCCATTTTCATATACAACAAAATGGGAATTCCTAGATAGAATTAAATCTGGGGAATTTGTAGTGGATGGAGATGGTAAATTTAAATATATATGCTCAACAGGTCTTGTTAATTATATAATTAAAGGGGATTTTATTGGTGACACTCCAATAACTATTTTGGATGGATATCCAAAATATCTACACCCAGACTTCACAACAACCCCCGACTATACACATTCTATATATCATGATGTTGAAGACTCCAAAGTTGTGTTTGTGAATGATGATTTTATAGAAATATATGACTCTTCCAATTTTTATGATTGTGATAATCTACCATTAATAGATAAAATAAAATTAATACCAACCGATACGACTGAATATTTTTGGAATAATGTTAATTTTAAATTTTCGGGGACTACTGCAAAATGGGGCGATAGATATACAATAGTCAATGATAATAATCCTAAATTTATAAAATTTGGAAAAAATATAAGAACATCACTTAACGGAAGTATCTTATCTATCATAGTCAAATACTCATCAACAGTTTATAAAACCATAGATCTGTCATTATTTGATGTGGGGGAAATATTAGAGTTATCCATCAATCCAGTTGATGATAATATTTTAATATTAAATAAAATATCTGATAAATTATATATAATGGTATTAGATGTTGAAAACATAAGTGATAATACACCAATAAATACACTCCTTGAAAGTATATCGTTGGATATGCCTTGGTATGTTATAAAATTTTCAGAAATAGATTCTAATATTTTTTATATTTATAATAGTAAAGAATATCAAGCTAGATATTTAACACATCCATCATATCCATATGGAAGACTGGAGAATGGTAGATTGTTATATCATGACGCATTTAAATGGAATGAAGCCTTTGAAAAGTTTAGTCAAACATCTATAATATTTGGATCTACTATTCATGAGTCGAATACTTACAACAATATCATTAGTTGTGAAACTGTAAAAAATGGAAAAATGTATATGTTGCATCATAATATAGGTAGATTATATACTTTACACCAACCATTATCTGAAAGATATATGACAAATATTCCAATTGACTTGATAAAATATACAAATCCAGTTAAATGCTGTAATAGTTCACTGGGGGTGTATTTTAATACAATTATTATAAATAACACGAAAGATACTTTAAATATTTTCAATAAATCATCTGGGTCTTTCAAATTTGAAGAATTTAAAGTATCCACAATACCTATCACAGATTTGGATTATAATGTTAAGGATTTTTATATTAATGGAAATGAAACTTTTAATGTCACAGCAATTCAGAGAATAACACAATCTGTTACGAATTTACAATCTAAAACAATCCCATTAACTTGAAAAAACAGTTCTTAAACTAAATAAAAACAATGAGTTCTTTATCAGATACATATATCGCAGATACCTTCGATGGTTTATTACATTCAGGGGGTCAACCTTTACCTGAAACTGGGCTTACCCCCATGTATGATGGTCTTGGCAACGAAAGTTCCTTCAGTCTAGGTAGAACTTGTAATGGGGCTAGAATTTGTGGACAATTAACAGTGGGATCGTTAGTTATCGAAAATGTAGACACAGAGGCTGAGTATACGACACTTTTAAATCGTTTTTTTCCAGTCCATACTGTGTATTTCACAGCGGTTGATTTAAATCCCGGTTACTCGATGGGTGGAACATGGGTTCGTATAAGTGAGGGGATGTTTGTCGCAGGGATTGGCACTGGAGTTGATTCTAATGGGGTTAGTGTAACTATAGCCGGGGGGGAAAATTCTGGAGAATATAGACACACCCTTTCCGAATCGGAAATGCCATCACACACTCATAGTCTTAAAGCTTCAGATGGAGAACAGTTCTATTTGTTCAATGATCGTAATGAATCAAGTCCAACCACTGAGTCGAGATTTAGAAGCGATGGACCGGACGATTCAAAGGATGGAAGATATATGGGAGTGTTACCAAGTGCTGGTGGTAGTGGCGCACATAATAACATGCCACCATCATTTGGTCTATATATTTGGAAGAGAACAGCGTAATTAGATATATTCAATATGCCAGAAATTAAAATATCGAAGATAAAAGCCAGAAGAGGCACCGATGATCAAAGAAAATTAATAGTATTTGATCAAGGCGAGTTAGCACACACACTGGACACTACCAGACTTTATGTTGGTGATGGAGTCACTCTTGGTGGTAAACCCACCGGGAGTAAAATATTCCCATATGGATATACCGTCTCTTCGATGTTGGCAATTAAATCTGAAATCGGAGATGTCGTTCCGGTTGAAGGTACATTATATCAATTAACATCTCCAGATTATAGTAATATAAATTCTTGGACCATTATAGGTCGATTATCGGCAGATCCTTCGATTTTTAGTTATGATGCAAACAATCAATTGGTAATAAATTTATCATCCATAAAATCTAAATATTTAGATCCAACTACAATCAGTAATGGGATTAAAATAGACTCAGATATATTACAACTGAATTACGACACTGGTGATTTCACTATAAGCACTAATAAATTAAAATTAGCAGCTGGTGGTGTAACAGAAGTTGAGATGTTATCGTCTTCTTTTGGACTTGGATTGAGTGGTGGATCTGGAAGTATAGTAAATGTAGATCTAGATACAAATTTCTTAAAGTTTAATGGTAATTTTATATCATTGAAAACTGATACTCCCTTACCATATAGTCTAAGATTCTCTGATTTAAGTTCATCGTGGTTTGGAAGTGGTTTAACTTATAGTTTAACAACATCTTCATTATCGACCACACTAACTAACGTAGATAATGCTACTATAATAAAGACTGATGCTGGTGTTATAAGCTTAAAAACTGATATTCCATTACCATATAGTCTAAGATTCACTGATTTAAGTTCATCGTGGTTTGGAAGTGGTTTAACTTACAGCACCACCACATCTTCGATTTCTACTACACTAACTAACGTAGATAATAATACTATAGTTAAAACTGATGCTGGTGTTATAAGCTTAAGTACCTTAAATTCTTCTGGAACTAATCAGCTACCACAAATTGTAGTAGATACGTTTGGTAGAGTAACATCTCAAGTATCTTCTATATATGGAACACTGTCCGGTAACTCCGCATTAAGTTCATTCAATTCTAGTAACTCATTATCTGCATTATTTAATGGTAGTCCATCACATACTATAAATGGACCTCTAACTGGTGTGATGATAACTCAATTTACTGCGTTATCATCAAATGGATCTGTTATAACATTATCTTCTGCTGGATTTATCACATTTGAAGGAAATACTACAACTAGATCCGGTCAACAAGTGGGTAGATTTGCAATACCAATATTCGCTTACTAATATATTATGGAAATTTTAAACAATTCAATTATTAAATTAAAGGTTCGTCAAGGTTCGAATTTTGATCGAACTCAAATTACCCTAGATTCGGGGGAATTAGGGTTTACAACAGATCAAGAACGATTATTTGTGGGTAATGGTTACACCGTTGGTGGTGTTATCGCAGGAAATAAGTTCAAAGGTATATCACCATTGATAACGGATTCTGCGATCCAACCCGCAATTATTGGAGACTTTGGATTTTCATCTCAACATAATACATTATATGTTTTATCGGCTAATAATGGTGCAACTATCAGTGATTGGAAATCAATTGGGGGATCATATAGTGGTTCTCGTTTCATATCCATATCATCAGCTAATTCTATAGTTTTAAATCCATTATCAGCCAATTCAATATCTCAGGATTTATTAACCTCACCCCTATCAGTTAGTGGTGGAAGAATAGCACTAAATCCATTATCGGCTTATAGCATATCACAAGATGCCCTTTCAGCACCTTTATATATCCAAAATGGTAAGATAGTATTGGGTAGTATTCCTGCTGGTTATATATCGAATAGCGCAGTAACCTCACCCCTATCAGTTATTGGTGGAAAAATAGCACTAAATCCATTATCTTCTTATAGTATATCCCAAGATGCTCTATCATCACCGTTATATATCCAAAATGGGAAGATTGCTTTGGGTAATATTCCTGCAAGTCTCGTATCAGATAAAACTGTCACTATCGAACATGGATTATATTCATTGGTTAACGGATTAACATCAACTGGGACAGAAATCTCAACATTAACTAATAATGTAACCATTCGTAGTAGTAAACTTTTATTTAAGTATAATGCATTATCTGGAGGTGGTGTATTTAGTAGACATGTTATAAGTTACTCAACACTAGCCACTGGTCATTATAAAGTCACATTCCTCCCTATAACTACTAATTATATCCCAATGGCTACTATAGTTGGTTCTGATGCCTTGGATTGTTCGGCCAGAGTGACGGCAACAGATCTATCATCATGTGAAATTAAAGTTATAAATTCTTCTGGTGTGACTAAAAATGCTAATATATGCCTAACCATAGATTTCTAAAATGGATAAATTATATGGATTTTTAGACAGTAAATACGACTATAATCCACATTGGGATATAGCATGGAGTTTCACATTCTCATTATCTGGTGAGGAACATGGATTTACATCATTTTTAAGTCTAAGTAACACCGCATTATCGTGCGTTGGGGGTGATTCACTAGGTTATTATAGTAATACAAACGTGCCAAATGGTATATTTGCAGTTGCTTTTGATACAACTGGCAGGTTTGCTCTACCAATAGGTCCGCATCCGGGTGTTGCTCTAAGTGCAATTAAGCAAAATGCCTTAATTATAAGAAATTCTAGCAATGAAGTCATTTTAAATGAGTCTCTATCATCATTATCTAAAGATTTTATATTAACACAACCAGATAAAACATTCCAGACTCTCAGATTTAGATATACTAATGGTGGAAAGAAAATATCTGTCGATTATAGGGTTGGAACATCCAATTATATAACATTGACCAGTGTGGCGTTAACTTCGCCAAATTTAAGTCTTCCACTTCACCCCGGATTCACATTCTGCTCCCCGATTAATACTGTTGTAACTCCATCGACTATGTTCGTTAAAGATTTCCATGCTCAAGGAGGTATAATAGCCCCAACGTATGAGACGATTCCATATATACCGCTAAGTTCGTATATAATTAATCAATATACCACAATATCTGGTATAACAGCAAATCCAGTGTAAATGCCTTCGACATTTATAGTGCATAGACCCGAAGTTAGTTGGCTCCACCCAACTGATGGAAATTATAATGCATTAATAGACCAGCGCATCACAGCATTCACATCTGAACCATGTGTAGCTCCCGGTGATCCCTTATATGGCCCCCATACCGACACCACGATAGATGTAGTAGGTACGAAATATATAAGGGATGGATTAATAAATTCTCTTAATCTTATATACGGAGGATTTAACTACTGGATATATAAAACAGATTATGGTGTAAATACACCACTAAATCCGCCAACCACAACCAGTATACCTCTACCGGATCATGATTACGAGTACTACCTTGGCGATGAATTCGGCGAAGGATTCAATGGTGGTGCAAAATACGATAGAGTTGAATATCTTGTGTATATTGTCATGACAATATCTGGAAATATTAATAATAATAATCCAACATTTGGTAGTTCTTACAATAATTATGCGGCAGAATTAGTAGAGGAAGCGACGATAACCCCAACAATAGGCGGAACATCATCTTTTGTAATTTTTAGCCATTCGGGGGGTTTACTAGATGACCCCGAAGGAACTTTACAATCGATTAATCTAAAATCATTACATCCATGTGAAACCACTAATACAACAGTTAGGGTAACTATACCGTATACAAATCAAGTAGACATTGAAGGAGCTAGGCCCGATGGATATTTAACTAAGCAAGTATACTTACCTTACACCATATATATTCATGTATATGGTGAAGGTGATCTTGGATGGGATGTACAACCACCACAAGGGCTACCAATATATAATCATTCAAGATTTGCATGTTCGGTTGGTGATATGACGGTGAATTGTGATGTTATTCCGCCTATTGGTACCACCCCAATACCAACTACTACTACTACCACTACTACCACTACTACACCCTCCCCATCATCTGGTCCTTGTGAGGTATGTTTACCAGAGGTTCCATCGACACCATCTGGAAATCCAAATTTTAAATTCGATAACTCAATATATATTGATCAACCCATTATAAATTTAAATAATCCTCCCCAGAAACAGATATATACGGGTATAATCGTAACAACTACACTAAAGCCAACTACAACCACTACAACCACCACAACCACCACAACCCTAATACCAACTACCGAATGTTTAAATAATTGTAAAGTTTTAAAGTTTTAAATTATGCCAACAGATCCTAGTATACAATACCCAGATCCAAAAGATTACCATTATTGTAATTATGGGGTTATTCGATCATTTATATCTACAGATATTAGCTATCTTAATGGTGAAATGTCTATCATGACTGTGGCTATAGATGGCCAAGTTGCACTTGGTTATGACGATACCATTGAGAATACAACGATAACAGTGGAAGGTGTTAAGTATTGCGCCGATGGGACATACGATCTACTTAATATTGATGGTATTAATAATGAGTATCAATTTCTTATACCTACAGATCCATCAATACATGTTACTGCTGGTCACACTTATAATTTAGGAGATGTTACCATCACTCAAACTGTTGGGGTTGGGTTGGGTTGGGAGGTGTTTAACCCAAATTATATTGAAGTTAGATTACCAGTTACTGTCAATATACTAGATGATTACCCGATATTGTACTATGCAAGATCTGTTAGTGGAGTGATCTCATCTCCACACTATGTTGAAATTACATTCGTACCAGAAAACACTGAGGGAGGATTTCCAAAACCAGATGAAACTTGGTATAGGAGTTTGGGGCCTACAATAAGCTTATATAAAGGTGATGTATATAACCCTTCTTATGGGGATGAATTAATTGAAAGGACTGTTGGAGTGGGGTTCGTATTAGCAAATATATCTTATGACTATGTGTTACAAAACGTTAACCCAGCACCAATACCAACACCAACCATTATAGTATTACCATCCTTCAATGAAACTCTATATGGTGAAAGCGAAGTTTTCACCAATAATCATATAAGTGCTATATGGACCTATACGGGACTATATCAGAGAACTCATTACGTCCCACAAGGTAATCTTTGGATTAATAAAATTTGTATAGTAGATCCTACACCAATAACAACAATAACAACAACACCAGAACCTACTACTACTACAACAACAACACCAGAACCTACTAATATAGCATGCCCATGCTCTAAAAGAGTTCCAGAATATAATACAGAATATCCAAAATATATATTACCAAAATCCCAGTTATCTAATCCTCAGTTGATATCAACCAACCCACCATTAAATATTGATAAGTTTAAACCTATCATAACTACATTAGCACCGACAACTACGACAACTACAACCACTACAACCACTACAACCACAACAACCACTATAATAAAGTGTGATGATGGATGTGAAAAACTTAAATTCTAAAAATGGAACCCGAAACTCTCATATATGTAGCTGCAATTGAAAGTGCTATGGGATCAGCGGTTCCAGAATTTAAAATAAGTGCCATTGATTATTTCATTTTTGCCGAGAAAGTATCTGGTAGATGGTCTTTACATAACTTTATGTGGTTCCCAGTTTGGGGAAATGCGACTGCAAATTCGATATGTTTAAAAACTGGTACCAGTGGGTCTTATCCAAATAGTGCAACTCATAGTATTAGTGGGTATGTTATGGGTAATGGGTCTTCTCAATACTTTGATAGTGGTAAATCCTCATCAGCCTATTTGGGAGTTAGTAGCACTCATGTATTTTCATTAGTTTTAGAATCCCCGCAAAATGGGACATTATATGGAGTTGGTCAAAACGAATCCGATATTATATTAACTGATACTTCTGGTATGGTATATGGATTATCTGGTATTATGGGGAATACATATGATGTGACAGAGACTGATACTTCTGGTATGGTATATGGATTATCTGGTATTATGGGTGATGTTATATTCGATTCCTTGAGTGATAATACTGGAGCAATATGGAACTTAGCTGGAAGATTGACATAATTATAAGATGAATAATGCGAAATTAGGAGCGGTTATAGATATATCTGTCATAAAAAATGATGGATCATTGGTGAATTATGGAAAATACCATAACGTATTGGGGGGATTAGTGAATAAGGGTTTAACATGGAGAAGACTTTACATGTCTGACCCTAGAACCTTCTCAACATATGATAACACCGATGATCTTGGGTATGGTTCCTCGACATTATCTGGAACTTACTATGTAACAGGCAAAATATTATATGGTATCAACCCCGTATCACTTTTAACTATCCCCAATGGGTCGTTGTTCGAATTCCCATCTGGTTTTAAATGTTACAAAACTACTGGAACGACAACATTCTCATCTTGTCCTATTAGTGTAACTGGATCTGAACCAAGTTCGATAGTTCGATTACACAAAACAGAATCCGTTGGATATGGAATTAATATGACATCGAATACTTTAGTGAAGCAAACAAACCTAGGTGTAATTACTACTGATCCATATTATACCTCATTAAGCACATCTGGAATATATAGTGTAAATTTATCTGCCCAATTCCCACCGACATTCTCGACATATGATATATATCGAATAACATATCATGATACTAGTTTCCATGGAGGGTATATAGATATCGTTCCACCTATAAGGTTGGATGTGGGTGATGCTCTTGTGATACCAGACTACCAGTATTCAATAACATTTAATGTAGACGCTCCGAGAGTATTTGCGGTATCACCCATAACTGGATTGGTGGGATCTGGTAAAATGCAACGAACCATTCCATATGATAGAGATGAATACTCTCTTGGCACAGGACATACTGGGGTCAATACTAGAATTTATCTACTAACTGATGCAAATAAAGTACCATTTTTATCAGCGATGCGATCCACCACATATAGACCAAGTGTGACTGCGAAATATACAATAAGCACAACCACCAGAAATAACCTAGCTGATATTGACTATAATGCAACCAGTCTATTAAGTGCATTTGGAGCATTCACATCTGATGCAACTCCAATTAAACAAATATTGGTCGGTGATGCATCAGTACCACCCGTAATATCATGTATAATCGAATATGATACACCAATAGCAATAGCAGCGGGTAGTAGAAACTTAACTATTTACTCAACTTTAAAATTGGACGTTGAAACTCCATAAGGTTTACTATATAAACATTAATTATAAATAAGAATATATGAAAGATCCAATATTAGGAGCAGTTATCGATTTGGCGATATTAAAAAAGGATGGAACTATAGTTGATTATGGTAAAAGACATAATATATGGTCTAGTTGGGCAGTTAATGCAGGTCGCCAAATATATATGGGTATCAATAATACTCTCTTCTGGACCCACAACCAACTCGGAAGTGAATTATTGACTGGAACTTATACATTATCGGGTAATACAGTATATAGACAGACTGGTAATGTGATATTCAATAGCGCATCTGGTATGAATGTTGGGGATCATGTGCAATTCCCATCAGGTGAAAAAGCTTACGTATTAGTTAGAAATCTAAGCACTATTCAGATATCTCTATCTGGTAGTGTAACAACTCCATCACAATTAATACGTAATAAAACTGGAACTAATCCATTTAATGGTGGTGAGGTTACTGGTTCTTACCAAGCAGCAGTTTTCTCAAATACACTAACCACAACACCTAGTTCAGTGTCTAGATCGTTATCTGGATTATTTGCCCCAGTAGTTGTCCCACAAACCATTAATACTATCGTATACGCTCCGACTCAAAGTATTAGTGCTTATATCATGCTAACCCCAGCTATTACTTTAAGTATCGGAGATTCTCTAATTATACGTGATTTTAAAAATACATTTACTATTGACATTGGAATACCTAGACCCTTTACAAATGATGATTACATACAAGGTTTAAGTGGGAGTGGAACACTCCAAAGATTTCTCCATTTAACCACAGATATAAGCACAGCTAGTAATATTCCAAATAGAATATTACTAATGAATAATGCTAACAAAGTATCGTCAATTTCAGGTATTCCTTACAGCTCAACTATATACGTAGCTGCCAGTAATATCCCAACTGAAACCATTACGGCTTTAGATATTACATCTGATAGATTACCAACTATTACCAACAATTCAACAGCTAATACAAACGTATATGGACTGGTTACTGTTGGAGGTAGTGATATATCACAAATAATACTTGGATATTTTTCTGGTTCTACAACCTCAATTATCAATGTGATTAATTACGATACACCAGTAAATATACCAGTAAATAAAGTCCTATCATTTAAAAATACGGCTCAACTATTTGTTGAAACACCATATTAAATAATGGCATTTGGTATATTCAAAACTTCTACTTCGTCTGGATCAGCTTTTGGATGGTCCCAAACAGCTTCGTCTTTATTATCTAGTAGTGATGGTGTAATTAATAGCATAGTTAATTCTGACACTCATTATGTATATAATGTAAGTACAAGTCTCAGTGGTAATATATTATTAAGTTCGTCATATGTTCCAATATTCGATCCTCCACTTGCTAATATGTATTTCATGGCGAGCAATGGAAGAAGGAGTGGACGTTACCCCCTCGAATTTAGTATTACTAAATTTGGAGCATTTGGAATGGGGTCAGCAATCCCATTAAGTTCTGTATATGACTTTGATAAAAATCTAATAGATCTTTGGAATGTATTGAAGATTCCTTCACCCACAACTACTACAACTACTACTGTAGCTCCCACTACAACTACTACTGTAGCTCCCACTACAACTACTACTGTAGCTCCCACTACAACTACTACTGTAGCTCCCACTACAACTACTACTGTAGCTCCCACTACAACAACTACAACAACTATAGATCCTAATAGTCCTACTACTACCCCATCTATACCATTATCAGGTGAAGATAGCTGGGGGACTATTGATGATGATAGGGATTGTTGTGCTTGGCCCGTTCCAACTACGCTTATAGTCTCGCCTAACTATGATGTAACTAATATTCTGATATCACCAAATTCTCCAACACCTTTAATATTCAATACTAATGAGAGAGATGGGAATAATTTCTCAAATATAACTGTAACCACTACATTACCACCAGAAACAACAACCACACAACCACCAACACTGGTCACTACTACATCAAATACCACAGTGTGTTTATATTCTTGTAAAACATTAAAATTTTAATAAATATCACCAATGAGAAAGCTTACTATTGGTGTGGCAACCCACGATGACTTTGACGGACTTTATTTTACAATTCAATCGATTAGAATGTATCATAAAGAAGTGTTGGATGATATCGAATTTGTAATAGTTGATAATAATCCAACTGGTAAACATGGCGAATCCGTTAAAAAACTTTTAAATTGGGTAACTGAGCCAATTCAGTATCTTCCATTTGTTAATTACCAGTCAAGTATGCTAAAAGGTAAAGTTTTTGCATTATCAGACACTCCATATACAATGTGTATCGATTCCCACGTTTTACTTGAACCGGGATCTTTGAAAAAATTAATAGATTACTATGAATCTGGTGAAGATGATGGAAATCTATTACATGGTCCATTATTATACGATGATAATAAGACCGTCAGCACTTATTTTGATTTAAGTCATTGGGGGAGTTATATGTGGGGGAAATGGGCTAGTGATGGTAAGGGCATGAATATAGATGACTCCCCATTTGAGATTCCAGCACAAGGAATGGGTCTTTTTTCGTGTAGAACTGATTCTTGGCTGGGTTTCAACAAGAATTTTACAGGATTCGGTGGTGAGGAAGGCTATATCCACGAAAAATATAGAAAAAATGGTAAGAAAGTAATATGCTTACCATTTTTACGATGGATGCATAAATTCGAAAGACCGAATGGTACAACTTATCCAAATAATTTAAAAGAAAGATTTAGAAACTTTTATATTGGGTTTACTGAGCTTGGTTTAGATAAAACCCAATTATTAAATGAGTTTAAATCAGTAATCACACAAGATTACATAAGTTCAATCGATTTAGAATTGGAATCTATTTATAGATTACCAAGTGCCAACTCACAACCAATATCATGACGCATTGCATCAAATCGTTCCTTTATATATCCATCAATGGCTAAAGGTTTCAATAAATCTGATACATCTATTTTAAGTTCATTTGCTTTTTCTTCAATGAAGTAGAATGCTTCAGCTAAACACATCCATCTGCTGAATTCATCTGTTGTCATCTCAACAACTTCACCATTTTTCTTCTCTATCGTTATCATATGGTCTTATTATAACTCGGTTTTAATTAATCAGTTTTTCCAACGAGATCCTCAAAGGTTTGGTTTAAATCCAAAGGCTTAGATACTAATACCGTATCATAATTGATATTTACTCGATACATATTTTTACATTTTTCACATTCAACCACATTTTCGGTATTTGGGGAAAATAACCCTTCGAAGGTATTTCCACCGCACACACAGGGCAATTTAACCAATTGGGAATCGAAAATTTGTTCGTATTCGTCTAATATAGTGGCTTGTTCCTTAACCGTTTCATCTAAAATCTCAAGTAATTTAGACGATTCTTCAGTAACTACGGTTTTATTATCGAAGAAATACAATCCCATTAAAATTAATGGGATTGATAAAGCTAAGGATTTATCATATGGGACGTAACCACTAATTCCATATGAAACACAGCCAGCTACGATAACTCCGACCAATATATTAACCCAATTATGTTTTACAAACGTCTTCATCTAGATAAAATATCATAAAAGGAGTGAATGTCAATCCATTTCTTCAAAATCTAAGTCTCGATCACCAAGATGTCTCGATCCAATCGTATGTTTTTCCAACACAGAGTCTACATTTTGTAAAAGATATACAACCATCTTCTCGGTATTATCTTTAAGTTTTAAAAGTTGTTTTTTATTCTTAAATTCCTTACTCTTTAAAGCAATTTCAAGGGTTTTACACGCTTGAATACCATTATCAACCATATTTCCATAATATTCAGGCAAATTTGCCATTTCATATGGTAAAACATTAGGTGCATAATGCGTTTCTTTCTCTTCTTTTTTCCAATTTCTCATCTGAGTTCTTGGATCGTGATCGTGATCAATCTCACCGGATGCGAATTTTGTTGAATATGGGGACTCGGCCATGTATATATTTAGTATTAAAACACTAAATAACTGTATGAGCAAATTTGCCCGAAATTTCGTAAAAGTATTAAGAGAACAAGATCTTGATCGTGATCTTGAGAGAAAAGCAATGGAATCGTCATTGGATGATGGTGTTGATCCATCAGAATTTGATACAAATCTCGAAATGAGTCCAGAAGAAATGCAAGTCACTGATGAAGTTGCCGATGCTATGTCAAAACGTAACCAACAGATCATTAATGAACTTCAGGGTTGGATTGATCAAGTTGAAACATTTTTAAACTTCTTAAATAGTGAAGATCCTAACAGTGTGCAATCTCGTTTGGCTGCTGCTGAACCAGATACCGTTATGGATAAGATGAAACAATCACAACAAACTAAAATTAGTCGTGTTGCATCCGACTTAGCTTCCCTTCACCAGAACTTCTTAGGGTTTATGGCGCAAACATCCAACGCAAGATTCAAGTATGTTTGAGTTGTTGATAATCAACGAGTTATGACTTTTTTCATCAAACCTAGTAAGAATAAAGGTTTATTAAAACAAACATTAGAGCAAATGGAAAGTTTTGATTTAGATGAAACAATTGAAAGTCTAAAACATGTAATAAAAATGTTTGAAGTATCTCTCAAACAAGGGGAAGAAAATTTTAAAGATAATTATTTATAACTTCCCAAACAAAACCTTAAACTTGACAACAGCACCTTTCCCACAGGTGCTGTTTTTCTTTATAAAGGAATGTTTTATCTCATCAAGTCCACAATGAACGCACAACTCATTAAAGTCCTTGAACTTTTTGAACTTCTCAGGCCAAATAAAGACACACTCTCCCATTTCGAGTAAAACTTTAGTCTTTAAACGTGCTGCCTTATCAATCCACTGATTATCGAGCACCCAAACCTTAGTATAGAGTTTCAATTCTTCTAATTGTTCTAATTGAATTGGTGTAAACTTGTGATGACCTTCATTGATACCTGCCACAGCCACTCCATTTCGCATAAAACAGGCGTCTAGTGGTCCTTCAAAGATAAAAACGTCATCTAGTGTCGGATCAACTCTATCTATCCCAAAAATCGATTTATCGGAGTTGAATTTAGTAAGGTAATTGGGTTTTTCGTCCCATTCAAACAATCGTCTAGTCTGATAGTGAATAAAATTACCAGAAGTATCTAAAAATGGTATAACTAACCTATTTTTATGTGTATAATCCTTTAGGGAGATGTAAAAGTTACATTTATTGATTGCAGTGTTCAATCTGCGTCCCTTTAAGTAAGCTAGTGCCGTTTGGACTATATGATTATCCTTATAATAAGATAATTGTGTAGAATCACTCAAATTAATGCTATCATCAGGCAATGATGGTAATTTCTTCGGTATATTAAAGACATCAAAGTTCAATTCTACTGATACTTGGTTGTTACCTATATCATTGCGGATATCTAAATCACTCATACCAGATACTTGTCGTATCCAATTATATGGTTTTAAACTTGAACCACAATTATGACAAAAAATATTATCATTCTCTGGAATATAGAAACAACGTTTCTTTCTACCCCAACTCTTACCCTCTTTACATATAGGACAACAAGAATTATAAGTATTATTATAATTATTATACGATACTTTATAGCCTAATTCATAAAATTTAGCTATACTATAATCAGTGGGAAGGTCAAATAACTTTTTTGTTGTCCCAGAATTTAACTTTGGCAACCGTTCTAACCTCTTTAGGAACTCTTTCGACATAATTTATTATACCACCTTTAATACCAAAATCAAATTTATCGATAGGCACCCATATATTTTCCATGGTTGGTGAAGCCAAGAATCCATACTCATGCTTATTTTTATCAATGTATATTAACATCTTACCAGCATAATCACCAACTCGACATGCATACATATCACCAAGTTTAATCCTTTTAAAAAACATTATCCAATTCTACTGCTCATAAATCGTCCAATCTCTTCCATGAATGCATTATCCAATGCAGATTTTTCAATCTTCTCTTTATATACTGTCATGTTAATTGGATTTCCATCTAAATCATAACCAATAAGTTTGAAACATGTTAAAAACTCACCTAGAGTTCCAATTAATGCATTATTTAATTCATTTCTCTTTGGAACTTTTCTCTTTTCCTTTAATTGTAATGAGAGTGCTTCTTTTAAGAGATTCTTAACATCATCATCACTAAATTCTTGGAAGTTTGGTGTCTCCTTATCATCATCCATTAATATATTTAATCACTCTTAGTGTAATTACTATTATCTTGTTTTTGTGGAACACCCTTTTCGATTAAAGTTGTTATAATAATCTCCATGGATTGAGTTTTTAACTTATAATTATTTAAAAACTTATTTCCACCATCATTAAATTCGAAATACACATCCCCCGGACCTTCTTTGTTTACATAACAAGTGATCATAAGGGAATGACCACTTGGATCTACCATAATAGTCCACTTACGAGGATCATGAATCGGATAATCCTTAAACAGTCGAATAGCAATAAATCCACTATCCCTCAATCTATTTAAAAAATAGCCTCCCGTTGTAATATTGTTTTTACTTTTTGCTTTCATATTTTTGAATATTGGTGATAAGTCTACCTCACCTATAGGTTTAAATGTGTCATTCCACTCATACCATGTCTTATACAGAGAACATGCACCCGAATCATGATAATCACCATGAAAGGTTTTTATGGTTTGATTACATTTAGAACATTTGTCCCATGTTTCGTCATGAACACTCATTTAGTTAGGCTTGATAATATATAATTTAGTTCAACATTACCATTTTTCAAGATAATATTTCCAATTCCCATCTTATTAATTTTAAATGTGAATACTTTCGAATCGCCAAACGATAACAATCTAATATTATCTAGATTTAGAATGAATTCATCCATCTCAAAATCTACATCTTCACCTTCAACAGTTAATACATCAGTATTCATCATAGTCCTATCACCTAATGACCAATACAATTTACCATCTTCTGTGAAGATGTATAACTTATTAGTATCTTTAAATACGGATGATTGTTTTACGATAGAATCTAAAAATGCTTTCGACACATCGAACTCATATTCATATTTGAGAGATGTTATTTTAGATAACGTCAATTTAGGAGCAACTAATATACCATCAGAATATAAGTGATACTTAAATTTAACCTTAGATCCTTTATATTCCAAATTATTAGAATTTAAAATGAATTCTACATCTGATCCACTAATCAAATCAAGAGATTTTGATAATTTCTTGATTGATGGTAAATTTAAAACTTGGGGTGATTCGTAATCACTTTCCAATGTAGACCATAAAAACATACTTCTATCTTCAGAAGAAGAGATAGCAAATATCTTATCGGTTTCAATATTAAGAATTGATGTATCACTTACTTTTGATAATCCTTCGAGAAAATTCTTAAAATCCTCTTTATTAAACTTGATTTTGTTTGACATTCGGTTTCGACTTTGGGATCTTATCCTCCTTCTCCAATAATGTAATAAGTTTAGATAATTTCTTAGAAATTTCTTTTAATAAATCGTTAGATATCTTCTGTTCATTAATATTAAACGAAAACTCTAACTGATTAGATGGTTCCGGTTGAGGGACCGCAGTTGTAATGGTAGCAATATATGGAGTATATATTTCAGTAACATTATCGGGCGGTTCTAGAGGAACAGCAGGTGGAACATATATGGGCTGTTGACGAGCAACTGAGGCTTGAGCAAGCCTTTGTGCTTGCTCAAGCCCTTGCTTGATATTCATACTACCATAATTGTCATGGGCATTCGGTATAGGATTATTTGAAGTAAATGATTCAATAGTCCTAGACTCTTGATACATAGGTCCAGCGAATGCAGCTAATGCCGCAAAATCATCTGGAGTCATAGGTGGTACAAATCCGTTATCCATATTAATCTAGATCTAATTCTTTTAGAAGTTCATCTACATCTGGATCTTGTTCATCTTTTCCATGGAACATTGGGATTTCATCATCCAAATCTTCGTCTACAGGTTTAACAATAGGTTTAGTCACCTTCTGTTGGAGTGGTTTGCGATCTTCTCGTTTAACCACTGGTTCATCAACTGAAAAATGTTCATCCAATAATGATTGAAGCTCATCAAATGTTTTAGTTACATGAACTTGTTTCAAATCATGAACATTTTCATAGATAGCATCAATTTCATCATCACTAAGATCCAATGAAGTCTTATTCGAAAAACGAGACTTGATGTAAGTGGTAAATACCCCTTGTTCTTCAGCCTTGATTTTGAAATCAGCACCATCTTTACTCAGATCGAAGATAGCAGCACCGAATTCATCGGAACTATCACCAGTCATTGCATCATCAACAATGGCTTTAAGTTGTGGACCCATATTAAGGATCTTAACCTTTCCATTATTTTCTGGATTAGCAGGATCTTCAACAATATATACGTTGACGAACCATGCTTCCTTCTCACGGATTGGATTTTCAAACTTTGCATCCTTTGCAGGTTCGCTACTCTTCCATTCCTTATAAAGCTTCCAACGAACTTCATTAATTGGATCACGTTCCTCGAATGTCTTGAGAGAAATTGCAGATACGAATGATCCATCCTTCTTAGAAGACCACTGATTGAGATAGTGATGAAAGAATGTGTCATCTACATTATCCGTATTTGGAATCAATCTAATTGTATATGTATGCCCTGCTGGGAATTTAATAATATTAGTGAATGTACCACTGGTTGTTCTTTCTGTCTTCTTAAGAGCATCTTTAATCTTGTCAAACATACTCGCATTGTATTTTTTAGTCATATTTTTAGTTTATTTTATTTTATTTTATTTTAGTCGCAATCAATAATCCAAGTAAACCGATAACCAATCCAATTAAAAAGATTGATAATACGATTGTGATTGGGAGCCACAGAGGGGATAATACCCACAGCCAACTCCAAGTTGCCACAGCAGTTAATCCGAATAATTTAAGTAGGATGAATATTATAGCCAATATACCACAAAATCCTATCCCGCCAGATTGGGACACAGTTACATTTTTATTACTCATTGTTTTATTTTATTTTCTAGTTTTATTCTTGCTTGTTTTGCAAATTCCTTCATCTTTTTAGATGAATAGAATTTGTTTTTCGATTTCTGAAAAACCTCATAAAAATCAGGAAAGATGAAATCCAATATTCGTGATTCTATCTGAGGTTTTTTGAAAGTCAAGCTGTGAAGTGTGTAATAATTGATCTTGTGATCTTTTAAATGTTGCACAAAACACGGCATCGACTTCTCAATATTTACCTCATATTCCGATAATTGCAAGTTATTTTCTATACAATATTTCACCACAAATTTGAGACTTTCAGCTAGTCTCCTAAGACTATCGGCAGAATCTGGATCTTGAATCTCTAATTGTTTTACATACTGTGTATAACACTTGATCGCCTTCGGTTTGGTATAAAATTCTAAAGGATAGTATGACTCATCAGGATATAGTGTATGAGGAGCCATGAAAAAATCTTCTTGTATTAAATTAGGATAGGTATTAAACAATCTTGAAAGTTTCTGTAAAAAAACTACTTTATCCTCTTCTAAATTAGAGAAATCTTTTTTAAGTTTAAAAGCTTCTCCCTTGGCCTTTCGAGATGATACCAAGTGGTTATTATAAATTTGTTTTTCGAATTCACTTAAAATCATAATGAATCTTCATATATTCGTGATATTGTGTTTCGTTCATACATACAATATATCTTCCATCGACTCCATATGGATTTGTGTGGAAATCCCCACCTGAATAGGATCTAGTATACCACAGTATAAATTTATGAATAGTTTTTCTAATAATTCTCATTTATTCTTACTATTAAGGTATTTGGTCACGTATTTCGATTTAGCAATCATCGGATCGAAATCCAAAAACACCTTAACAAGTTCATAGTCAGTGTCAAGGTTTAAAATTTCTTTTATAATGGTTTTCAACTTATCACTGGAAAGTGTTTGGATGAACACATTTTGAATTGAAAGCTTTTTACCTTTCACGTTCATTACAAATGTGCAGAAACATAAAAATAAATGTGTGGATTCCTCGTCTATAAGATTCGCTGATGGGTCGTAGTTCATAACATTTCACAAAGTTTATCATATTGTTCCGCATCAATAAGATAAGATGAGGAACTACCCATATGAACGCAATAAATATCATCCCCACTATTTTTCGATATATGCATAATGTTATCTAGATTTAGGATTACCTCACCCGGAAATTGTTCATATGAATATGGTTGATTAGTTTTAAGCCTGAGAAGGTTAAAACGTATAAAATTTCTATTAAAATGTGCGTCCTTCATAATTGTATTAATTTTGTTGTAAAATCTAAGAACTTTTGAGTGATCTTTCCACCACTAGCCCTTTCACCGCCCCCACCACTACAGAGATTTTCAGCAATAAATGCTATATCGGCCTTGGACCCTTCTGGTTTTCGGAAGGAGACGAACTGTGTGTCGGGATTGATCACTATCATGACATCTTTCTTGTGATTGTCAATCAGTTTCTTCGCTATTTCGTTCACGGAGAACTTGGAGAAAGTGGCAATCACCGACCAATCCTTGAATGTTCCCTCATATAGATCCAAATTAGCGTATTCGTTGTCAATAGCATTGAAAAATGCTTCAGCAGACTCCATTTCCTTATCGGTAAGACCGTCATAACCATACCAGAACCTATTAACGAATACTTTAAAACGATTATAACGTGTATTTCTATAAATTGCGTTCAGATACTCGGATTCCTTATATTTTAGAGAATAAAAGTTATAATCATCCACATATAATATTAATTTCTTTAAATCTGTAGGAATTTCGAACTTATCCTTAAACTTTTTATATAAAAGCTTGCAACATGAAGAATATTCCTCTGAAATCATGGTTGAATCAAAGATATTAAGCTTTTCTCCACGATCAGAGACGAAAACAACACGGGGGTCATCGATTTTATTGATTATTGACTGATCTAATACCATACCAATGACGAAAACCTTGTCATAATTCTCTAAATCGGACTCCCAATCAGTGTATTGGCTCAAGAAATCACCAAAGAACACGGACTTATACTCCATCGTGGGAAACATATTCCCTAATAAGATGGTAGAACATGCTCCATCTAAATCAGAATTAGCCCAGCAAAAAATTTTACTCACTTTATAATTACTTTTTATTATTGTTTTGCAAGCTTTTCCAAGAATGATAGATCATCATCCGCAAAACTTTCCTCTTCTTCATCCGACTGTATAATAGTAAGTGTGTCGTATAGAATTTTCATAGCTTGGACCATACCACGGGGACCGAATCGGTTTTTCATAACTCCAAGTTTAATTAATCCCATTTCCATATCTTCATCTGATTGAAAAATAGACCATATTACATCAGCAGTTGCCGCAACACCGATACTGCCAGCAATTCCCTCCATTCCGGGATTTTCTTTTCCAAATTCTCCTCGATTTAACTGGATCGCTGTTATAAATGGACAATGAAAGATGTAAGACATTGCTCTAACTTGCTCACATATATACATAATACGTTCATATGAGTTAGCTCCCCTCTCCGTATGCAATAAGGATACATAATCGATCACCACGGCATCCAAATGGACACCAGTATCGATTAATTTTTTAATAAATGCTGATAATTTCTTTGGTGTGATAGTAGAAGGGGGAAATTCCTTAATAAAAAGCTTTCCACTGGTTTTACCTTCTTCTTTTAAGGCATATCGAAGGGTGTGGGCATCCTGTTTGAAGTTTTTTAGAGGTATTTTGGTCACATTGGAGGCAATACGCTTTGCATAAAGCATCTCAGACATCTCCAGAGACACCACAAGAACGTTCTTACCCTGTTCTGCGATGTTTGCTGCCACATTACCAAGGAAGATGCTCTTACCGATGTTAGCCTGTCCAGCAAAGACATAAAGTGCCTTGCCATCCTCTCTATAACCGCCCCCCAAATGTTCATCGACCCATTGCCAACCAGATGATATGTATATATCTTCATTTAGAATATCATCAATAAGCTTATCGACATCTTCAAATAGTTCAATACCACGTTCAGTATCTAGACATATTTTACATATATCTTCAAATGCTTCGAGAACTTCTGATGGATTCTTAACCTTTTTCTCGGAATTTTCTGCAATATCTAAGATATTACACCATGTAGCACGTTCTTTTAGAAATCTTTCGGTATTTTCATACAATTCATCGTGGTCGTAGAGCTTGTCCATCGTTTTAAACGACTCAACAAGTTTTTTAAATTCAACTCTCTGACCTTCAGTGGTCAAATAGGGCTTAATCTCAGTTATCGTTGGTAACTTTTGACGTTTATCGTAAAAGTCCTTAACAATTTGAAAATAATTAGCAATATTTGGCTGTTCAAAGTATTCAGACTTCACATAATCAGCAATAGATGCCAAGTATGTGCTGTCGGTCATCGACTTATAGCATATTATTTTTTCGTATTCAGTTAAATCTATCATGAATTATATCAGCATCACTAGGGGATTCTTCGGCTTTATCCGCAAATTCTTCAGCTTCTTTCAAACTTTTAAAATTTATTGGACAATCATAACTACATCGATACGGATGCCACCATAAAAGTTTCCACTGAGGCTCAAATTCATCATCACCTCTCCAATTTTTATATTGTCTGACTCTAGTTTTCATATTTGTTCAAAAAGTATTTTTCGCCGCGCTTCCAATCTTCGGTGTATTCTCGTAATCCCGGAGACGCATGTGTGATTAGAATGTCACCAACCCCAACTCTACCACCAGATAAATGGAAGTCAAGACTTGCCATCAAGTCATAAAAATGATAACGACAAGGATTATACCTATCAAATTGGATATTCTCCATCGCTTTACGATTCAGTGCCATGAAAACTCCATCAATCATCACTGCCCGATGAGGATAAAATCCAAAATTAGTTAATTGCTTTTCTCGATACACCATACCCACACCAGATTGTGGTGATTTCGTTACTATATGTTGGACTGCGCCGTGTAAATTACTAGGTTTAGTTCCATCATAGAACCCACCACCCATCAAATGCCACAATGCGGGACTCTTCAACTCGATCTTAGATGTCCCAGCAACTCCAACCAAATCATAATCATCAAATAACTTTTCAAGTTTGGGTATAGGGTTTTCCTCAAGAATAACATCACCGTGGACTAATATTAGACAATCCAGATCATTTTCTAATGCTTTCTCTATCTCATAATTATAAATTTGACATAACGCCAAGTTATTATTAAGATATTGAACCGCTTTATCCCAAAGATCGTATTTTTTCAAAGATTCCCCTATTAATGGTTTTGAATCCGCCGAAACGATGCAATATTTGAAGTTTTCGATTTCCATTTCTCAGCTTACCATGCCGAAAGTTTTTGTCAAACGATAAATAAACATATGAGTATGTCTAAATATGGATTCAATTATTTCATCAAACGAGCAGAACTATTAAATGAGATGGCTCGACCTAGCCCATTAACTAAATTGGGTGAACATGGGGTTATTGGAAAACAGTTATTTGATCAAGTCGGTAAAATAATGAGAGATGGAAATATTGAGGATTCGGAAGGTAACACAGTTCCCGGATTACCATTAAATGTCCATAAAAATAGAGTATTAAGATACTTCCTATATACGTTAAATGAACATTTGGGGGAAAATATAGATGACGATGTAGAATCAGAATCGGGATTTTCTAAAGTTAGAAGTAAGGATGGATTGACCAACTTAGCTAAAAAGGTATTAGGGATACCACTAGACGATCAATCTAAGAATTATGGATATATGAATCCCGGTGCATTGTTTAGTGCAGCCATAATGAAGTCCATTGAAACTCAACCAGATTATGTCAAGTCTCCAGAATTTAGAGCCAAAGTATTAGATACCCAAACAATTGCAGATTATATGAGGGCGGGGAGAACAGGACAAACCAGTTATTCCATAAATAAGGCGAAGGAGCAAGAAGAAAAATATGGTGCTCCTATTGAGGATGTTCACTCCTCCCAGATGGATATCAAGGACATTATAACCAAAATCCATAAAGCAATGGGTTATAAAAGACGTAAAGATACTACTAAAGGTCAAGCAGTCAGTGAGCCTTCGGGTATTGTAAATGATTTCACTGAAAATATTCAAAATATTTTAAATTCCTTAGACGAATTATCTATATTTAAAAAGATTTTAGATCGAATAACTCAATCTAACGTTGATATGGGTAATGAGGATGAGGATCAACGAGGAATTTTCCTAAAAGCATTACAATTTAATCAAATGCTTGAGCGACCATTATCTGAAGCAGAAATAGCATCTTTAGCAATTCTACCGAGGGATAAAACTGGAAATACAATCATAGAAGATTTAATTGAACAGTTCTCAGATTTGAAAGATAGTGGCATACCCATGGAAGAATTCCAAAGTGAAATCAATGATGTTATGTCATACACTCCAAATGAAATCCATCCAGTATTAAATTTAATATTGAATAGTGTTAACAGCAACGAAAGTGGGACTGATGAATATCCGGGATATGATTCGGGGATATTGAAACAATATATAACAACACCAGAGGAAAAGAATTCATTTGATAGATATTATCAATGGTACATCAACAATCTACAAGATAAATTAGAAAAATCTAAGGAAGAATTGGAATATATGAAAAGCGGTTACTCGGAATATCAGGGTATGCTACCAGAATTGAGAAGAAATTTCGCAGAATTTACAGCTAAATGGGGTAAGATTAATAAAGATAAACAGAAAAATTATGCCGCTAGTCTAAGAGTTAATGACGATGACGATGTTCTGAAAAAATTTAATCTATCTCCAGAAGATATCGGAGACGACTATATTGCTGCAAAATCTAAAAAATTAAAAGAATCATATACTATGAAATATATGATGGAGCAAGTTCACAAGGATAATTTAAATAAACCAAAAGGTGATTTCAAAGATCGTGGATTTAAAAAACCCAATAACTATTGGGAAGGTAGAAATATTAAATAAAAAAAAGCCCGAAGGAATAAGTCCTTCGGGCTTTTTTAATTATTCAAATTGAAAATCAGCAATTATCATCTCCAGATAATCCAATACAACCTTCAATTTCTTCGATCTTGTCGAGTTTAGCAGTTACCTTTTTCTTAGTGTTCTTAAGTTTCTCTAAAGGTGTTTCTTCGACTTCCTCAGTTTCTTCTTCGGTATCGTCTTCGTCATCTTCAAATGGAGCTTCTTCGTTTGAGTATTTCCATTCTGTTTGAATTCTACTTTCCAATTCAGGTAATAGTTTACCCCAAACATCCTTTTTCTTTCTCCAAACTTTAGCAAATCCAAGAGATTCACCTGTCCAATCCTTATAAGTCTTACCTTCAAGGACAACAACACCAAGACCTCTCATTACATCGAGAAGACCATAATATTTGTCTAATCCAGTAGCGAATGATAGATAAAGTTTAACTTCTAAGAACTGTTTAACAAAACGATTTTTAACAGTTAAGCAACTCAAGAATACTCCACCGAAATTCTTCTGTCCAGCAGCTAATTTTGAATTATCAATAGTTGCATCATCAACTTTAGTTGGTGTTCTGGCTAGTTGAACAGTTACAGATGGTTTATAAACTGCTGCACGACCTCCCGGCATATTTTTCTCCAATGATGGATACATTTGGGCAGGATTATCATAGACTTCGTTAGTGAAAACAATAGTAGTTTTACTAATTTTACCCCAATTAATACAGGTCTTCAAGAAAGACTTGATAGACTTAGCGAATGTTCCCATGTCAGCAGCATTATTATCTTCCGACATTCTCTTTTCCCCCAATTCAGATTCCATCTGAGCCAAAGAATCCACAATGATAACAAACTTACCTTGAGCACCAGCAGCAGCGACCTTCTCCAAGAACTGCTTGATGGCGTTTCGGGTATTTTCGATTGTAGTAGTTGGGACGTATTTCACCTTAGTAGGATCGATACCAAATCCCATGGCACCTTCTGCATCAATAGCATTCTCACTGTCAAATACCACAACATACTTACCCATCTTTTGGGCATTGGCTATGATCTTCTGAATGAAGAATGTTTTACCTGTCATTGAAGGACCAGCAAATTGAACAACTCGTCCCACTGGAATACCTTTATACATTGAACCAGAAATAATAGCATTTAAAGCTAAAGATCCAGTGTCAATCCACTCGTCCACATTAGAAAATGTGGACTCGCTTAGATATGTGGCGTATGGATTGACATCATCGATGCTATCCATTAATTTAAAAAATTCTTTATCTTCCTTACTCATAATCTTACTCTGTTAATTAAATTGTCTATATAATGGTTCCTATCTGATATTTTTGATAAAATCTTTGATAATATTACACCAACTTTTGTTTCTGGCATATCACCAGTAACACAAACTTCATCACATGATGGATATTGTTCACGAATAATTGGTCCAATTTCAGACTCTAATTGTGATAATCCTTGATACTGAACCTCAAGTTCTTTCTCGATGCGTTCTAAATAGGTTATAATCTCACCACTAGAAGTTGTCTCTACCGGACATTTCTCTTTTATGGGGTATTCCCGATCTTGGGTGTCTTTCATAAATCGTCTATCGAAATAACCTTTGGATTATTGGTAACAGGTGCTGGTGGTGTATTGATTTGAGCATAACGAGATAAGATATCTGCATTCAGTTCAACATCACTTATAGCGATTGAATTTCTATTAAAGACCCAAGTATTGGTATTTCTCTTATCCTTATCGAGAAGTTCAAAGAAGAATAACGGGAACACCTGAAGTTCTAGTTGCCCGTTTTGTGATGGTTGGAAATGTAGAATAATTGGATTATACAATCCAATTTCTGTTTCACTTCGATGTGTTTCGACTCCCAGAATGGTTCTACCGATCTGATCTATTATTACTGTATGTTTTTCTTTCATAGTTAATTTAATTTATCATGATTTCGTATAATGTCAACCTCAAGTTCAGTAAGTAATTGTTTTATCTTAACTGATATCCTGCTTCTAGGTTTAGGTCCAACTAGTGATCGAATATATTTCAATATCTCGATTACTTTCTTATCTAAATCTGTAAGATCTTGGAATGTGGTAGAGTCTCCCAACAAGGTTCCCAATACATAATTTGTGGGTAATAATTCAGGTTTTAAATTTAATATTTTTTGCCGTAATTCTTCCATCTTGGGACTAGAAAATGAACCCATATCATTACCGTCTATAGCACTTGATAAGTTCTCAAATACTTCATTTTCAGCAACATCAAGTCCCTTATTATATGCTTCTTGTATCGTCATTATACTCTCTCCAATTTAAATCGTTCATAATTAATTAAAAAAATCCTCCAACTCTATTTTGATATTTTCATTTGGCTTTCGAAGCTTCCAATTAACAGATTTATAGAACACCTCAATTGCATTGTATAGTAATTTACCAAACATTTTCTCATAATCAATCTCAAATATTTCACTAAATTCAGGTGGATACTTACCTTTAAATCCTATAACACTAATACCATACCGATTAGGGTTTTTAAGATAAACCTTTTTAACTTTATCCCCAGATTTAAACTTTTCATATTTATTAGAGATTCCCAATTCATCAATTAAAGTATCGTGGAAATGAGCAGCACCGACATGATTTGGAATTGATGGTTTTCCTTTAGTTAAAGTGTACCGATCCATTCTAGGCTTATGACTCTCATACTTATTCATTGTGCAATTTTGATATATGGAATCGACATCTAGACTTTTAAATATATCATATGCATCTATGAAAGCTTTATTAGTCTCAGACATGGATTGACTCATAACCATGGTTTCAATAATCTTTTTCACATAAGGCTTGAGGACTTTAGGCATTGTAGTTTTAACTACAGATACACCTTTATATTTAAATTTATCAACTTCCATTCCCTCATCATCTAAAATATGTAAAACATAATTTTTACCACTGACAAATGTAACATTATCGCATATACACTCCCTCTTAAATACAAATCTAGAATCCTTACTTAATAGAGATTTTTCAGACCAAGAATTCATTCCATCATTAAGATAGTTCTCAAATCTATCACATAACTGAAAAAACTCATCAGATATCTTACCATCTTTTTTTAAATTAATTCCCACATCTTCGAATAACTTCATCGAAATATATATAGAATCAGTATCATTATATATAAGTGCATTATCACATTTACCAGATAAATCTGGGTAGAATTCTGAGATAAATCTTTCAAATAATTCGTTACTTTTTTTAATAACCGCTTGACCAGTCAGTGTAACCGAACTTCCAATCTCGTCATCCCCCAATGGTGCAAACTTATTAGCACAATACCCATATGTAGAATTTAAGGTAATCTTATAAGCATTTTGGAATGTGTCAAATTTCTTAATTTGTGTTTTTAATTCTATTATTTCCTTTTTGGAGAGTTTTGATTCATCTAATTGTCGTTTAACTTTAAACATTTTAGACTTCATTTCTTTTCTCTTAGTATATAAGAAATCTAAGAATTCTGGCATAATCCCAATCTTCTTCTGAGAAAATAATATATTAGATTTAGATAAAGATGCCTTTTCACTCTTTATAAATTCCACAAAATTTGGACCAGATAAATCAAAAGTCTTACCGGATACATGTTTTATTCTGTAAATATCATCAATCTTCTCAAGTGATCCAAGTTTAGTTTCTGGTGACATATTCAACGATATCATCACACTTGGGTAAAGAGAGTTCGCATCGAAGCTTACAACGTTCTGTGAGAACCCCAATTTCGGTTTAGCCACATATCCTCCGGGGATCTTATCATCATTTCTTGGTCTAATGAAGGTTGGTATTTTCTCTCCCCTATGCCTTGCACGAATAGCGACTGCACCATTAATAACTGGAACAGTTTTAATGGCATTTTCTAAATTACATAATCCAAGATATGCTATAAATCTCAATAAATCTAGATATTTTAATTCGTCATCTAAATCGATGACAAGTTTAACGTCTTGAATATTATAATCTACATATTTCTCCCAATCATTCACAGATAAATCCCATAACGATCCCTCATATGATATTTTCTGGTCATTTAATTCAATCTCTCCTATATAATCCAATTTATACGACTCCTGTGGATTCATAGCAAACTTTTTATATAAAATTAGGTAGTCAACACATGAAATTCCTTCGATGACATATTCCTTTGAGGGTTGCCCGAACTTACCAGTAGCATTAATTTTTTCGTAAATTCTACCAAGTGGTGATAACTCATCTGCCCATTCCTTTCCCAATTGGAAGGTGATTCTATTGATCAGATATGGGATGTCAAACCCACCACTATTCCATCCAACTAAACAATCTGGATAGTCTGAAGAAAAATGACCTATAAATTTCTTGAGTAAGTCTTCTTCAGATTTACAGTGATGGTATTTAACTGACTCATCTTTCGGTATATAATTTTTTAAACCAAATACTGTATACTTTTTAGATAAAGAATCATAACATGTTAATAAATTTATTACATTTTTCGCAAACTCAGGCTCTGGGAAGTCGCCAGTGCCGGGACACTCAATATCGAAATACATTATCTTCAATGGATTCTTCGCAAAGTCATCATCTTCATTGAGATGATAATAATTATCAATTAAAAAATGTTGGTATGGTGGGAGATCTTCGAATATTCTTTTAATCCCACTCTCCTTTACGAATTTATTTCGATCCCATAGTGTTTGGAACTCTTTCTTTTTGAGGAGAGTTCCATAAATCGATTTAGAATCACCCGATTTACTTTCAAGATATAAATATGGACTATAATCCAATTCTTGGAATACCCTATTACCATTGGCATCCCAAGTCCAAAGATGGATTGATTTGGTTTTATTGTTGTAAACACAGTTCCGATACATATCGATTCAAATATACCCCAAATCTGAGAAATGTCAAGGATTCCACTTCTTCAAATAGTGTCTTTGGTTCGATCCCCATGGAGTATCTAACGCTTCCAAGAAGCATCCAATATTTTGTGGGTGTTCTAAGAACCTAGTCTCTCCAAGTTTTCTCAATTCAGGAACCAATTTGTAATATTTTGATCTATTTTTCCAATTAGTTAAGATTTCAATCTTATCTGCCAATTCTTCGGCAGTTGTAAACTTCAAGAGATCAGGCGCAGAACTATAAGTGACCATATCCTGACAAATACATGGAATTCCCAATTGTGCAGCTTCCATAAATTTAATATCTGACTTACTTCTATTGAATGGTATATCCATTAATGGTGCAATGAATAATTGAGCATTCAACGATGCTAAGAAATTTGGATACTCTAATATAGATTTCCACACATGAAATTCAATCTCCTTCGATTGAATATAATTATGCAATGCTGGAGGATACGCACCAATAAAAACAAATTGATATTTATGTCTATTATCGATGATAAACTTCAATATATGTGAAAAGTCATCTTGACCACCCGCATTTCCCTTCACATCGAAATGTGCTCCCGAACCAGCATATACAATTCTTGGTTTTTTCTTATTTTTGTCGAGATTATCACAAATTGCCCGATAATCATATTGATGACCAATCCACCAGTGAGGCATAAAGTTTGGAACTACGGTGATTCTTTCTTGTCCGGTCTTTTCGATATATAAGTCTTTCATATATTGACAAGTCACAGTAACTTCATCAACCATATTGATCATATCGACACAATTTTGTCGAATTTCATCGGAATCAAATCCATGTTTAGAAGCGTTATGATTTGGTATTTCTTCTCTAAATACAACATCATCCACTTCATAGATCAATTTAAATCCAAATTCTGGTTGAATGGATTTTAAGAATTGCATAAACTGCTTTTGGTGTGCTGCTGCTTGTCTTTGAAGTGATATGGACTTGATATCTGAATAAAAATTCTTATCACCTATCATCTTAGTTAAGTCGGTAACATCACCATATCCTGAAAGTTTAATATGATTGGATACAAATCCTCTACGATATGCCATACACCCATCATTTCCAGCATTGAAATTTATATATCTATTACCACCCTCTTTAGCTTCTGGTTCCTTTTTAGGAATTGGTGAATTATGAAAAGGTGACTCTGGGAATGGATTGGTAAATGGATGTTTATTAAACATACTATAATTAGTATGTCCACTCCCACTGTCAATCAATTATTCTAGTAGTTATACCATTTTCTTTTTGGATATTGACAATTTCACCATCAACATGTTTCAATGTTTCTTTTCTATGGGAAATCGCATAGCATGAGAGATTGTTTTTCTCGATCCTATTTTTTAAAACTTCTATTAGTAAATCTACTCCACGTTCATCGAATGCTAAGTCAAACATCTCATCAAGAAATTCTACATTGGATGATACCCCGGAAATCTTTTTCTTGATATCCTTAAATGCCCATGCACAAGCAAGATCAACTGTCCTACGTTCACCACCGGAAAAGTTCCAATATGAGATATCTACACCCTTATCATTGGTTATTTTTTCATCAAAATACTCATCAAATTTACATCGCATGGTCATCCCAAGATCCGTGATATATTTCTGAATACTGGAGTTCAACATATCCAACAATCTCTTAATGATGAATGATTTAATACCCTCTTCTCCAAAAATAAATTTACATACCTCTAAATCTTCAGAATTTTGCTTTAGATTTTTTAGAACATCCGATTGTAGTGTCTGCCTTTCGACGGTTTCGTTGATTATACCTTCAAAAGACTTCATATCCGGTTGTTTGAAATCGATATTTTCTAATATATTTTTCTGAAGATCAATTGCAGCTAAAATTGTTTCTTTTTCGTCTTCAATTTTTTTAGCAGCCTTTAATATATCTGAGTTTGAACCCAATTTAGACTGAATTCTAGATTTCTTAACATTCCATTCATCTTTATCAATGTTCAGTGATAATATCACTTCTTTTATTCTAGCAATTTCAATCCCAAGATCATCTTTGATACGTTTAATATGTTCAATATGGGATTCAGGAATGCTCTGTAAGCATTTATCACAAGATGCACCATCAACACCATCAGCTTTACTCAATTCGGAATTTTTAACCTTCAATAAAGCAGTTTCCTCTGATATCTTAAAAACTAATTTAGAAAGTTTTCCATCAATATTAACCCATGCGTTATCCAGCTTAATATTTTCGTCTTGAATGTGATCAATAGAAATTGATTTCAAATCATCATATTGTGCTTGAAGGGTATCTATTTTGGTTTGTAACTCTTCTTTTCTTTTTTTAAGTAATTCGTCTCTTTCTGCGATCTCTTCTTTCTGCTCATCTGATAATTTTATTAAATTATCGAGAGAATTAGAAATCTCAATTAGAGTAGCATTGACCACCGAAACTTCAGCCTTATTATCCTTGATCAACTCCTTCAACTCCTTCAACATTTTACCGAAAATCTCTAAAGCGAAAATATCCTCGATAAACTTACGCTTATCTTCAGGTTTTTTACCCATAAATGGTGTGTTATCACTAAGGGATAGAATATCACACGATTTACAAATGACCGGATTTGATCCAATTAGGTCGCAAATATATCTATTGGTGTTTGCTATCGAATCTTTCGTGATTGGATCAGTTTCACCGACTTTATATAACTCAACAGTTGAAGGTTTGAGTTGTCTTACAATTCTATACGAGTTTGTGCCTGTATCTGTTTGAATATCGAACGATAGATCAATTGAGCCTTTACCTTTGGTGCAATTATTAATCACAAACTCCTTTTTGATGTCACGAATGGTGGTTCCAAACAAGGCATAATAGAACCCCTCAATGATTGCGGATTTGCCTGTTCCATTTCTTCTTTCTGGATTATCGAGGTTGGTTCCAGTAATCAGATTAAGACCATTTTGGAAATCGATTACTACAGTATCGTTCCCGATGCTGAGAAAATTCTGAATAGATAATGTTTTAAATTTTATTTTTTTCATATAAATCCTTTACTATTTTATCGATCCTCGCTTGTTTATCTGCTTCAAATTTCAATTGGGTTAAGAACTCTTCCATCGATTCAACCAAATCAATGGAATCAATTGTTTCAACATCCTCCACAGTTTTAGATGTGGTATTATATTCCGTATTAAACTGGAATGGTTTGAATTTGGAGATATAAGTCTGAACCTTTTCAACTTGTTTTTCAGAAGCATCAATATCTACGATCAACTTGACCACATTGTTTTGGAAATCATCCTTTGTATAATCTTTTATTTTTGAGAAGGTAATCTTCTTGAATTTTGGGGATACTGTATTTTCATAAAACTCTAAATCACCATCTTCCAGATCTAGAATATGATAACCTTTGATATTTTCAGCGTCTGCGAAATCCATAGGGAAAGTATTTCCAATATAGTGAATATTCCCTTCGTTATATTTTCTCGAATTTCTATGATGAAAATGACCAGAGAATACCGTGTCTGTTTTACCACCTAAGAAGTCGATAGCAGTCAATCCATGGTCACAAACTTTGAAATTATTCATCTTAAAGTTCTGAATCTCAAAATGACCGAATATATAGTCGAATTTACCATCAGATAACTCGGAGTTCCAAGGAATAAACAACAACTCTTTATCAAATTCAGAAATCGTTAAGTTTTTGTCAACAATCGTTAAATTTTTGTGACCATTTAAAAGAGCAAGACTATGAATATCCGATCTGTTCTTGTAATATGCATCATGGTTTCCCACGATCATGATTATGTTGAAATCTGACAACTTATCCAGTATCTGAGAAGCCACATGAATTGTTTGAACACTGATTTCGGATCTATTATGAAAGAAATCACCAAGGAAAAATACATCCTTGATTTTCTTTTTATCCAATTCCTTTGCAATCCATTCGGCCCACTGTAATGCTACTTTGTGCCATGATTCAGAATTACCATAAATTCCCAAATGAAGATCAGAGAATATTGATACTTTAGATTTCTTTAACATATTTCATTTCTTTACAATTATTAATCCAACGTTTGCGCCACTATAGCACAACCAAATAAAAAACCAAGCCCAATTTCCCTTAATTGCGAAACTAATTGCAACCGCGAAATAGAGAAAAGATGAAATCCCAATTACTATGTTTTCAAATGTCATTCGTATCCACCATCCTCTGAATCGTGTTCCAACATTGGTCTTACATAAACAGAACCATGAGAAGAATCATTCATTTCATCCTCATATACCATTTGTTTGTATTCTTCAAGTCCTTCGTGTTGTTTCTTCTCCTTCTTAATACGATTGGAAAAAGCATTCCATGCTATTCGGTTGAAATATGAAAATGGATTGAATGTTGACTCAATTCGGAATTTCTTATCTTCCAACGCAGAATACATTTTAACAATTGCATCTCCCACCATCTCATCTTTCCATGATTTGGTATAATTAATGAATCTCCAATTATAACTAAGACCTTCAGCGATCTTTATTACGTTGGTGGCTAATTCATTTGTCATCTTATCATCATTGTAGTATTTTTCCAGTTGTTCACGGAACACTTTAGATGACACGTAAAAAAGTTCCTTCACCTCTTTGTTAGTTTTCATTTATATTCTTTCTATTTTTAGTTCTACCTATACTAGCAAGCCCTATCTTTATCTTGGTTTCCTCGGAATGTTTGTAAGATGATTTGGATTTGGCTTCCTTCAATCTTTCTTTATGTTCCTCCGTAAGATGCTTACCTAATTTGGCCTGACGTAGTTTCTCCCTATGTTCATCTGAGAGTATTCTTCCCGTGTTATTTTTTTTCATATGTTTATCGATATCTCCCGCCAAGGAATCTTCTCCTCATCATAAAATTTCTTTCTTTCCTCCACATGATTTGTAGAGAATATAAAGTTATCATATAAATCGAATATTACAAGTTTTTCTTTTGAATCATGTAATCTTAATCCACGACCAATCGATTGAATTATTCGAATGAATGATTTACCACCAGCGGTAAAAATAATATAATGCAAATTCTTAATGTTGATACCTGTTGAGAAAATGGATGACATGGCAATACACACAATATTATCTTGTGCTTCCATCTTGGCTATTATCTCCGCTCTTTCGGAAACTGGAATTTCGCCATGAACAAAAAATGTTTCTTTACCTACAATCTGTAAAGCATTTAATAAATTATTACCATGATCCAAACGATTGACCATGATAAGAACATTATTATTCATTTTTGTTGTAAGTTTTCGGATAATGGAATGTCTCTCTTCACTATCCTGAATAATCTGTAATTCTTTCTTATATCCTCTTACAACGTGTTTATGTTTCAACTTCAGAATTCGTATTAGAACATTTGTGAGGTATTCCTCATCTCTAAGTTCCTTTGAATTTTTCTCGTAAATTACGGGACCAAAGGTTCCAATGATTTTCCACTCATCGATCTTCTCTTTTGGAAGAGTTCCAGTGAATCCAAACTTATTATGGGTTCGTATTTTCGAAACAACCTTTGTAATCTGATTACCTTGCTTTGAACCATGACACTCATCCCGTAAAACGAGATCGACATCAATTAGATCTTTAAAGTTCCCGAATTGAGAACATAATAATTCTGTATTGACTATAACAACTTCAGTGTCCCGTTTGGGCATCGTATAGTTACCCTTAGTATCAAGTTCTCCAGTCCATCCAGAATGTGTGAATTTCACACCGTATTCTTCAAAGTCTTTTAAAAGTTGATTGACAAGACCAACACCGGGAACAATCAATAAACATTTGAGAGATCCTTTAGATAATTTCCAATTCTCAAGAATAGATGCTTGAATTAAACTCTTACCACCACCAGTTGCCACCACAATCGTTCCACAACCGTTTTGTAGAGCGTTTAGAACTGTTTCGGTCTGGTAGTCTCGTAATGGATGCTTAAGTGTATCTACGACTTCCTGAACGTCCAAACCACATTTTCTAATTTCCTTAAATTCAGGAGTAACTGCAATATCATTAAGTTGTTCGGAACGCAAAAATGATATTATCTCATTCGCTAATCCTAAATCAAACATTCCAGATTCTTGAATCGCATATTCCCGCTCGGGAACTTTAGCATTTGAACCTTTTAGTTTTAGTTTTCTTTGAATAAATGATGCATTGAGATTCTTAACAGAAAAATGATTACGAATAAACGATAAAATGGATTCATCACAAATCAATTTTCCCTTTCTATAGGATTTATTGTAATCAAATGTCACCATTACATCTGCATTTCTTTAATAGTTAGGATATTCTTGATATCCTGAGCAATATAGGTAATATGTTTCACTACATGCTCCAAGTATTCGACTAATAAATCGTTATCTTGAATTTTTTCATCAATGATTTCGATTTCTTCTGTATTGTCCAGCTTATCAAGTGTTTGTTTGGTTAAATTCACCACACCTTCTTGTATAGCTTTCTTAATATTGGCATCTTTTTGAACCTTTCGTTCCTTCAGTAGCTTAAATTTAAGTCTTTTTGCTTCAATAAGTCGTTCCACCCAGAAATGCTTCTCTGCGGGAACACGCATAATGCGTTCCTCCAGATTCATATCATTGATACTGGTGAATTGGGTGTATTGCTTTCTATAATCGTCGTATAAACTCATAATAATTGTATTTCGGGATTTTCGAAAATATTTCCAACTACTTCGTTTTCAATCGAATCAATTGTCAATGTCCCTATTGGTCCCCAACAATTCCCAAAACTATCCCATTTAACTGCTTCGAAATAATGATCTAGGTTTAGTGATTCAATCCTCCAATGTATTTTTAATATATCTCCCTCGTAAATTTCTTTACCATTTTTATCCTTTGTTCCAGTGTATTGTAGAATGATGACATCATCGTAATAATCATTCCCCTCCCGAACTTTCCCATTCTCATCTACACGACACAAATTAATAAATCTCTTTTCTGCATGATCCCAGAACTTAAACTTTATTTCTCTATTCATTATAATGATAGTATAAATAAGAATATGAGATTGTCAATAGAAGAGCAGGAAAAACTTTCAAAACTTTATGAGGAAAAGGTTCTAGTTGAAATGGATGTGGCGGGTATCATGGGTGGTGCTCCAACTTCTGGTGGTAGTCTTGATAATGTTGATGGTTTTGCGGCTGGGGACACCAGAATCCCTAAAATTTTAGGGGGAGTTCAGACTCGTAGAGGTTTGGCGAAGAAAAAAGGTAAGAAAAAAGTAAAGTTGGCACAGAATGTGCGCCCTTAATTGTTATAATAACTTGTTATAAAAACCTAATAGAATTGTTATTGTTAACTAAAACAATTTCTTTATTCTTTATTGTACATTAATATTTAATTATTAGTATTAATTATAATTATTATATAATAACAATAACAAATTTAAATAACAAAAAATCAAAACGCAGTTTTGGACCGAGCGAAGCGAGCGTCTATTGTTTTTATCAATTACTATAATTACTATAATTACTATAATTACTATAATTACTATAATTACTATAATTACTATAATTACTATACTAATATAATTACTATACTAATATAATTACTATACTAATATAATATTACCTAGCCCGCCCACCACCCCTTAATTATACATGACATATATGGAAGTCAATAGGTAAATTGAAAATAAAATAAAAAAATAAGTAGAGTAAGTAATAGTAAATTATAATTAACAATAACAATAGCGAAAAATGGAACAAAAACCTTGGAAAAACCTACCAGACGATTACGGAGATATTTTTGGATTTGTCTACATCATCAAAAATAATCATCCAGATTCTATTAAAAAATATTACATCGGTAAAAAACAATGCCAGAAACGTGTAAAGAAAAAACCATTGAAAGGTAAGACCAGAAATAGGATACAATTCAAAGATAATGATGTTATGAAGTATTGGGGGTCTTCAAAAGAGTTATTATCAGACATTGAAAAATATGGTATTGACCATTTTAGTCGAGAAGTTATAGAGCTATGCGATTCTAAATTTCATATGACATATTCAGAGCTTTGCTGGCAGATACTATCCAATGCTTTAATGGATGAAAAGTCTTACAATGGGATTTTAAATTGTAGGATTGCGATAGTTCCCAAAGGATACGTTGACAAGCCCAGAACTCTTGATATGCTGAATCTATGATTTCGATATCCCAATATAATAATTACATCTTTGAGGATTTAGACCCAATGTTTAGATCGACCAACGAGGAATTCTACAATCATTGTAAAGTTCTTGGACTTGAAATTGATTTATCAAATAAAGACCAAAAAACTATATATACACATTTTTTTATTAAAAAACTATGTGAACGTGTGGGAATATATGGTAATAAATTAATCTTTTATATAAATGATTTTACCCTATGTGATTTACATAGATCCATTATCAAAAAAATAATAAGAATATTCGGATTTAAAATTTGGGTTGGATACACCAACATACAACAATTTCTTAAAATGTTGGTAAATAGGGATTCTTCAATTATTGACAATTTTGAGCTGTTTCTCCATAAAGAAAATAAACCGAAATCATTTCGTCATATCAAGAAGTATCTCATGAAGGAAGGATTTACCAATTTATCAGACTCATATTTCCAAGATATAGCGAATAAAATGGCTATTATGTGTTAAATAATGAATATGAGTAAGTTTCTAAATATTATAGAACAATTCGATCCACAAAACACCGAAGATCCTAAATGGAAATTGATTGATTTCCTTAAATCTAAAGGAGTTAATGTATCATTGATTCGTGGAACTGATATGTTATATATCGACACCGGAACTGATACAATTGCTGTCAACATTTCAAATACAGATGAAGATGTTGAAAGTATTAATGCTGGAACCGGAACATATGAAGTAGATCAAGAAGTTGAAAAACTGGGAGATAAGGCTGCTAGAGGTTTAGTTGGACTCGGTGCTAAGATGTCTCCTTGGAAAACATCAGCACAAAAAGCTAAACAGGCTGTAACGAGACGACAAAATGTTGCAAAAAAAGCCGTGGATGCTTACGATAAAGGAACTCAGAGAATTGAAAAAGGATTACAAGCAGTCAAAAGCTCAACCATGGGAAGAACATATTAATGAAATCTAAAACATTACAACTCATTAGTAGATATAATCGCATTTTAACTGAACAGGATGAAGATCCTAATATGCAACAACCAGACATAAGCGATCCTAGTATGCAACAACCAGAAGCACCACCGGAAGAAGCTCCCTTAACTTCTCAGGGTGAAGATGAATACATTTCAAGCTTAGTTGATGCAGCACTATTTAAACCCTCAGTTGAGGAAGCTAGAACATTGCTAAATCTGCAAAATGTAATTCAAATGAAACGATACACCAATGCCAGAGAGGAAATTCTACCATTGGTATTATCGATAATAAGCCCTGAAACCCAAGCTGGTGATATTAAATCAGATTTAGATAAAATTTAATTAAATACTATTATGAGATTTAAAAGCAGAGATAATCAATTAATGTGGGAACGTTATGTAGATCCGTATACCGCAACACAAACATCAGAAGATCAAGAAATGGATCTAACCACAGAAGACCCATCATTGGGTTTTGGTGATGAGGATGAATCCGTATCAATTATGGAATTACAACCATCTGTTGAACTTGAAACTGAAGAGTGTTGTAATGAAGTAATTTATTCAGATATTAAGAAACTTGCAGAATATTCTAAAAGGATTTTGGGACTAGCAAAAGAAAAAGAATTGGAACCATGGATGCAAGCAAAACTCATTAAAGCATCTGATTACGTTTCTGATATTTGGCACAGACTCGATGCCGAAGCAGATTTTGCTAATACTGGATTTGAACAATCCGATAACATCGATCTATAATTATGAGTAAGAAATTTTTAACAAAAAGTGAGGAGTATGAATTGATGTGGGAAAGTTATACCTCACCAGAGGATGCTTATAATGATGAAAATAATATTGTCTCATATGAAGAATTAGCTGAAATCGTGGCAACTGATTCAGAACTTCTTCGTAAAATGGGCCAAAGAGGATTAACTGAAGTTGATATACATCAAAATTCTGATAAATTTTTAAGATTTATATTGGGATTGAAAAATCGAATTTTCTCTCGCTATGTTTCTCTCAATTCTGCAATAACTCCTAATCCAGATAATCTTAGACTTGCAGATGAAGAAATTATTAAGTCTGATTGGGCAGAGGCTAGACGAGATAATGATGAACCCGATGGTTGGTAATAAATGAATGAGAAGTTTCAAACAATATTTCGTAGAAAAAACCGTATTGGGGTTGGAAGAAACCATCTATATTGATGGAGTCGGTCAAATACGTGCTAAATTAGATACAGGTAATGGCGCATTTAATGTATTACATGGAATTGATATACAACAAGATGGTGATATGGTTCGATTCACTACAGAGAATGGTGTTGTATTGGAAAGACCTATTTCTGATCATATCACGATCAATCTAGGTGCTGGGAATAAAGAGGATCGACCAGTAGTTCTTCTAAATGTTAAAATGGGAGATAAAATATTTCGCCAGATTCCATTTTCTATCGGAAATAGAACTGAAAACTCACACAAAGTATTAATTGGTAAGAATTTCATTCAAAACGAATTAGACGCTTTGATTGATGTGGGTCTTTCTGATGTAGCTAAACAAAATATAGAGGTAAATATATGAGATTCCCGCAAAAGAGATTACTAGATGAAGGTTTTTGGGGCGCATTTAAAGCCCCGTTTAAAGCCATTGGTGGGATTGCTGGTGCTGCGGTTAAAGGAACCGCAAGAGCCTTGGATTATGTTGCGCCAGAGGTCACACAACCATTACATAGTTTTGAAGCTGGAATTCGTGACATAGCTGGAGCAGCTAGAAAAGGATGGGATGTTGGGTATGGAGGATTGATGAAGGAGTATGGAGATATTTTACTAGATTCTGGGTATTTAATAGATCCTAATGTTAGAATTATTGATTCCGGTAAAAATAAAGTCGCTGTTGGTTATCGAATAATTGGTCAGGATAAAAAGGGGAACCCAATACCAGACATTAAAAAATTAAGCTTTCTCTTCGATCAAAATGGTAATTTCAAAATAATCACCACATCGGCCCAAGAGACAACTAGGATGAATCGGACTAGATCCATCCCATATAAAACCGTCAAGAAATAACTCTTGACATATATGATTTCTGTGAGATTATGAGTTTCTATGAATATAGAAATAGTAGCAAATAATGATGAAAATTTTACAATCGATACCGTAAAATTTGGAGAACAGTTTCTAGCATCAGATGGCGAACGTATTTGTATCAAGAATACAGAGGAAAAAGCTACAGAATGTGTTGAATCTTTACAAAACGGTGAAAACCCAAATGAAACTACTCATGTTGCGTCTAATGCCGCCCCTCTTGACAATTCTAGAGACGGTCATCCATTCGACCCATTTGGTGGAACCTCATGGGATGGGAAGAAACAAGGGTTTAACTAAGATTACACGCCCAGAACCTGAGTGATATGTTTCAATATCGGTGATCTAACTATATCACTGGTGTCGAATTGTATACAGTGAATATTATTCTTCCTAGAGAACTCTGTGTCGAACTTGTTTAACACATCCATAAATCCAGAATCCTTGATATCTGTTTGTTTAGCATCTCCAAGAATTAGATATCTGGTATTTCTTCCAAATCTAGTTAATATAGTAGTTAATTCTGATCGTGTAGCATTTTGAGCTTCATCAAATATAACTAAACTATTATTGAAAGTTAGACCTCTTGCGAAATTAACTGGTATTGCTTTTATATATTCTTGCTCAGTTAATGAAGTATATGTTTGCTTATCTATAGTCTCTAAACATTTTTCATTTAATACCATTGCATAGGCTGCAAATTTTTCATTTTCATCACCTTTAAGGTATCCCATCGAACGTGAAGCACTTTCAATAACAGTTCTAATGTAGATGATTTTATCAACTTTGCGCTCCTTTAATAATTCTAACGCCGAGTATACTGCAATATATGACTTTGCTGATCCAGCAGGTCCATCGAGAAATATCATATTAGTTTTATCATCTTGAGATAGATAATAGAATGCTGTCTGATTGTCAGTTAAGGGTAATTGTTTTTTTATTGTAATATTTGAACAATCAAAGTTTTTCTTATATTCAGTTTTGAATTGATCCGTGATATCCGACTCTTTCCTCTTTCGAGGTGCGCGTTTTGCTGTCATTCGATATTATTTAATCAATTGACAAATTAAAAATAAAATGGTTGACATGACGATTTTTTCTGTTATTGTATCTATGTATGTTTGAAACTAAAAAACAAACAGCGATGGAACGAGATGCCTATGCACTCACACAAACTAAAGAAGTATTAGTGGATTTCCCAGTATTAGAATGGGAAAGGTTCACGAATGATCCCGATAATATGGGATATGATCAAATATTAATAGGCTTCGATAGTTATAGAGATGATTGGTTTAGTGAACTAACATTGATGCGTTGTAAGAGTGGGACATTTGCCCAATTTACAGGTGTTGGTGAAACACTAGACCGTTCTATAGATGATCTAAGTAAACAAGTTAGAGTTTGGAATGAGTATTTTAATGTTACTCCAATTTCTATGAGAGATGTCTTGGATTCGGAAGATGGATCATTCTTCCATTCAAAATATGATAAAACACATATATGTGTGAAATATAAAGTGTATGTGTTTTATTTAAAGTATGATATAACTCTAAAAGAATTTGATGTCTTTCGAAAGGATTTAATAAATCCAGAAAATGAAGATTGGGATACTATGTCACATTTAGTCCCATTTAAAGATTTTAGAGATGTTATAGACACGTTGTTAGAGTTGTGGATATCTAAAGATTCGATCTCAGATTGGAGATTCATTTATCCGAAATCCACCATAAATCAAAATATATTCACTACAAATTATAGATCTCTAAGGGATCTAAATGGTGACATATTCTTCTTATATGACGAAAGATTAGATATGGAAGAAAAGTTAGACGATATTTCAAACTTCATCAAGAATACACCATTCTAACCAAAAGTCCTTAAAGATCTATCAAATCTTTAAGGACTTCATAAAATAATGAGATACTCACCTGAATACTACAGACTATCTAAAATAGAATGGTCAGATTTATACACATTAAGAATTCGAGGACATATAGGGTTAAACTCCCCATTCTCTAGAAGAACTAGAGATGAGATAGCGTCTAGTCTCGCGTCTGTTATAAGATCTTTAAACAAAGAAAGGGGTAATGGTGCAATTTGGGTATACTCAAATGATTTTTCCAGTGCTGATCTTTTGTTAGATAGTTCATACTCACAAATTCAGATTTTATATAAACGAACGAGAAAAGATTTTGATCAATTACTATCCGATGATGTTATAGAATCTAAATTAAACGACTTTTTGAAAGAATACTACGTGTCAAACAGGATACACGACACAAGTGTAGATCTGATGTGGGTAAAATGCCCATCTGATGATCAAGTTAAATACTTCTTTAAAATTAAAGAAGATTCAGAGTATAAGCATTTTATTTACTCCAAACGATTTATTAAGAATATTGAAAAATTAGAGAATATGTAAGAAAGTGGTGTGAGTCGAAACGATATGAGATTGACATTCTAATAAATGATGGTAAATTGATACTAATATGAGAATAGCTATAAGTGGAACCGCAGGGCAAGGAAAATCAACATTACTAAATGCCTTCTTAAATCGTTGGCCAATGTATGTAACACCTAAAAAAACATATCGAGATGTAATTACGGAAAATAATTTAGCCCATTCTTCTAACACCTCCGACGAAACACAGTTGTTAATATTGAATTGGATGATGGAGGAGCAGTTAAAATATCCTAAAGATTCGAAGGTCGTCTATGACAGATGCCCCTTAGACAATTTAGCATATACATTACATGGTAATGCTCTTGGGAAGATAGGAAATGAAACTGCCGCAGCAACAATTTCCTTTGTCAAGGAGTCGATGAGAGATTTGGATATTATATTTTGGTTGAAGTATAACCCAGCTATAAAGATAGTAAATGATAATATGAGAGATACCGATCTTCAATATATTAAGCAGGTTGATGAGGTTTTTCAAGGACTATTTGACCAATATATGGAAAATTTGGAACAGGATGTATTTTTTCCATCCGATGATTGTCCTGCAATAGTTTGTATCGATGAACATTTTGCCTCTATTGATGATAGATTGATGTTTATTAGTGAGTTTATAGACCATAAAGGTGATCTAATTGAAGGGGATAGCCTATTAGATCCGAATAATTTAGAAGTTCTTGAACAGATGGTAAAAGATCAGGAAAGAGAGACTGTAAATGAGGATAGAATTAATAAAATTATTAGCGAATTTAAAAAATGATTAATGGTGAAAAAATAGGAGTCGGGATTATCACATGCTCAAGAGAAGACTCATTCAGTAAGTTATTTTCTTCCCTGAAGAAGTGTGATATAATAGATAAGCTGTACATCACAGAGGATAGTAAAGTTGACTGTGGGGATGTGGGGATAAATACTCGATCTTATATCAAGAAATATTTACTAGAGTGGAGTGGTGACATAGACGCAACAGTTAATAATATTAATTATGGGGTTGGAAAATGTAAAAATATTTGCCTAGAGAAACTTTTAAGTGATGGTTGTGATCATATCTTCTTAATTGAGGATGATATGTATATTAAGGATGATCGGGTATTTGAGAAATATATTGAAGCATCTAAAGTATCAGGCATTCAACATTTTAATTATGGTCCCGGATCACCATTCAATCGAAAACAAGATATCCAATTCGATCTACATAATAGACATCTACTCGATCAAAAAAGTGAACCCAATCCGAGATTGACTATCGATTATGGTGATATTAAAATCGATCTATACGAACACACAGTAGCCATGTTTTCATATTACAGTAGGAAATCTTTAGAAACTGTTGGGTTAATAGACGAGAATTATCTCAATGCGTGGGAACATGTTGATCACACTTATGAAATTATAAAAGCTGGTATGCACCCACCATTTTGGTATTTTGCAGACCTACATAATAGTCTTGATCTTGTGGAGGAACAAGAAAACGCAATTACACAATCCGTTATAGCTGAAGATACCGAACAATGGACCAAAAATGTCATGGGTGGTAGAGAAATTTATAAAAATAAACACGGACATTATCCTAATCAACCACCATTTGTCAGTGAAGAAGAAGCCTTAAAAATTATTAAACAACTCAAACCATGAAAATTGCAATCCTAGTTCCGACCAGAGAGCGACTATCTAATAGTATCACTCTCTTAATGTCCATTTTATCCACGGTTAATGATATTAACAATGTGAATATCTATTATGGAGTAGATGCAGATGATCCAACATTATCTCAAATTATAAAAATATCAGAGGGGATTCCGTCTTTAAATATTATAAAGATTGATAATAATAATGAGTTTTTAGGGCTTGGTAAACTATGGAATATTTTAGTTGAAAATTCCACAGAGGATATTATATCTATGATTGGAGATGATATGGTATTCAAAACCCCGGATTGGGATCTTAAAATTTTAGAAGAATTTGAGAACATACCACCGGACAACATCAAAGCTGTTCATTGTGATGATGGGTATCATGGTTCCAAATTGGCAGTAAACCTATTCTGTCATAGAGAATATGCTAATGTGCTTGGAGGATTTATGAGGGAGGAATTTAAAATAAATTGGGTAGATCAATGGATGCATCAATTATTTTCAGCATTTAATAGATTGACATATAGAGGTGATATATTAATTGAACATAGACATTGGGTATTGGGTAAGAGTCAACGAGATTCAACCGTTGATAGAATGCAGGTGGCGGATATTGGAAAAATTAGTGATAAATTGTGGTTCTCACTAAAGGATGAGAGAATATCGGATGCTAATAAATTATCTAAACATATGGGAATTCTTCCAGATTGGAGTAAAGTGGATACTAGAGATATCACAATATGATAGTTCAAATGACAATGACCAAGAATGAATCATTCTTGATTAAAGAAATGTTACCAATTTGGCAAAAATATGCTGATGGGTTTGTATTTATTAGTGATAATTCTACAGACGACACGGTAGAATTTCTAAAAGCCAATAAAGAAAAATATAATATATTAGAAGTCATAGAAGCTAAGACTGCTGATGATATGGGAGAATGGGAAACATCGATGCGTCAACAATTATTCGATACCGTATATAAATATTCACCACATATCATATGTTTGGATACCGATGAATATATTGACGGGATGATCGATAAATCCCAATTACAGAATCTTCTCGTAAAATATCCCGATACTATTTTCACTGGTCAATGGATTCAATATACGTCAAAAAATCAAAGAAGAACGGATTCGTTTTGGAATGAGGTCTATCATGATAGAATTGGTTCATATATACATAATTCCAAGTTTCATAAAACATTTAGTCATTCAGCACATATGCCACCAGCTGGAAAATCCATAAGGATAGACCCAGAGGTTTTATTTATTGCCCACTTACAATGGTTAGATAAGAGATGGGTTGGTATAAAACAATATTATTGGAAAGTTTGGGATTATGTTAATAATCTAGAACATGGTGTCGGGATCATTAACTATGGAGATTACGATATATCAGTAAATAATTTTAACTGGAGCTACGCGAATTGGGATATACCGATGAAAATAAGAGAAGACATTTATAGTATTCAGAACATTGATGAAAATTATAAACTCCAGTATGTGATAGAGAATACTAAAAAATATAATATTCCAAATCTTGGGGATTGGGGATTGGGGATTCATGATTCCTGCCACTTGACAACTCAATGGGGGTAGTGTAGAATACTCGAAATGACTACCAGAGAAAAGATAGCAGATCTCGTAAGAGAATATATTTCTGAAAAGGAGAGGGATAAAAAATGGATTCCGGGGAAAGATTGGGTGCAATATGCTGGACCAGTCTTTGATGAGGATGAGTATCTAGCATCCGTGGAAACCCTTTTAGATGGTTGGCTAGTCCTTGGTCAAAAGGGTCTAAAATTTGAGAACCAATTTTCAAAATTACTTGGTAAGGGTTTTGGAATACTGACCAATAGTGGTAGTAGTTCGAATCTAATTATGATGTCTGCATTAACATCCAAGAGATTACACAATCTTCCAAAAGGAACTAAGGTGATAACACCTATTGCTGGGTTTCCAACGACACTTAACCCAATTTTTCAAGTAGGGTTTATCCCAGCATTTGTCGATATCGATTTAGATACATTAAACTTGAATTTGGATCAAGTTGAAGAACAAGCTAAATTGGGGGCGAAGGTGATTACGTTTGCACATGTTCTGGGAAATCCGCCTAACATGAATCGTCTGATGGAGATTGTTGAAGAATATGATCTAATCTTACTAGAAGATTGCTGTGATGCGTTAGGTTCTACGTATGATGGAAAGCCACTAGGTTCTTTCGGAACATTTGCTAGTTGTTCATTCTATCCCGCCCACCATATTACTATGGGAGAGGGTGGGTTTGTGGCTTGTAATACCCCCCAAGATGAGAATATTATAAGAAGCTTCAGGGAGTGGGGCAGGGGATGTTATTGTGTTGGAATGAAGGCAGGGCTACTTAAGAATGGTTCATGTGGAAATAGATTTTCGAATTGGTTGCCATCACTACCAGATGAAATTTTTGACCATAAATACGTTTACGATGAAATTGGTTACAATCTCAAACCAATCGAGATTCAAGCCGCAATGGGATTAGAGCAGATCAAAAAATTACCAACAATTTCTGAAAAAAGAAAACATAATCATAAACGATTGGTTGATATCTTTTCAAAATACGAAGAATATTTCATTATCCCTAAAGCCACTGAAAATAGTGATCCTAGTTGGTTCGCATTTGCACTAACTATTAAAGATGTTACATCTTTCAAGAGAAAGGATATTGTCAACTTCTTAGAAAGTAAAAAAATTCAAACCAGACCATATTTTGCGGGTAATATTATGTTACAGCCAGCATATGACGGATTAATGGACACCGAATCGATCATGCGAGATTACCCAAATGCTAGGAAAGTCACAACAGATACCTTTTTCTTGGGGACCAGTCCCGTAATTACAGATGATCAATTAGATTATATCGACAGTATCGTTGATAGCTTCTTCACACAACCAACAATATAATATTTACAATGAAATCTCTACCCACTATAACATTAGTGTGTCTGAATTGCGTCGATCCATCTTTAGGGGTAAAGGCGTTAAAATACAGTATGCGAAAAATAAAGTTTGCCCGTGTTTTATTAATTGCACACGAAAAACCTTCAAATATAACCGAAGATATTGAGTACATAGAAATTGAAAAATTGACACACGACGGATCTTGCGTTTTCATGCTTAAAAGACTCAACCAATACATCGATACGGAATTCTGTTTGTCTATACATGACGACGGATTTATTACAAATCCTCATTTATGGAGAAACGAATTTTTAGATTATGATTATATAGGAGCACCATGGGAGAGTGGTTATGTTGGTAATGGGGGATTTACTTTGCGTAGTAAAAAATTTATGGAGTTATGTTCAGATATACCACACAATGGCGAACACGATGATTGGCATGTTTGTGTAACCCATAAAGAATATTTTGAATCAAATGGGTGTAAATATGCACCTACCGATTTAGCGGTAAAATTTTCTCTTGAGGGGATGGTTCCGGGTTATGAATACGATTTGAATAATTGTTTTGGATTTCATGGTAGGGGAGAAGTACAATATCTCTTCGGGGATAAAGGGCAGCAATTCAAAGATAATATAGCTTTACTTGATAAAATGGGTCGAGGGTCGTTACAGATAAATCTTTTTTGTTCTAAAATTAGTCGCTTCAGTTTCACCACAAAAATGGTTGATGAAATCTTTAAGATAAAAGATAAATCTAACATAAAACTCTGTATATATGGCGAAGAATCAAATATTAATTTATGGAGTGAATATTTCACTAGTAATAAACCATCATTTAAAGTGGACCTAGTATTATTTGAGAGTGGACATTATCCATTAAAGGTGGATCACGCTCATAAAACTACTTGCAAATACTCATGTAAAATGGATGATGATATTTTAATGAGTCATAATGTGTGGGAATTTATACTCGACAATCTAAGCAGCATAAGCGATTCTCATCCGGTTATTTCCCCAATATTCACCAATGGTATACCGTCCACTGATATGTTTGTAGATGATTTCCTATCTGAAGATGACAGGAAGATAGCACACCGCCATTTCTTGGCAGGGGGTATTAATGGTGGGGAGTGGGGTCTAAATTGCAATAATATCAACAATAATATTGCAATGATGACAGAATGGAGTGGTCAAAAATATTGGGATATGGTAAGTAAAGTCGATACTGAGTGGGATACTAGAAATCTACCATGGTATTACTATATGGTTAGGGGTTTACACCCAGCTAGATATTCCCGAGATTATAATATTTTCATAGCTGATAAAATTATAGAAAATAAAGAAAAATTTTTTGGAAAACATGATTACAGATTGGAGGAATATAATGCTCCTTATTTTTGTAATAATCTTTTCTTTTGTGAGACAGACTTTTGGCGTGAATCGTTTAGATTATTCAACGATGGTTGGGATGAGGGACAATTGACATTGAAAATGGATTTAGAGAAATCCTCCCCACTCTATGTGAGAAATGGATTCGCCATCCACATGGCGTATGGAATGACTAGATCTCAACAAGAGATAGAACATTATTACACAAACAATATTTAAATTTATGAAATTCACAATTATTAAAAATGATGGTAGCTGCGGAATGTGTGGTTATATATGGCAAGTTCTACGTGCCATGTGGCATAATCCACTCGATAATTATTATATCGATTTCGTTGGGAGGTGTCAATATCAAGATTCTAATATAACCAACACGTTAAATGTTTGGGAATATTACTTCCAACAACCCCACACTAATACGTATCCTTCGCCCAAAGAAATTGGGAAAGTGGTGGATAGTATCATTGACGTTCCAGACAGTGAATTTAGGGATATATATATGGTTAATCCGACACCAGAACTTATCGCTTCTCGGAGAGTTGAATTCTCCAATATTATCTCAAATTTTATTAGACTTCAACCACATGTACAGGAAAAAATAGATACGTTCGTGAATGAAAACTTTATAGGTAAACGAGTTCTTGGAGTGCATTTTAGGGGAACCGACCACCCAGACAAAAAGGGTATAACTGAATATCTCCAAATCATAAAAGACAAAGCAGCATCCCATGATATTATATATTGTGCATCTGACGAATATAGTAGATATAACATGTTGAAAGTGGTATTCGGTGATAAAGTGGTTACATATGAGAGTATTAAGAGCGACAACGATAGACCTTTACATTACAGAAACGACGTTTCGAAATATAAAATAGGTGAGGACGTTATAATTGAATCATTTTTATTATCGAAGACTGATTTTTTATTCTGTTGTGGAAATTCAAATGTCAACTATTTGTCGAGGGCTATCAACCCAACCCTTCAATCCCAAACATTATGATCAATAAAATATCAGTATACGGTGGGACCGGATTTATAGGTGGTCGTTTTTGCGAACTATATGATGATGTGGTAGTGAAAATAGATAGGGATGATAATGCTTCGAAAAGTAATAATATATTATATTTTATAAGCACAGTAGACAATTATAATATCCATACTGATCTGAAAAAGGATATTAATACAAATCTCGTAAAACTTGTCGAGGTGTTGGAATATATTAAACAACACAAAGATACCAACGATTTCGTGTTTAATTTTGTTAGCTCATGGTTTGTTTACGGTCAAAACAATGAAATACCTTTTAAAGAAGATACGTCCAAATGTAATCCTACTGGATTCTACTCAATTACAAAATTATGTGCAGAACAATTATTAGTATCATTCTGTCAGACTTTTAACATCAAGTATAGAATATTTAGATTGGCAAACGTGATAGGTGAGGGGGATAATAAGATCTCGAATAAGAAGAATGCTCTACAATTCTTGATTAGAGAAGCTGTTAATAATAACTCACTACCATTATACTATGGCGGTGAGGTGTTACGTGATTATATATATGTGGATGATGTATGTGATGCTATAAAGATATGTTTAGATAAGGCACCAACAAACGAGATTATTAATATAGGGAGCGGCACACCTTATAGATTTATAGATATTATTAATAAAGCTATTGATTATTCTAAATCTAGTTCTATAATCGATCATATCGAACCAACAAAATTTCACAGCATAGTGCAAGTCAGACATTCTTATTTGGATACCACAAAGCTACAATCTTACGGATTCGAAATAAAGCACGACGTTAATTCCGTGATACAACGTCTCGTTGACTACTATAAACAATCTGGTAAATAAGATAAATATGAAAAAAATAGTCTATATAACAGGATGTTTGGGATTTATAGGTTCGTATGTGACAAGAACCGCTCTCGAAAAGGGTTGGTTTGTTAAAGGTGTTGACAAAATCACATATGCAGCCAATGATGAATTATTGGAAGAATTTAATAAATATGAGAATTTTTCATTTGTTCATTGTGACATTAATGATTTGAAATTTTTATATGATTGTGATTATATTATTAATACTGCCGCTGAAACACATGTCGGAAATTCCATAGCAAATAGCGAAGATTTCATACATTCTAATGTAAATGGGATTCATAATATTTTAGAGTTACTTAAAAATTATAGACAAGAATCATCTAAAAAACCAGTTCTTATACAGTTCAGCACAGATGAAGTTTATGGCGATATTATCGAGGGTGAACATTCAGAAGATGATATCTTAAAACCTAGTAATCCCTATTCTGCCACTAAAGCTGCTGCTGATATGTTGATATTGGCTTGGAATAGAACATATGATATACCATATGTCATTATTCGACCCACTAATAACTATGGGAATGGACAATATGTTGAAAAACTTATACCGAAGGCGTGTAAATATGTGAATATTGGTAAGAAAATACCACTCCACAATGGGGGAAATTCTGTAAGAAATTGGTTACACGCTCAAGATACTGCCGACGCAATTGTTACAATTGTAGAACAAGGAATAAACCATGGCGTATACAATATATGTGGTGGATATGAACAAAGCAACATTGAAACTATTGAAAAGGTTTTGAAGTGTTATGGTATTACCGATATCTCCAATCATGTTGATTTTTCTTACAATAGACCCGGACAAGACGTTAGATATGCATTAAATGATTCTAAATTGAGAAATCTAGGATGGTCCCCTAAACAAAATTTTGATATTGAAATAGAAAGTATTGTTGAATTTTATAAAAATAAATTTATATGGTAACATTAGATAAATTGATTCAGTTTGAAAATGAAATAGGTGATTTATTTGACGATAAACAAATCAGAGCACCTATTCATTTATATAATGGAAATGAATCACATATGATGGAAATTTTTAATGATATCAATAATGCCAATGATTGGGTTTGTTGCACTTGGAGGAATCATTATCAAGCTTTATTGAAAGGAATTCCCGAAAATTTATTGAAAAGTGAAATACTTAAAGGTAAATCAATGGTTATGAATCTACCAGAATATAAATTCATATGTAGTTCTATTGTTGGAGGAATACCATCCATTGCGGCTGGATTAGCTCTAGGTGAAAATCTCAAGCAAACAAATAATAAAGTTTGGTGTTGGGTTGGAGATATGTCTGCTGAAACCGGAGCATTTCACGAAGCATATAAATACGCCAAAAATAATAACTTGCCGATTAATTATATTGTCGAATGTAATAATAAATCCGTTATGACCCCCACCGACGAAACATGGAATCGAACAATCCCCTATTTTATAGATGATGTCGATATGTTTCTAAAAACAATGTCGGAAAAAGGGATTTACAAACAGGATAACTTGTGGTATTATGAATACGATAACACCAAATACCCACATGCGGGAGCCGGAAAAAGAGTGCAATTTTAAGTATGAATTATTTTGAAGAAATCGAAAGATCGATGATGATGTTAGCAAATCATCCCGATACAATTTTTATTGGTCAGGCTGTAAAATATGGCGGGACTGGCATGTATGATTCTCTACTTGGTGTTCCAGATTCTAAAAAAATAGAATTTCCAGTTGTCGAATATTTACAATGTGGGGTCGTGAATGGACTAGCCATTAATGGATTTATTCCAATTTCTATAATTCCGAGATGGAATTTTCTACTAATGGGAACTGATCAGATAGTAAATCATTTAGATAAATTCACATTAATGTCAGATGGTAGATGTAATCCCAAGGCTATTATTCGAGTAGCGGTTGGTAGTGAAATTCCAGTTGATCCGCAAGATCAACACAAAGGAAATTTCACAGATGCTTTTAGATCGATGTGTAAAACCATCGATATCATAGAATTAAAAACACCAGAAGATGTGTTCCCGAGTTATAAAAAAGCGTTATATCGAACCGATAATAAGAGCACCATATTAGTGGAATTTCCAGATATATATAAATGAAAATATTAATAACTGGGGCTAATGGTTATGTGGGAAAAGCCATACACTCAAAAATAAAACATTTATATGAGGTTGACTTAGTAACTAGAGAGATATGTAATCTTTTAGATTCTTCCGATGTTGATAAATTTTTCGAAGGTAAAAAATATGATGTGATTATTCATAGTGCTGTTGTTGGTGGAAGTAGAATGAAAGAGGATGATAGTGATATATTGATCAATAATTTGTCAATGTTCTTCAACCTATACAATAATAGAGAACATTTTACAAAACTGATTACTTTTGGGTCCGGTGCGGAAGACATTACTTCTGGATTAAACTTTTATGGAAGAAGTAAAAAATTAATTTCTGAGTATATTGGAAACATTGATAATTTTTACAGTTTGAAAATATATGGTGTGTTTGATGAAAATGAGTTGAATACACGATTTATAAAAACCTGTATTCATAAATTTTTAGAGGGGGGAGATTTGATCATAGATAATGATAGGTATATGGATTTTATATATATGACCGATTTTTTAAAGATTGTCGTCCATTATATTGAAAATAACCCTCTTGATAAGGGGGTCGATTGCTGTTATACTGAGAAATACAAACTATCAGATATTGCTAAAATGATTTTACCGGAACCAAGGATTAATATTCTCCATTCATCAACCTCTAATTATATTGGAATACCTCCGAAGTTAGATTATATGTTTTTAGGATTAGGACAAGGAATTGAGGAAACGAGAAAAATACTATGTTCGAAGCTGTAAGCGACCTTTAATGATAAAAATATGAGCTTTAAAACAACTGACTACCTTATATTCAAACAGGATAAGACTGAATTGGATAATGAATTACTCGAAAATTTTAACCCATTTTTAACCACTAAAACATTCTCGTTTTATGAAAATGGAAAATTTGTCGATTATATTAATGATTTTTTAAATAGTTATAATATCTTTAAAACTAAAGAGGATCAATTTAAATACTTTGAACATATCATCCCGAAGCAAAAATATAAAAAAATAGCTTATATAAAAAAACCTAAAGCTGAAAAGATAGATCAAATTCATATTCCTGAATTTTATTCTAAACGAGAGATTGACATGATGGACGATATGCGTAAATACATTCATGAGTGAACAACCAGCATCAATCGACCTTTTAAAACCTCTCCATTCCCATATCGATCTTTCAGATAAGAATCTACCTACCGATTTCGGTTTAGAGGATTATAAATTGTCAAAGTTGATGGATGATGTAATGCTGATCGAATTCTGTGACTTGCAGAGTGGTGAAGATGGTGTCGAATACGTTATGCGTGGCGGTATCGCCATCCCAACTAATCAAGTCCATAACATGTGGAGAAAGGGTAAAGTTATCCTTAAAGGACCAAATGTTCGATATACTGAAATTGGAGAGATTGTATTATTCCCTGCAAATATGGGAATCCAAGTTACCAATGTTGAAGTCGATGGTCACGGTAAGATTGATAAAGGGCTTTTCTTGAACGAACAACGAATGTTCGGTATTTGCAAGGTTAAATAAATGAGTGGCATCTGGTAAGGAACGATACGAAAGAATAGCAATGGACTCTAAGGGAAACCTTAGAGATGCTTGGAATCGATTTGTTAAAGGTTTCCAAGTTATTGAAGACTATAAATCCAATATCACTAAGTCCGATAGATTGATCTCTAGAGCCGAATTAAAGGCACTTATGCAGAATAATGTATGTGAGGTTGTATTTGTGAGGCGAAGACCTGAGAGAGCACCTGTACCCCCAAGAGTGGAGATTAGGAGAATGCTATGCACACTCTCATACTCATTATTAACTTCATATAATGCTAAAATATCTTTAGATTTTCGCTTACCTAGAACCGGAAGAAGAGTCGATGAGGCTAAACACGATTTGGTGGTAGCTTGGGATATACTTATGAAGGATTATAGAAATATTTCCATATCAACACCCGAATCCCCATTTACTGGTAAAGGTGCATCTAATTCTACATGCTATCTAAGACAGACAATTCCAGCAGATGATACATTTTGGAAATATTATAACGATGTACTATTAAAAATGACACCAGAGCAGAAATTAAATTTTATGGACTCAGTTAGTTGATAATTATATAAAAATATGTAATTATTAATATGATTGAATTAGAAGAACAGTTAAAAGTGTTGATGTTGAAAAATATAGAGTTTCAATTAAATGGGAAAAGTTATAAAAAAGGTAAAGTTAAAGTATTCAACACTAAACAGTTTTTTATAAAATTTAAATTAGAAACTCCAAATGACATTAGAGAATATGAATTACCTTACCCATATAGGGTCGAAAAACTTATAAATGGATTTCTATTCGATTACTGTTTATCTGCATTTATACCAAAAACTGAAGAATCGTTTTGGAAAATGAAAACTATGAATACCTCAGAATCTTCCAAACTTCACGATAATTATTTGTATATTATCGCGGAACCATCTTGACAACCATCCATTTTGTGGTTATAATTGGGTAATGACCAACCTATTATTAAATTTTCCAGAAGGATATACGCCATCTAGACCACAAGTAGAAATTCTAAAAAAGATAGAAAAGCACATCAATAATGATGTGAAATTTATTATTATAAATGCTCCAACAGGATCGGGCAAAGGACACTTACCTAAAACATTAGCGAATGCAGTTAATGGAGCATCTGATAATTTTAAAAAATGTGTAGATGACTATTCTATATTTTCAGATAGTGGATCAGATCTTATAAAAGATGACGAAGCGTTTGGTGTTTATGCCTTAACTATCACTAAATCTCTTCAAGATCAGTATAAAAATACATTTGACGATACAGGCGTATTGAAGGGTCAGAGTAACTATCAATGTGCTATTGATGACACGATGAGTGTTGACATCGCGCCATGTATTTATATTAAAGGATTGAAAAATGATTGCTGGAAAGCGAATAAATGTCCATATTATAACGCAAGAAATAATATGTTGAAGAGTAGTTTTTCATCTCTTAACTATAGTATGTTTTTCTGCTTACCTGAACATTTAAAGAAAAGGCATATAATAGTATGTGACGAAGGTTCAGAATTGGAAGAACAATTAGTGAGTCAATTTTCGTGTGTAGTGGATGTTCCATTCCTAGTTAGGAGTGGAACATCCTTAACATCATTCCCAACCCAAGAGACTCCAGTGAAGGTTCTCAAATGGTTAAATGAATTGATTGCTTCATTGGCCCAAAACATAGAAAGTTACAAGCAATACCTAAATGATAATAAAGGATCAGCTGACTTTTATAAAAAATCTGGAGAATACACAAAACTATTAAATCTTCAAGGTAGTTTACAGATTCTCGTATCAACGTTTTACGATAGTGAATATATCATTGAACATGAAAATAAGAATATTAAGTTTACACCACTGAAGGTTGATAAATTATCTCAGTATATATTCAGTCATGCTAAACATGTTATTATTATGTCTGCAACCATCATTGATCATAAAAGTTTTTGTAAGAATTTAGGTATAGATAAATATGAATATGTTGAAGTTGATACGGAATTTGATCATTTAAAGGGTCCAATCCATGTAATGGTTAAACAAAAATTAAATTTTAATAATTTAAAAGATATGCTCCCAACACTAGCTAAACAGGTTAAGGGTATATTGCAGGAGCATTCGGAGGATAAGGGTATCATTCACACTCATACACAATATATTGCAGATTATCTTAGAGATAATGTGAAGAGTGATAGATTATTATGTAGAGAAGCTGGAGTCAAAAATGAAGACATATTAGAAATGCATGAAGATTCACCAGAACCCACAGTTTTAGTGTCTCCTAGTATGACATATGGTGTTGATTTAAAGGGAGATTTAGCCAAATTTCAAATTGTTCTTAAGGCTCCTTGGCTACCAACGAAGGATAAACGAGTCGAAAAGATGATGAAGCTTGACAAACAATGGTATTCAAATAAAATGCTCTGCACATTGGTTCAAGCTTGTGGTAGAGGAATTAGATCCAAGGACGATGAGTGTGTAACTTACATACTTGATGGATCTATTTTTGATGTTATACTCAGGAATAGAGATAAATTACCAAAATACTTTTTAGATAGATTTGTATAATGTATAGAAAAATCATCAATATAAAGAGAAGAAATAGAAAAGGAATAGAAAAGGAATAGAAAAGGAATAGAAAAGGAATACATATGACACACTTAAAAAAATACTTAGATCAGTTTCATTGGTATGATGAAACAAATGAAGGCTTAATAGCCAGAACACCACCACCAGAACTTTCACCGGAATATCCATCCACATTCCAAACATATTTTGGACTTATACCATCCACATCCTTGAGGATTAAGGATAAGATATTACCACATTCTGAATTAAAGAAATTTGAAAAATTTTTATTATCTCAAGGATTTGACGTAGCAGAACGTGGGTATGAATCATTTAAATATGTTCATTTTAACCATAAGATAATTATTACCGGGGAAGCATGTATAGGTAAAGAAAGAGAAGATAATGAAGATGATGAGGATGAATATCCTTCTATTGCTGGATCTTCAGATGAGTCTATGTATATCAGTATGTTACCAACAATAAGTAATAGAATATTCATAGAAAGTCTTATTAAAAAAATAAATACGTATTTAATCGATGTATCTAAACAAATTGATAAATTCTATTTAATTGCACAAAATCAAAGGGGTCTTTTCACACAAAAAACTAAATTCAAGTCTATCCCAATTAAAGATGATAGATATGATATATTCTATGGTGAGAATTTCCCTCATGATAAAATGAAAAGATTCATTGAGGAAGAGACTGAGAATCTAATGCTATTGCATGGTGATCCCGGAACTGGCAAGAGTAATTATATTAAACATATCATTACAAATTGTAAAAAGAAGGTTATATATATTCCCCCATCAATGCTTAGTGTTATTTCATCTCCGGGTTTTGTAACCTTTATGATGGAGAATAAGGACACAATTCTGTTAATTGAGGACGCAGAAGAAGTTCTTTCTGCGGATAGGAACTCTGCCACCAACAATCTACTCGGACTCACTGATGGATTTTTGAAGGATGCTTTGAATTTAAAAATCATTGCCACCTTCAATTGTAATATTGGACAAGTAGATCCAGCATTATTAAGAAAGGGTAGAATGTTCTTAGAATATAAATTTGATAGCTTATCTATCGATGAATGTAATAAGTTATCTAATTTTACTGGATTTAAACGTGATGTCAAAGAACCAATGACACTAGCTGAATTTTTCAATGTTGAAGACAACCATATGGAAAATTCATTCGAGGAAAGAAAAATAGGATTCTCCACATGATCGATCCATATAAAGATATAATTACCTTTGGGAAATATAAAGGCGAACTTTACGATAAAGTCGCTGAATTAGATCCATCTTATATTATATGGATTAAAGAAAATGTGAAGAGTGTAACCTTACCAAAGGACTATACTGATGCAATTGAATGGGATATTATGGATTCTGAAGATGATTATTTAGATGCGTAGGGTCAGTGGATGTCTCGCTATGACTAAATAAAAGGAGTGAACAAATATTCATATTATAGAGAATCGTTGAACTGTCTTACACAATTTGTGGCGGCGTTTGACGATTCTTTTGTGTACAGATATACCAAAGATTTCGAGCAAAAGGAGAAAATTAATGTAAGATATATATTTGGCCCTAAACAAAGAGTTCTCTATGATATCGTAAATCAGGCAAAAAATATCACACTTCCAGTGATATCTTTTGAACAGACTAATATAAAAAGAGATTCATCTAGAATTCAATTTAAAGATCAAAAGATGACTCGACCAAATATCGAGGATAATAGATACGTTTCCAAAATACCATCTCCAGTTCCAATTATAATGGATATTTCAGTGAGTATCGTTGCGAATTATAAAGAGGATATCGATCAGATTGTATCTAATTTTATTCCATGGTGTAATCCATATTTCATAATTTCGTGGAAGATACCTGAAGATTTTGGAATAGATTTTATAGATGAATTGAGAACTGAAGTCACTTGGTCTGGGAATGTCGATTTCGAAAACCCAATGAATATTGATCATTCCGATAAATATAAAATTGTTGGAAATACATCATTTACGATTAAAGGTTGGATATTTCCAGCACACGAAACCCCACAAGCACCAATTTATGTTGTTAATACAAACTTTACAACTGTCTCTAGTGGTGCATCATTAAACGGTTATGATGATTATTACTCATTATCATCTAATAATACAACAGATGTTATATTAATATCAGCATACCCAGAATTTACCAATACTTTCTATAATGGAATTCCTATATTCGATAATATAAATATATCTCCAGATCAGTCACATACATTTACTTTTTATGGTAAGCGATTTGGTTTTGGGAATACATGGTATCTGAGCGGTCACAATTCTGGTGGATTTATTCTAGAAGAAATCGACACTATCAAATTTCCGACAATATCAGCTTATAGAATTCCAGATACATATATAACAAATATTAATGATAATATATCTTACGTGTCTATGAGTTATAACGTGTTATCTTCCGGTAATTTCACTTTCGTCACATCCAATGATGCAGGGTGGGCTAGAATTGATACGGATGTGGTTGTTATTTAGTAATTGATACTAAATACTTAAATGGCAGGTATTCAGAATAATCCTAATAATCGGAGCAATACATCAAGAGATGGTAAATCTGGAATGTATGATAGGTCCATGCAGACCTATCTTAAAAATCGTATCCCATATAATTATAGTGTTTTAGATACAGATGAGTCCAAAAATACAAAGTATAAATATTTCCAAAAGGTTGGAATGCGTAGACCTGAAGCTCTTGCTAAGAACTCCGTAACGCTTAATAACCCATATAACAACACTGCATTTTCAGCCATTGAGCGTGATAAATCTTTCGGGGATATAATGTATGCAAGTGCATCTGAGAATAAACCGGGACGCTTGAGAGATTATAGAACTATGGCTGCATTTTCTGAAATTGCAGACGCTCTGGATGAAATATGCGATGAGACTATAAATTGTGATGAAAATGATGAGATTGTTATCTTAAAATTTAAGAATACAAGTCTAGAGTCAGATAAGAAGGATGAACTCCAAAGTGAATGGTATAAGTATATTGAACATTATGATCTTCACAATAATGGATGGCAATATTTTAGACAATTTTTCATTGAAGGCGAATTATATTTCGAACAAATCATCCACGAAGAATATGCAAATGAAGGTGTATTGGGCATTGTTAATATGCCAGCAGATTTAATAGACCCAGTATTTTCTAATATTCAAAATATGGTGGTTAAAGGGTATCTTTATCAAAAACCAATTTTTGACCCAAATGATCCTAAAAAAGTGGAACGATATGAACCAATTCCACTGGAACAAAATCAAGTAGTTTATATCAATAATGCATCATATAATGAGACTAAAGAATTTATAATACCATTTGTTGAAAATTGTAGACGAGCATATCGACAGTTATCAATGATTGAAGATGCAATTGTTATTCATAGAATGGTCCACGCACCTTTGAGATTTGTATTTAATGTTGATGTTGGAACACTTCCTGTTCCTCAAGCAGAAGCATATCTTAGAAAATTACAATCTCAATATTGGTCTTCAAAGACTTTTGATGCGGATCAAGGCGATATTGTTAAAAAATATAGCCCACAATCAACTTTAGATTCTTATTGGTTTGCTAAAAGACAAGGACAGGAGCCAACTACAGTTAGTGAAATTGGTGGAACTCCGGGTCTTGGAGAGCTTAATGACTTAATGTTCTTCATCAAAAAATTATATAGATCGCTTAAAGTTCCAACTTCAAGATTAGATCCAGAAGATTCATTTAGAGATGGGACTGATATTCTTAGAGAGGAGTTGAAATTTGCAACTATGGTCATGAGACAGCAGAAGAAATTTGCATCCGGCCTAAAAAGAGGTTTCATCACACATCTCAAACTACGTAAAATGTTTGAAGAATATGACTTAACCGAACAACACATCAATGTTATATTCAATGCTCCTTCAAATTTCTACGATTTACGTAATAATCAAAAAATGGAATTGAAGGTCAATTCTTATAACAATTTAATGTCCACTCAAAAGGTTTCAGATACATATGCTAAGAAGAAAGTTTTAGGATGGAAAGATAAGGATATACTTTCAGATAGGGAACTTAGACGAAAAGATGCAGAACTAGAATGGGAACTTCAACAGATCATGGCACTTGGACCAAACTGGAAGGAACAGTTATTACAACAAGCTCAAGGTATGCCTGAAGCTGGTGGTGATTTAGGTGGTGCTGGTGGAATGGGTGGTTCTGGTGGAATGCCTCCAGCATTTGGAGGTGGCGAAGCTGCAATTGGTGGCGATGAAACCCTCCCACCTAATGCTGGTGTCGCGCCAGAAGCACCTATGGTCCCAGAAGAACCTCCAGCTTAATTATTAAGAATAATTAGGGAATGTTGAAAGATCAGCAATCTTGAGTTGATAGTGACCACCAGCATTTGGCCAAGTAACATTGCCTATTGTTGATATTCCATACTGAGCATCAGAATCAACTATCATTTGGTTTAGATCATTTAAAAAGCGCGAAACGTATGTTCCCGACCCTTCTCCACCAAAAGTCCATACGGTTATCAGAACTAACTCTCCCCCTATTATAAAAAATGCAGGGTTTCCAGAATCTCCACCCACAAGCTCTTCTGAAAATATAAGACGATCAGAATCTATTGGGTATTGAAAATTGGCCCCGGTCCCCACCCCATAAAAGTCCATTATCAATGCCTTTTCTTCTTGGTCTAATCCTAATGCGGGTGGGCGAGTGTCGGGGTTATTCACTAAATAATCAGCCCAATCAGAAGGCATAACCTTACAAGGAGTTATCTCTGGAGGAAGGTCAGAATCCAAAGTGTAAATAGTTAAATCTGGAGAATATGGGGTATAATTGGGGTGTGTTCTCTTCCCAACTATTGTTCTGGTATGAACGGTTCCTCCCGTTTCCACAAATCGGATAATATTATTAACATTTACCTCATAATGTGCTGCACCAAGGATATGACGAGGGGTAACTAGAGTTCCTGCTTTTTTGTTCGCTTCATTACTGTTCCACGGGCTAATGCATGTAAGGTTCACATCTGAACACCAAAGGGAGGAATTGCGAGTGTATGTCGAGGTGGTGTGATTTTGAGTGGAATAGACAAGACCGTTTACTCCTTTAGTCATAGTATTGTCTATCCTACTGTCAATTTGTCCTTGGCAATGTTCTGCTAGAGATCCAACAACTGTAGATATTAAACTTCTAGGGGTAGATGATCCGTCGTTTTTGTCGGTTAAATTAATAGATAGTGGAATACTGATGAAATTATTTTTAACTACAACATTTAAAATCCCGCTTGTGTGTCGTGTAATTTCTCCGATTGTGGAAACCGTCGCAACGTTTGGGGTTAAATTTAAAATCTCAAAATTACCCATTCCTTCCACAAGAATGTCACCACCGTTATAGTATGTCGTCCCCGTGAAAATTTCATAATAACCATCTGATATTGTATCATAGGATGACACCCCACCAGAGACTACGACTACCTCAATAGCATGAGTTAGCGATGTATCTGTATCGTTCAACTGAATTGATCGAACAACTAAATTTCCTGCTCCTTTAAGTCTCATAAATTTTCACTAGTTTGACGTTGCATAAATACCTCAGACTTGACAACTTGTGTTTGGGGTATTCCATTTAAAACCTGACATAAACTAAGCCCAACTTTGAAGTCATCAAGTCGGCGTAATTCAGCGACAAGGGAAGACGATCTGACGACTACTGAGCCTACCCTTTTGCCGTTAATATCAGAAGACAAAAATCTATTCGACTCCATTAATAGAGGTATACTAGAAACAAATGCTCCAGCATCTTCGCATTGAGCAAACACTATCACTTCTTGATTCTTTTCGTCCCAATCCATACCCCAAACTACTTTTGATTCAAGTGGTGAGGTCTTGACTAGCCCAAATCTCCAAAGGCACTCAAAGTTGCGGCAAACCTGCGGGCGAGTTGTATAAATGGCACAGCTATTTCCAGTGCAATTTTTACACATAGTTCCAAAAGGTTTGCCCCCTATCAATGGATCACTGATTTCAGGATAGACGCAGCACAATATACACTCCCCACAGGAATGCTTGATTGTGTCAGTCTTGAGAGAAATTAAACTCATGGCATTGGATCGGGCCAGCTTGTCCAAACAGCGGTAGTTTTACCATCAAAGGACGCTCCCCAACCAGTAGTGCCTTCCTTATAGTAGATCGTTGAGACGCCCGTAAGGGTTGTGAATGCTCCAGTGGTTATTGCACTCGCGTTGCAAGCGGCATAGATCCTAGTAAATCCAGTGCATCCACCAAAGGTATTGGCTTTTACCACTAGCGCGGTGGTCAGCGAGGCTGGTAGGTAGAGAGATCCATTAAAACCAGTGCAGTTTTGGAACGTCTTGCCTGCACCAAACGAAGTGAAATTTGGGGGGATGACAAGATCGCCAGTGAACCCAGCGCAGTTATTGAATACTGCCCCATTTATCACTGTCAAAGAGTCTGGTAAGATCAGTGGTCCAGTCCAGTTATTATACTGGAACGCAGCGTATTCAATCGTAGTGACTGATTTTCCTAGAATTAGGCGTCCAGTGATCCCTGTGCATTGGTAAAATGCATTAGTTCCAATAGTCGTTACGCTGTCAGGTATGACCAAATCGCCAGTAAGTCCTGTGCATCCCGAGAACGCATTAGCTCCTATCGTAATCACCCCCGAGCCAAGAGATAACCCTTTGAGCGTGGTTTGATTTAGCCTCCAGTTAGCAGCGATAGCGGTATCAGGATACCCCGTCACCACATTTGAAGCATCCGCGATAAGCGTCAGCGTCGATGGCGGCTGACTAACCACGCTGTTCCCATTGGCGGTTCTGCCGTCTCCAAGTCTAAGTGTTCCGTTAGCGACCCCGAGAACATTCGCATCTGGAACTGTTCCTGTAAAGTCGGCAAGCTGCATACTGACAATAACATCACCATCTGGATCAACAGTGTATGGAAGTCCTATCCACGATGCATCTAATGTTACATCAGATGAAACCAAATTCCATATAATTCCCGGTAGATCTGTTTGAATAACTCTAGTAAACCCTACCCCCACACCATCATTATATGATGATAGTGTTCTTCTCTCAGTAGAAGTTAACATAGTTTCGATTCCGCCATTAGGTCCGATTAAGCTAGATAAAATCTGGTTGTTTACGGTTTGAGATGATGTTGTAATTTCAAGGTTTGCCATATGTTTATTTAGTTATTCGTTCATACAACTGGCGTCCATGTCAGTAAATTTCCATCGTAATATAAGACATCCCCATTTAGAAGCAGTATATACATAACATCTTGTAAGTTTCTATATACTGGGTCACAGAAGCTCACACAGTTAAAGGCTGAATTGTAATAATAATGGGTTCCAGCATTTGATTGTAAGTTTAATCCAGCATCACTGGGGACATCACATTCCAAATAATATGGAGAGCTACCTTTATTTGATGATATGTGAACGTAGTGAGTGCTTTGACCCCATAGTATAAAATCATTTGCGGATAGGTGATAATATCCGGTGAACACATTCGAATCTATATCAACACCCACATCTGATGGAATTCCACAAGATAATTCATAATATATAGATCCAGTATTACTTTCAAATGGCATATTATTATTTAATGAACTAAATATAATTATGTCAGACCTTTGCACAATAACGCCAGTATCGGCGTTTATGTCCACTAATTTAAATTCCAAAATTGAATGCTTTCAAGAATTGGGACAAAGAATTCTTAGGATGTTGGGTCATCCTATGATTAATGTTGAGATTCACCCAGATCAATTATATGATGCCATATCCATGTCATGTGAATTTTTCACCAAGTATGCTGGATATACAAAGGAGAATCTAATATTTTCATCTGATATATATGAAAGAGATAGAGGAATTAGATTAGATTATTTATATACTGCCGCTCATACAGGGTTTACACTATCTCAAAAATTAAATACTTCAACGGTTCCAAATCCAGATTTTGAACTAAAATTTAGAGAAAATTTATACGTATCGTTGTCAGATATACCATATAACTATTTTTTAAGTTCAAGTGCATTATCTGCGTCAATACCATCGGATGGGATATCTACATTGCAGATTTTAGATGAGAACTCTTTTACTCAATTAACAGCATTTGATGTATCTTTGAGTGGATTGTTTCGCATTTCCCCTATGAAACCATTTACTATGCAATGCGAGCAAGTTGAAAATGTTAATAAAATTAATAACATGTTCGATTATGATATTATGGATTATAGAAAAGTTATAGATGTTGTAGACTTTGAAGAAGGATCTAGTAGTGGTATAACGAGTTTATTTTCAATGGAGCAAACATTGGCGCAACAAACATTTTATAGTTATGCTATGGGTAACTTTGGGTTTGATTTATTATCTTGGCATGTTGTTAAAGATTGGCAAGATACCCGTGAAAAATTATTAGCCATCAGGAGAGATATACATTTCGATAATAGAACCCAATATTTAAGATTTTATCCACAACCCAAGGAGACATCAAGTTTTGTTGGAGTTTTAGAATGTTATGTTGAAAGACCTCTGAGGGATATTATAAAGGAGAAATGGGTATTGGAATATGCCACAGCATTGTCTAAGATAATGTGGGGTAGAATTCTTACTAAAATAACTGGAACTACCCTATTGGGTGGTGGAACTCTCAATGGGGATGCAGTATTAGCTGAAGGTAATGCTGATAAAGAACGCTTAGAAACCATGCTCATGGAAGGATCTGGTGGTTTTGGTAGTTATGATCCTATTCAAATGTTTGTAAGATAATATGAACAATCTAGACGTATTACCAACATTTGATAAAAATGTCCAATATAAAGAATTGGTCCCACTTGATGGTGGGTATACATATAGGTTTAAAACCTTACAGGATATAGAACTATTTTTCACAACTCCATTCATTTCTAGAAATTGTTTAATTATTTTTTCAGATAAAAATGGTAAGGTTTGGTTGAAGATAACTCAATATTCTATTATAATATCTAAAGATTATACTTGGGATGGTTGTACTCCAAAGAGATGGTGGGGTGTATGGTGGGGTACCCCAGATTTTGAAGACACCCGATTAGCATCATTAGTCCATGATGCACTATTACAATTTCACCAAACAAAACATTTTCCAATATCGAGAGATGAAATTGATAATATTTTTAAAAGTATATTATATAAAAATGATTTCATATTACGTGATTTATACTATTCTGGAGTTAGAGTCGGAACTAAATATCCATCTAAAACTGATAATAGCCTAAAATTCACTTTGACAATATTACCCTAAACACTAAATATAATTGAATGAGATTGTTTAGCGAAAAGGTGAATTTCACCTCAACTAACTCTTCACTTAACATCTTACAAGTTGAAAATTTCGAAGAGATTTTTTTCGGTGTTTATGAGATAGAGATAAACAAAAACAAATATCCAGTAGAAAAGATTTCCGAACAAAACGGTAATCCAGTGGTGTCTGTTCCAGTTGTAGTTGAGGGGGTTAAGAGCTACTACCCCTTTGTTTTATCGAAGGGGAAATTTGAGGTATTGTTTAATAAAAAAAATACCGATGACAATCTAAATTCAGAACATTTATCACTTGATGAAGTGATAATTGAAGAAAAAATCACATACCCGCAAGATATTGTGGAGGAATATGTTGTAGCAATTCCTGAGTATAAAAATACTCAAATTCTTGAACAAATTGAAAAGGCCAAACAACAGGCAAGAAGAGAATTAAAAAGGATACAAGAAAAAAATTCAAAAACCTTACATGAAGAATCATCCAAGAAGGATAAGGCTCTCAAGAAAACTTTAAATGATGCTAGATGTAATTTAGTAAATGAGTTTGTAAGTATTTCGAATAAGATTAAGAGTGACCTTATATCTGAAAATGATAATAGATTCGGTGAAATTAATGAAACCATAGATAATAAGATTTCAGATCTTAGTAATACTTTATGGGATTCTTTACAAGAAGACTTCACTAAATCATCCGAAGTATTTGATAAGACTATAAGAGAACTTGTAAAAGAATCTCATACTGCTTTACAGCCAAAAATAGACGAAGAATTGAAAAGTATCGCCACAGATATTGTGGAGAAAGTCGATTCAATTGAAAAGAATTTAGAGGAAAAGCTTTCAAATAAAGCCGATAAAGTTTTAATTGAAAATGTCGAAGGGGAATTGAATTCCATAGCTTTAGTTAATATCGAACTCAATGACAAGATCAATAGAGGAGTGAATAAAGCTCTCTCAAGAGTTGGTAATATATCAACTAAAGTTGATGAATTGACTATAGCCTTATCAGAAGAAGTCGATAATAAAATAATCAAATCTGAAAAGACTATTGAAAATTATTATTCTGAAAAATTAAAAATGTTAGAAGGTAAGACTTTTGATCTTACTGAAAATGTCCGAACATCATTGATGGAACTTATTTCAGAATCTAAAAATAATCTAATACTAGAGATTCGAAAAATTCAAAATGAGAAGCCGATAGAGTATGTAATCGAATCCAAAGGTAAAAGAGAAGTTAAAGATTTCGATTCCTTTGAGAAGGATTACGATAAGAAGATTAAAGATCGTGTAGATAGTGAAGTTACACGCTTAAGAAAATATATCTCAGTATATTCTGGTGGTGGTTCCGTAGCTATGCAATTTGCGGATGGTGGAACCATGAATGGAAATTTAACTATTGTTGGTGCTATCTCAGCATCACAATATCTAGGATTACCTGCGGGTAACGGTGGAGGTGATGATGTAGCTGTTTCTACAAAGGTTAGAGCATCAAGTGCTAATTGGGATTCTACTTACACTACCGTTCAATCTCAAAGTGGTGATTGGGATTATCAAGGTTTAGACTTAAAAGCATTAAGTGGTAATTGGGATTCTACTTATACTACTGTTCAATCTCAAAGTGGTTATTGGGGAAGTAACGGTGGTGCATATCTCCCTTTATCTGGTGGGACGATGTATGGAGCATTATCTGTTTACAACAGCACAATTTATACCCCCCATGTCCAATTCAACACTTCGTATATTCCAACTGGGTCGGAGCCGACTGGCGGTATGTATTGGAATTCTACTGATGGAACCGTCAACCTTGTTCATGATGGAGCAACCCAGCAAATGGGACAAGAACTATTTATCAGAGTTCGGAACACCACAGGCTCTGCGATACTCAACGGAATACCCGTATATTTTAATGGTAGGGCTGGAAATCGCCCACTAATACATAAAGCGCAATCCAACAATCACGCGACTTCGGTTGTGGTCGGTGTAACAACTGAAGATATAAGTGATAATAGTGATGGATTCATCACAACCTTTGGATATGTTCGCCAAATCAAAACGAATTATTCTGGTTCGGGAAATTGGGGGACCACTTGGAGTGAGGGTGATACTTTATATGTCTCAAAAACTATTGCTGGACAACTCACGAACATCGAGCCTACCGCACCTCATGATTCCGATGTGATTGGACATGTTGGGGTACTGGGTGGTCCGGGTGTTGGTTCAATATTTATTTCCATAGAGCACCACAAAACGCTTGAGGAACTTTCAGATGTTAATGGGACCGCATTAACAACGAGTGGTCAAATTCCAGTATGGGATAATGATGCGGGATATTTTGACTTCACGGCAAGAGTAACAGATCCAGTGAAGACAACACTTGCTGGTAATGGTGTCACTACGGTATTCAATATAAGTGGGGCTGATAATTTAACTAATCCAAATGCTTTAATAGTATCTATTGATGGTGCTATACAAGAACCTACAGTTGATTACACCATCAGTAATGATGTCATCACGTTTACTTCCCCGGTTCTTGGTGGTGCGAAAGCTGTGGTTATTGCCCCATATGGAGGACCACTAACTAATGAAGTTCACCTCTCAAAACCCTATAAGGAGATTTCCGATAGGTATACAATCACCAATTCAGATTATACTATAAATTGTTTATTGAGTTCATATACAGTAACGCTACCATCCGCCAATGGAATATTAGGCAGAATTTATAACATCAAAAATACTGGAACTGGGGTCATAACCCTGAGTGGTAATTATTCGGAAACTATTGATGGGGGAAACACCGCACTTTTGACTATGCAATACCAATCCATAACAATCCAATCCACAAATTCCAATTGGATCATCATCTAATACCTAAATATAATAGACATGTCATATCAACCCTATCCAAATAACCAAATATCAACTCGTAATAACACTACCACTATCATATAAGTTGGACGGCTGGTTGTTAAATATACTAATATATGTCACGAACACAAATCACAACAAATTCACTCAAAGATGCTTCTGTCACAAGCGCGAAGTTAGCATCTCCTATTACTATCGGAACGTTGGAGGTGACGGGAAATCAAACAATACTGGGAAACCTTTCAGCAAGCGGTTCTATTACTGGTTCCAATAGTCCCGCATGGGATTCTGTGTATACTACCTTCAATGCATTATCTGGAGATTTTACATTGACCAATGTAGATAATAATTTCACATCTGATCAAACATTTACTACTGGGGTGGTAACATTAGGAACTATACCGTTGAGTGCTACAGGTAATCATGGACTATTTATAGGTGTTCAAGCTGGTAGTGGTGCTACGAGTGCTTCTAATTCTAATTTCTTGGGTTATCAAGCTGGTCGTGGTGCTACGAGTGCTTCTAATTCTAATTTCTTGGGTTATCGAGCTGGTTGTAATGCTACGAATGCTTGTAGGTCTAATTTCTTGGGTTATAATGCTGGTCGTGGTGCTACGAGTGCTTCTAATTCTAATTTCTTGGGTTATCGAGCTGGTTGTAATGCTACGAATGCTTGTAGGTCTAATTTCTTGGGTTCTCAAGCTGGTAGTGGTGCTACGAATGCTTCTAGGTCTAATTTCTTGGGTTATCGAGCTGGTCGTGGTGCTACGAGTGCTTCTAATTCTAATTTCTTGGGTTATCGAGCTGGTAGTGGTGCTACGAATGCTTCTAGGTCTAATTTCTTGGGTTATCAAGCTGGTTATCTTACTACGGGTACTTCTTGTTCTAATTTCTTGGGTTATAATGCTGGTTGTAATGCTACGAATGCTTGTAGGTCTAATTTCTTGGGTTATAATGCTGGTCGTGGTGCTACGAGTGCTTCTAATTCTAATTTCTTGGGTTCTCAAGCTGGTTTTTGTGCTACGAATGCTTCTAGGTCTAATTTCTTGGGTTATCGAGCTGGTTTTACTGCTACGAATGCTACTCATTCTAATTTCTTGGGTTATAATGCTGGTAGTGCTGCTTCGAGTGCTTCTTGTTCTAATTTCTTGGGTTATAATGCTGGTAGTGCTGCTTCGAGTGCTGGTATGTCTAATTTCTTGGGTTTTCGAGCTGGTAGTGGTGCTACGTTTGCTTCTTATTCTAATTTCTTGGGTTCTCAAGCTGGTTGTGGTGCTACGAATGCTTGTAGGTCTAATTTCTTGGGTTTTTGTGCTGGTCTTGTTGCTTTGAGTGCTTCTAATTCTAATTTCTTGGGTGTTCGAGCTGGTGTTAATGCTACGAGGGCTTCTAATTCTAATTTCTTGGGTTATCAAGCTGGTTGTAATGCTACGAATGCTTGTAGGTCTAATTTCTTGGGTTATAATGCTGGTTTTAATGCTTTGAGTGCTTCTAATTCTAATTTCTTGGGTTCTCAAGCTGGTTTTTGTGCTACGGCTGCTGATAGGTCTAATTTCTTGGGTTATCAAGCTGGTCGTAGTGCTACGAATGCTTCTAATTCTAATTTCTCGGGTTATAAAGCTGGTCTTAGTGCTGCGGGTGCTTGTCATTCTATTTTCTTGGGTTATCATGCTGGTATTGGTAAATCTCTGTCGGGTGTTATCGCTCTAGGATCATGCGCGAGTCCTACTTCACATAATCAATTTGTACTAGGATCTGCAACATATCCACTATCGACTGTTGATGGTGGGGGTTCTCTGGTTATAAATATTAATGGAGTTTTAAAGAAAATCACCTTGAATTCTCTATGATGTCGAGTAATTATACATATGACTTTATTTCACATTGAAGGAGGGGTTGGTAAAAACATTGCAGCTACATCAGTAATCCGTTCTTATAAGAAACAAAATATGGATAGGGATATCGTAGTGGTGACTGCATACCCCGATATTTTCACGAACAATATCAATATCAAAAGAACCTTCCAATTTGGAAACCACCCATATTTCTACGAGGATTATATCCTTAATAAGGATATTGAGATCTTTGCACATGATCCATATAAAACAACTGACCACATCACTAAAAAGAAACATTTAATTGAAAATTGGTGTAATATGTTGGGGGTTGAATCCGATAAAGAACTTCCAGATATACATTTCAATTTTCGTGAATTGGAACTCGCGGCGAGATTAATTCCGCAAAGTGATAAACCTATTTTAGTCTTTCAACCATTCGGAGGACCATTGAATCAGGATATTCCCTACTCATGGACAAGAGACATCCATCCAATCTTTGCACAGGAAATAGTGCAAAGATTACAGGACAAATATACCATTTTACACATATGCTACCCACACCATCCCCATTTACAGGGAGTGATTAGGTATGATAGTATTCAAAACAAAAAAGTATTGTCCGCAATATTAAGCCATTCGACCAAAAGACTCTTAATTGATTCATCTCTACAACACGCAGCAGCCGCAATGAGATTACCGTCAACTGTCGTATGGGTTGCAACACAACCAGAAATATTTGGATATTCTATACATAAAAACGTTATACCGAAGACATCACACCCAAAGGGAACTATCAACTCTTATATTTACGATTACTCCTTTAACGGTGTAATATCAGAGTGTATGTATTCTAATCCAAGTGACATATTCAATGTTGAGGAAATTATTAAAGATTTATAATTATGGAAGAAATATTTTTTGTAAGTGGACTCCCTAGATCGGGATCAACAGTTTTAATGAACTTATTAGCACAAAACAAAAACGTTTTTTGTACCCCAACATCTGGACTACACCAGATTTTATATGAGAATAAAAATATATGGAATAGTGTGATAGAACACAGAGCAGATAAAAACGCCGGGAATGATGAAAATTTAGTGAGAGTCTTAGGATCTATTTTAAAGAATTATCACAACACAGATAAACCATACGTAATAGATAAATGTAGAGGATGGGGGCAAAGTATAGAAATGGTGGAAAAGGTTCTAGGAAGAAAGATTAAAATTATTGCACCTGTTCGTGAAATATCGGAGATATTAGCATCATTCGAAGTTCTATATAGAAAGGGTAGTTATAAATTTCCCGCCCCCGGTCCAATGCCAGAATGTATATCTACTAGCGGAAGAGTTGACCATTGGGCGTCTCTAAGTGGAGAAGTTGGAATCGCCTATTCGGTTCTTAAAGATGCATTTCAACGAGGATTGGGTGATCGTTTTTTATTAGTTGATTATAATTACCTGACCAATGAACCAGAGATTACTATGGAAGTTATTTGGAAATTTTTAGGATTACCGCCAGCAATACACGACTTCAACAATATAATCAATCAAACCCCAGAAGACGATTCAGTTTATAATTATGTGAATCTACACACTATAAAATCGAAAATGGTTCCGAATAAACCAAAAGCTATAGAAATTTTGGGACATGATATATGTAATAATATTAAAGGTTATGAATTTTGGTTATAATTAAGCTAAATACAAAATATGAGTATATTCCAAAACATTACCCAACCACCCCCTATTCCAGAACCAACTCTTGCAGAAAAACAGAGTGAAATTTCTCGCCAGATTGCTAATATGAGTCAACGACATTATTCCCAATTATGCAGCATGCAAAAAGAAGGTATCGATGCAATGTGGTATAATCCATATTTAACACCCCAAGAAATTTCAGATGCAGTTGGAACAGATGGAGGTGTTCTGATTGCTGCACATGGCGCATTAACGGTTGCGATCATGACTGCTGCCAGTGCTGCTGGTATTCAACCAGATATCAAGTTACCAACACATGCATTCACGGTTAATCCCGATAGCACGGTAACAATTTCTAATGATCCATATGTTGGATAATCTTAGAGAATTTAAGTAACATATGGTGGATATGAACCCAAAAACCCTAGCAACGTTTGCAACCATTATAGGTATAATGGCTGGATCTTTTGGTATGTGGTTCACATTAAAGGACCGTATGGAGAAGCAAATTGAAACTAGGGTTACTAGGGATATCACAGTTGAAACTCGTATTGCTCGATTGGAAGAAAGATTGGAGTCATTAAAATCTGAATTGTGGTCACAAAAATCTATAAATAAATAATATATGGGATTGGGTCTTAATAAAAATCCAAAATTCCATCAAGGATATTATAAAGTTATAAATCCTGAAAAATATATAGGAAAAGGTCCAATTATATATAGATCTGGACTAGAACTTAAGTTCATGCGTTGGTGTGATAAGACTGATAATATTTTAAGGTGGTCATCCGAATCTATTATTGTTGAATATTTTGATAGTGTTAAAAGATGTAATAGGAAATATTATGTAGATAATTTTGTTGAAATACTTGAAGGTGATGTTGTTAAAAAATATTTGGTGGAAATAAAACCACACAAACAAACACTAGAGCCTAAATCAACCAAAGGTAAAAGTAAAACCAACTTACTATATGAAAAGGTGATGTTTCAAAATAATACCGATAAGTGGAAATATGCCAAAGAATTCGCCAAGAAACATGGAATGGAGTTCATTATTATAACTGAAAAAGAGTTAAACTAATAGATTTATTATATTTTTGTATAAATATATACATGGCATTACAATTAAAGCTGATAGCTGAAAATCCAGAAGCATTTGACAATTTTGAATATCTTGAAGAGCAAGCTAATTTAAAAGGACAGTCGACATTATATATTAAAGGACCATTCATTGGTTGTGGTATAGTCAATAAGAATAAAAGACTATATGGATTAGATGATACTCGTAAAGATGTCCAACGATATATACAAGAGATGGTTGAACCCGGAAGAGCGATGGGTGAACTTAATCACCCTTCTAGTGCTGATGTCAATTTAGAAAGAGCGTGTCACTTAGTTACTGAACTATATGAAGCTGATGGTGGGTTTCATGGTAAGTCGAAAGTGTTGTCAACCCCATGTGGTCAGATTTTAAGATCGCTTATCAATGATGGTGTTAAAGTAGGCGTGTCAACTAGAGCATTAGGTTCATTGAAAGAAGCAAATGATCACAATTTAGTTCAAAATATGTATCTAGTAGCTATCGATGCTGTTGCAGATCCATCATATCCAAAAGCATTCGTTAATGGTATATTAGAATCTAAATCTTTTGTGATTGATAATGAAGGAAGATTTGAAGAGATGTATGATAATTTTGAAAAAGTTATATCTAAACTTCCAAAAAAAGATGCTGATTCATTTTTACGTGAACAAGTAATCAAGTTTATAAATTCTTTAGGATAAATAATACCATGCCAGCTAAGACAGAAAACCGAAAAAGAGAAAATGGTGCGATAGTGGAATCGAATTCCAAAAAGGAAGTCCCACCCCATTGGATGAGAAGTCCAAAATCACAACAAGAAAAAAAAGAGTTTGGTAAAGCTGAAGATGAAGGTGTTCAGGTTAGAGGAAAACGTAAACCTAGAAATCTTGGTGATGCGTGGGATGATAAACAAATCGATAGCAATTTCAAAAAACAAAACAAATCAAAAAAACCTTCAAGGGATACTATCAGAGGTGAAGAAGACGAACAATCAATCGGAAAACAAATGAGAAAAACTGGCAAAGCAACCATCAAGGGTCCAAATGTCAAGGATCGTAAGAAATTTGCTCCTGCTACTAAGGTTGAATCTCCAAAAAAGGGTAAAGGTTCTTATGATAGAAAGGAAACATTTGATGAAAATGTCAATATTGTAAACTTTATTGATGCCATTTTAACAAAAAACTATGCAGCTGCTGATAAATATATTAAGCAAGCGGTAGAGTCTAAACTTCAATTAAAAATTGAACAAGAACTTACAACCCCGTTATTCTAATAATATGAAGAAAAATTTAAAGAATCTATTCACGGAAGACGTTCAGAACGTTCTGACAGACGAAACACTCAATGCTATTGAGGGTGCATTTAATGATAAAGTTAAGTTAACTGTAGAGTCCGCTCTCCTAGAACAAGATGAAATTTATGCATCTAAATTAGAAACACTGCTTGGAACTTTAGATAAAAATAGAGCTAAGAAATTGAAAATAGTTGTCGAAGCTGTTGATAAATCAAATGCATCTAAACTTGTTAAAATTGTTAAGATGTATGAGAGGGATTCAAAGATTGATGCTAAAAACTTTAAGAAAAGCTTAATCGAATCAGTTAGTGCATATCTTGACGAATTCTTGAAAGAATCTGTAAATCATGAAGATATTTCTCAAGCAGTTAAAAATAAATCAGCTTTCATTGTTCTTAAAAACCTTCAAAAAGTATTAGCAGTTGATTCAGCAATGATAAAAGAGTCCGTGCAAGAGGCTGTTATCGATGGTGCAGATACAATCGCTAAACTTGAGAGAGAAAACTTAGAGTTGAAAACTCAATTTAAAGCTCTTTATGAACAAAATCAAAGAACTGAAGTAGTTTCATTACTTGAATCTAAAACTTCTAAGTTCCCTGAAACTAAAAAGAATTTCATTCGTAAAGCACTTTCCGATAAATCCTCAAAATTTATTGAAGAAAATTTCGATTACACTGTTCGTCTTTTCGACAAACAAGAAAAATCAAAGCTTCTAACACTCAAAGAAGACGCTCTTAATAAGAGAGAATTCAAACCAGATTTTATCCCAACTCCTAAAATTGAAAAAGTTATAGAAGAAAAGGTAAATAATAACAGTCTTAATAAAGAATATCTTACCGCTCTTTCCCGTGGGAAAGGCGAAAAGTGAAACTCACCAAGAACTATGAGGTCGCAAGACCTGAATTAATATATAGAAAGAAAACTATCATATGAAAATTCCTCAAAATATTGACCCAAAGAATGTTAATGCTATTGTCGCTAAATGGAAAGACATTTTGGACTACTCATCGAAAGATGTTGCAGAAATCCAAAACGAACACGTTTATCGCACAACTGCTATTCTTTTGGAAAATCAAGAGAGATGGTGTTTAGAAGAATCCGGTACATCTGCTGGTATTTTTGGCGCGACTACTGCTGCGGGTTCAGGCCCCGGTTCAATGGTCAATGGCGACAATTATGCTGCTGGTGATTCCAGACTTCCAAAAATCCTCATTCCTATGATCAGACGTACTTTCCCCGAATTAATCTCTAACGAGATTTGCGGTGTTCAACCTATGGGTGGACCTGTCGGATTGGCATTTGCCTTGCGTTATCAATATCAATCAGATTTCCTTAGTGATACTGATGGTGTTGGCAAGTCTGCTGATACTGGCGGAACTAATCCCGGATTAGGTTATACAGGTAACGCTACAGATGGTGGTAAAAATCCACAAGCACAAGAACTCGGTTATCAATTACTTGATACCCGTTTCACTGGTGTTTCATCTGCCGCATTGTCTGGACACGCTGAGTGGGCCTTTGCAAATCAAGATCGCGGCGTAGCCCAACTTCTTGAAGCTTATGAAGCCACTGGACGCATTCCTCAAATCGAGATGAAATTCGAAAAAACCTCTGTTGAGGCTGGGACTCGTAGATTAGCTACACGTTGGAGTATCGAACTTGAACAAGATATTAAAAATATGCAAGGCATCGACATCGATGGCGAGCTTACTAATGCAATGTCTTACGAAATTCAAGCCGAAATCGACCGTGAAGTTGTTATGCG